>OFMK01001496.1_pt1 | contig 16701 bp, 15 predicted proteins | sample 1541781 | NCBI WGS metagenome assembly OFMK01 (sample SAMN04209250, study PRJEB22552) | human gut metagenome | biome: gut; material: feces | host: Homo sapiens | place: USA: Oklahoma
GCTTCATTATATTGGAAAGCAGGGGAAAGGACAAATCTGCAAAAAGGGACAAAAATAAGCGTACCACTATTTCTAATGATACGCCTATCCTCATTAAATCACTTCAAAATGCTTCAACGCATCCTTTATCGCTTCCACTTTCTCCGCTGTCGGATGCTTCCTCGGCTGTTTCAATTCCTCTACCGCATTAGGAGCATCGTACATCGGCAAGCCTAAATCTCTCTTTACCTCTGCGATATATGCGGTATGTACTTTGAAGCCGTATTTAGCTTCTATGTACTCCTTTATCATTTTGTAGGTCACTCGTTCTTTGGGCTTATAGCTTTCGGCTCTTTTAGCGATATTATCAAGCGGAACTTTTCCCTCACCCTCACCAAACTCAACTTTTACGTTGATATGTCCGTCTGGCTTTTTGTGGGAAAGCAGTACAACCGTATCGTCGTGCGTTTCATTGGGTAGGAAATAGACAGAACCGTCTTCCTCGCTCTTTTCTTCTCCATCCCCACGGAAACCAATACTATCATAAAAGGTTCCATCTACGTCTAACGGCACTTTAAATCTCACATTTCGCACCCATCGACCATTTGCTTGTCGTTTTGGGAATAGCTCTACTTTATCCAGTACAAGTCCCATCAACTGTTTTATTCGATTCTCTGGAATTTCTTCCATGTATCGCACGATTGCATCCAGCAATTCATAATACTGTTCGGCTGTAAAGGTCTGCTTTTGCATATTCTCAATGGCAATGTTATTTCGCAGTAAATCCGCATCCAACTTTGCCAATTTTTCCGTCAATTCCCGTACAACACCCATATAATCCTCAAAAAGAGTATCATATAATTCATCATCCACATCCATGTTTCCGATTTTATCTAACATTTTCTTTTTTCGGATTTCCAGTTTCTTCTTCGTATCTTCCAGACGTGTTTTCTCTGCTACCAATTCATCCAGAGAACCGTCTTCCTTTCCACCAGCTTTTTGTGCAATCCTACGTTTAAATTCTTCGTCATTCAAAGCATATTTTACAATGCTGATAACCTCTGCATTGACAATATCCTGTCGGATATGGGTTTTGTAGGTACAAAAATGTCCTTCCACCTTGATACGATTTTTACACTTATAATACCACATATCCTTGTAAAAATCATCGGAACCAGCCTTTTTTTTGCGATTGACTACCCCATACATCTTCGCCCCACACTCTGGACATCGCAACAAGCCCGATAGGATATGGCAATGCCCTGTATCATGGACTTTATCATACTTCACGCCTGTTACCAGACGTTTCGCATGAGCTTTCTGCCATAATTCCTCGGATACAATGGCTTCATGTATTCCCTGATACAGCTCATAGGCATCTTCTGCCTGTTTTACCACATGATATTCATTGCGTTTTCCTTCGATTTTTTCGGTCTTTCTTCTTCCGTATGCGATTTTTCCCATGTACACAGGATTATCTATTACCAACTTCACAAAATTAGAGCTGATATTGGATAAGGTTCCATTCTGACGTACTTCTTTTGTATAACCATGGTCATTTAGCCATTTTGCCACAGCATTACATCCCATATCCGTATTGGCAAATTTATCAAAGATAATCCGAACCAGCTCCGCTTCTTTTTCGTTTATCTCAAGCACTTTCCCACGTTCCCCGTCACGAGGTACCAGCGTATATCCGTATGGTGCAAAACCACCGTTCCATCTACCATCACGAGCTTTTTGCCTACGCCCAGCCATCGTCTGCTCATGGATATTTTCACGTTCAATCTCTGCTACCGCAGCCACTACGGAAATCATCAACTTTCCAGCAGCTCCGGCACTATCAATGTTATCTTCCACACAATACAGATTCACTCCATAATCTTCCATGAATTGCAAACTATTTAACGTATCTGCTGCATTTCGCCCGAATCGTGAAAGTTTAAAGACCAGCACATAATCCACTTCATCTTTTCCAGATTGAATATCTGCAAGCATCCGCTGAAACTCTGGTCTTCCTGTCACGTTTTTTCCTGATTTACCTTCATCACTGTATGTTCCGACCACTTTCATGCCCCTGTGTATAGCTTCTTTCTCTAATCGCTCCTTTTGAGCTTCCAGAGAATAGCCATCCACCTGTATCCCCGTAGATACCCTTGTGTACAGATAACACCTTAGTTTTTTCGCCATTTTCCTACCCACTTTCTTTTCTCATTATCATCGTGCTTTTATTATACTTGCTATTTTCTAATATATCAAGTTTTATCACACCTTATAATCAAGAAAAATCCATAGAAATCAATCTTTTTCGCACATGTCCGTAAAACGCTCTAAAATGTGTTTTAAGCCACTTTTCCTTTTTTACGATAATTTTATCGTCTAAAGCAAAAAAATCCCTCTGAGAGCCTTTTACGCTTTCAGAAGGATTGTTACTCGTGTATTTTGTTTTCTTATAAATCTGGTGAATTATCATCTTCTCTTTGAGCATTCCGAATCCGGGCAACTACATCCGAAGACCGCAAACGTGTCATATAACTTGCATCTTGACGTACTGTATTTAAACGTTCTTGCGTTTTTTCCCGATTCTTCTTTGCATCCTGACGCATTTTACGTTCTAAAGCCAATGCCATCCAATCATTATCATCCCTAGATACTGGTTCATCTACCACATCCGTCATATCATCAATATCGTCTTCTCCCATGAGCCGAACAATATTAGTTGTTTGTGTTTGTGATTTCGGCATTGCTGGTCTTGCTACTGGCTTTTGAGCTGGTTTCTGTTTCACCCGATGTACTGGTTTTGGTGCTGGTGATACAGGTTCCTGTTCTTGTAACTTCGTTCTCGGTTCCTGTCTCCTCACTTTTTCTTCTGGAACTTCTCTTTGTGCCTCTTTTTGTTTCTGTAACTCCTGTTCCTTTTTCAGAAAATAGGATTCAATTTCTTCTGCATCGTACCTTGTACCAAGTTTATAAGACCTTGATTTCAAATTTGCTGGAATCTTTTTCCCATCTGGGAACTTTGATGTATCCATCAATTCATACGTATAATATTTTCCACGTTTCTTTGAATCATGGACTTCCACGTTCACACCATACTTTGTAAGATTTGAAATCCAATCTTCTTCTGTCTCGGATACTTGCATGGATTCTGTAATACGGGATTTCAAATCATCCTTCCATACATACTCACCAACTTCACGCTTATGACGTTCTGTCTGTGTCGTTTTATCTTCGGTCTTGTCTCCAAAATCCAACTCCATGTATTGTCCCGCAATTTCATTTGTCCATTCCATAATCTTTGGAAAGTAATACTGGTCTTTCGTGCATCCTTTTGATGCAATCAAATCTGTATCACTGATAATCACATGATTATGTACCAACCCAGACTTTCCATCTATCTGTGTAAATACCATTGCCTGTCTGTTTGGATAATGCTTCTGAACAAATTCCTGTCCAATCATGTTGGCTGTCAGAATGTCTTCTGGACTTTCTGGGTTCAACTCGTTCCTACTAAAGGATTGTACGATACGTAACACCTGTGTTGTATGATTTTTTCTCGCTTTGTTCCATCTCGTCTGCATCTGGTCTGCTGGGTCAACACCCGGTAATAAATTCACATAACCCACCATTGCATTTCGTTGTTCATGTCCGTTATGTCCCTTTGCATGTCCAGCAGCATACATAAGTGCTCCTCTACCATTTGCAGTTCTGGTTACCCTTGTATATGCCATAATGCTTTCGATACCCCCTCGGTGGCTCTCTCATATCGTTGCACATATTCTTCCATATCAGATGGCTGAACTACACGCAATAAGATTTCATTCTGACACTTCTGTAAGAACTGAACTCGTTCTACAATTTCGTATCTCTCTTTTGCTGTCTTACCTGCCATGCTCTGTTTTAATTGCACAATTTCTGCTTCGATATTATTCCACTTTGCAATCTGATTTACGTTTACCCCAATCTTATTCAATTCATTCCGGATATGTTGCATCTCTGTTCCAAGCAATGCACATCTCATTCTGATTTCTCTTCCCTGTTCTGCATCCATGTACTGCACATTTCCAAAATATTGTTCCAAATGTCCATCAATGGCAAGTCGTACCACTTCGGAAAAAGATACGCCATATTCCTTCGCCATCTCACGCATAACATCGTCAATCTTCTGATTGATGCGTGCGGATATTTTCACAAGATTTACCTTCTCTGTTTCTTCACCCTGCACGCTATTGTTCGTTGCTGTTTCACTCATATATCCTTGCTCCTTCCACACGTATCTCCTGTTATAATTCTGCCAGCATCCCTAAAGGATGCTATTTTCATGTTCATGTGAATGTTATACCTAAGTTCAAGTAGGGCACTTTGGGCACCAACGGTATCTTTGTAAGATATGCAAGTATAGGGTTTGTCGGCGGATGCCTCCAAAACCCTAACGCAAGACTTCGTTCCTTCGGAACTCGCCTTGCTTACTTGCAAGGGAAACAAAGTTTCCCCTTGACCCCTTCCTTGCTAACGCACGCTTCGCTGTTACGCTATCCCTGATAGTTTCCAGAGCCGTATTGTTGATTATGCATTTGTCTTAATTCTTCTGGATATTCTTCTGTATCATAACTCGGTTCACATCTCCAATCATCTTCATCATCGTCTTCATAAGTATCGTTAAAAATCGCATTGAATTGAGCCTGTCTTGCAGCTTCTGCTTCTTGTTCTTTTAATCTTTGAGCTTCTTTTCTTTTCGCTGTTCGCTTCTCTCTTTTAACACGAACATCATCTAATTCTGGCTTTGCACCTTGTACAATCGTATCAAAGTTCTTTATTACCCAACCTGCAATCGCACGCACATCTTCTTTCGTGAATTGCATGATTTTCTCACAAAATTCTGGATTGTTCTCCATTACATTTGAAAAACTCTGAACCAAAGGTTTTGCTTTTTGTTTGTTATATTCTTCTTCTTTCTTCTTCATTTCACGTTCCATACGTGCCAGTTCTAATGATACATCTCTTAATGTAGACATATTAAATTCCTCCAATCAGTTAAATTTTTTTCAAAAAATAAAAAGCGGCAAACAGAGTCAGGAAACTTTATGTTCCATCATCTGTTCACCGCTTTCTTTATCACCAATACAACACAAGATTGTATTGATGTTTGACAAGCTGTACTCATTCAATCACAGTTTGTCACGCCTGTGATTGTCTCAGAAGGTCTTATCCAGTCTTTGCAAAGTGCCTTCCTTTGAGTTTTCGCTCATGAACTTTTTTATGTAGTTGTTGTTCTGAATATCATTCTACCACATTTTATTTTGTTACACAAACATCTGCTGCAACAATCCCTTTTTCAGCTCCTGCCACCTTTCCAGTGTCTCTTTTTGTTTCTGAATAACAGTGTCTAATGCAGATAAGCAATCCGCAATTTTTTGTTGTTCGGGAAGAGAAGGAACATTCATTATATAATTTCTAATTTCATCACTGGGAATTCCTTTTATTGATGTTCCTTGTACACATTGCAACTTTGATTGCATCAATCTTAATACAGCGTATGTTAAAAATGTTGAATCACCTTTAACATCTACAATATTAGTAAAATCTTGACTTGTACACAAATCACATGGTGCTTTTGCAACTTTCCCTACACCAACTCTTGAAACGATAAGTATCGAATTCTTAGGGATAATTTTAGTAGCAGAATTGTCAATTGCTTCTTGTGTAATAAAACGTGTCATGTTGATATTGTAAATATCATTCTCCTCTACATCAGCCGATGAAATCCACGCTGTTTTTCCATGCCAATACTCCTTTTTCTTTGTGGTTGGGGTTCCCCCACCAACCATATCACCCAAAGAAGCTATTTTCTTTTCTTCCCAATCAGGAAAGTCACTTCCGTCATCCGCTTTGAATCGCACTTCTTGACTGAACAACTTCTGCATCACGCCTTTTTTGCGTTCTTCCCATGCCGATACCGTTGCCTGTTGCTTTTCGATAATCGTGTCAATCGTGGATAAGAAATCGGCGATTTTTTGCTGTTCATCTTTGTCCACCGGATATTCTACAAAAATCTTTCCTAATTGTTTTGCTTGAATATGTACAATGGATTTTCCTTGTGCTATTGTAGCAATTTTCCATTTTGCCTGATAATTCAAAATATAACTCATAATTCGCCCATCAATAACAGTTGAACGAAAAATGTTCAAATCACCTGCTAATATTACATTAGGTACCATAACACAGGTAGCTGTAGAAATTTCTTCCGCACTTTCACCAGAAGTTGGTATCAAAACATCTCCAACATTACTATAATATATTTTATCTACAATAGCTTGCGTTTTTCGTTTAACCTCATAAGCTACTTCTTTATATGTGGTGTATAACTCACCATAAAGGATAAGTGGATTTCCTTCATCTGAAATATCTGCTTTCGATAATGCTGCTCCTTTTGTAAAAGTTCCTAATTCACCAAGTATTTTTTCTTCCCAATCTGGAAAGTCACTTCCATCATCTGCTTTAAATCTCAATCTAGGTTCAATCATTATGGTTCATCTTCCTTTCCAGTATTTTTCACGTTAAGTTTGATTTGTCTACTGACCGGAAATAGTGCTTCGGTATAAGTAAATGCCCTGAACCGATAACCATACTTCTTTCCACCAGAATCATAAATAATTTTATATTTTCCCAAACATCGAGAACACACTATCACCCGACTTACATCCTTGTGTTTACCAAAAATGCTCAGCATATCACCAGTAACAGGTAACGTACTAATTTTTGTTTGTCCACCATTATCAAGTAAACCAGTAAAATAGTTATTTTCAATGCCTATATCTATTAAAAACCAAACTTCATCACATTTCTTTTTATAGGCTGACACCCTACCTGCATGCTGTTCAAAAACTTCGTTCAACTTATTGATAAATATATCATAATCAAACTTTGACACAGCATCTAAACTTTTATTTATAGATATTTCAATATCATTCGCTGATGAAATCGCATCAAATTCATCATTCAACAACGCTTTATTATGCTTTTTGAATATCGCTTTTCGTTCACCATCATACTTCATACTTTCAGAATCCGTATGTTGATTTAAAATGGTATCTGCACGAAAATGCTCAACCCCAATTCTATGCCCATTTTTTGTCAAAATAAAATCCGGACGTTCACCTTCCTCAATCGTATATCCTTTCATATTTCGACTATCTTTGAGAAAAGAATCCAATGCATTTCTTTCTAATGATTTCTTTCCATCAGACACATGCATTCACCACCCATCTTACAATCCCAGCAATCGCATCATGCTTTCAGCTTTATCAATCGCAGCCTTTGTTTCTGTATCCAATTTCTGAATTTCAGCTTTCACCGCTACCAAATCCACAGGTTCTTCTTCCTCAAAGGTATCCACATATCTCGGAATATTCAAGTTGTAATCATTTTCAATGATTTCACTCATCTTTGCTTTATGAGCAAATTTTTCAATCTCCTCACGCTGCACATAAGCATCTACGATTTTATCAATATGTTCCTGCTCTAATGTGTTCTGATTCTTTCCCGGCTTAAATTCTTTGGATGCATCAATAAACATCACATTATCAGAATTGCCGTTTCGTTTGCTCTTTAACACTAATACACAAACTGGAATCCCTGTTCCGTGGAATAAATTTGCCGGAAGACCAATCACAGCATCCAAACGATTCAGGTCTTTGATGATATATTTACGAATGGCTTCTTCTGCTCCGCCACGGAACAGAACACCATGTGGCAATAACACTGCTACACGCCCATCTTCATCATCCATGTGATAAATCATGTGTTCCACAAATGCCAAATCTGCTGCTGACTTCGGAGCCAGTTTCCCAACGCCAGAATAACGAGGGTCATCCTCAAATTTCTTATCCGAAGACCATTTCAAAGAATACGGTGGATTGCAAACCTGTACGGTCATTTTTACATCCCCATATTTGTCATCTACCAGTGTATCCCCTTTGTAAATGTCAAAATTCTGCCAGTCCACACCATGCATAATCATATTCATACGTGATAAGTTGTATGTGGTTGCATTCTTCTCCTGACCGTAAAAGTGACCGACCTTGTGCGTAGTCAAATGCTTCTGTACCTCTAACAACATGGATGCAGAACCACAGGTACAGTCACCAACCGTTTTCGCTTCATCCAAGCCCAAGGATGCAAGTGTGGCACAAAGTTTTGATGGTCCGGCAGGGGTGAAGAACTCTCCACCCTTTTTTCCGGCATCGCTGGCAAATAATCCAATCAAAATCATATATGCCGTACCAAGCACATCAAACTGAGAATCCTGCAAATCAAAATCAATATCGGATACCCGAACCATGACTCGGCTAATCATATCTGTTCTTTCAGAAACCGTTTCGCCAAGACGGGTATCCTGTAAACGCATATCACTGAATAATCCATCAAATGCTTTGTTGGATTCATGCCCCATTGTAGAACCTACAAGGTCATTGATTGCCTTTTCAAAATCCTCTACACTAAATTTATCTGCATCATCCTGAAACTTTGTAATCTTGCGAACCAGATTGCGGAACAAGTTTTCAGGCTTAATCACATAGCCTAACTTTGATAAAGACCATTCCTCTACTACAGGTCTGTAATCCTCATCTGCAAAGGCATCTCCGTATGTGATGCCATCATTTTCCAAAATCTCAGCCATATATAACTCTGTACGCTCTGACAGATAGCGATAAAAAATCACACCTAAAATATAATTCTTAAATTCACTGGAATCCATCTGTCCTCGCAGCTCATTTGCAATCGCCCAGAGTGTTTGAGAAAGCTCATTTGCCTGAGCCTGATATGTATTTTTCTCTCCCATGTTTATTCTCCTTCAGCTTTGTATTTCTTGTAAGTATCCTCAACAAAAGCTTTTACTGCCTTTGTCAGCTTTGTCATCTTCAGCAGTCCTAATTTATATGCAGTCAGTCGTTTACGAATCTCATCTTCCGAAACAGTCCCACTGAATACATAGCCCGAAAACAGTTCCGAAACGATGATATAATCAATCTGATTTTCAAATGCAAAGACTTCCATATCCGCCTGCATCTGCTCTTTTTCAAACTGTTCAAATGCTTCCATTACATCTACATCATCCGGCAACTCATAGAATCGAGATAAAATAAACTCTCGCATCACATCTTTTTTCAGTCGCAAAGATTCATTGTCAGAACGTTCAATCTCACGTAAAATCAAATCTACATCCTGCTGTTTTTCTTCCTCTGTTTTCGCATGAGATTTTGCATTTTTCAGCAGATTCAAAATATACACGACATTGATACGGTCTGTACGGACAAGCTCAATGTCAAAATCTACATCCACTGGCACTGGAACTGCTGGATTCTGCTTTTGCGTCTGGTCTTTGTAATACAAATACCAACTCTTGAATCCTTCGTATTCATTCTCATCCATTACAACCGCAAGGTCATCCCAATCAAACTTTGAAAATGTCTTTAATGTTGCCAAAGTCTTTGCCATCGAACGAAATGCAATGATAAAATTACGAATTTCATCTTCGGATTTTAACTGACCTGCTGTATCTACATCCGGTGCGGTTTTCCTCAATACAGGTTCCTGATTCATCCACTGATTCAAATAATAATCATAATTTTCCAGCAGATATTCATTCGGGTCTCCGTCACCAGAAAATAAGGTCAACGCATCATCCTGCCACTGTTTGATATTCCGATAGGTCACAATCTGCCCAAACTGTTTTGTCATCTTATCTACACGATTTGTACGGCTATACGCCTGCACCAAAGAATGCCAAATCAAGTTTTTATCCAGATACAACGTATTCAATGGTTTTGCATCAAATCCAGTTAAAAACATATTCACCACAAGCAAAATATCCACTTGCGGAAGGTCTTTCTGTTTTAATCGCTTTGCAATATCCTTCCGATAAGCATCGAAGGTGTCGAGTTTGAACGCTGTTCCATACAATCCATTGTACTCATCCATGCAGCGTTCCAAAAGTTCTTGTGAATGTTCATCAGAACCATCATCCATATCCTCATTTGCCTGATAAGAGAAAATTGCAGCCACTTTTAACTTCTTATCTGCTGGAACCTGCTCATTCAATTTCTTAAATTCATCATAATATTTTCCCAAGGTCTGAATGGAATCGACTGCAAACAAAGCAGTATAAACATCTTTTCCCTGTGGATGTACGTGCTGTTCATGATGCTCAAAGATGTGCTTTGCAATGGTTTCAATACGTTTATCATCATGATACAGTTGACTCATGTCAATCTTATGCCGTTTGCAATACTCTGGGTCATCTAACTGTTCTGGGTCAATCCCTTTTGCAGCAAGATTTCTCGCAAAAATAGTACGCTGATATTCCACTGAGAAACGAAGCACGTTTCCATCTGCAATCGCATCTTTAATCATGTATTTATGTAAACAGGAATCCAATTTATCTCCTGCATGAAAAATATCGGCTGTTGTACGACCATCTGCCCCTTTATTCTTCTCAAAAATCGGTGTTCCTGTAAATCCAATATAATTTGCTTTTGTAAAATGTTTCTGAATCTGTCCATGCATTTTTCCAAATTGAGAACGATGGCACTCATCAATAATAAATACCACCTTTTTATCTCTATACGCATCCATGACTGGTGCATATTTCGGATTTTTGACTGCATTTGCCATCTTCTGAATGGTTGTGACAATCATCTTTTCGCCAGATGATTTTAACCTTTGGATAAGCGTCGAAGTGCTGTCCGTATTATCAACACAATCCTTCTCAAAAGAATTGTATTCATCTACTGTCTGGTCATCCAAGTCTTTTCGGTCAATCAGGAATACCACCAAATCAATCCTTGCTTCATCTCGAAGAAGCTGTGCCAGTTTAAAAGAAGTCAGTGTTTTTCCAGAACCCGTACAAGCGAATACATAGCCATTCTGATTGACTTCTAATACACGCTTCTTTGCTGCCTTAACTGCATAAATCTGATAAGGTCTCATCACCATAAGAATCGGCTCTGTACTCTTAATCACCATATATTTATCCAGCATTTCGGTCAAAGCTGTCTTACGGAAAAATTCTCCTGTGAATGTATTCAAATCATTGATACGGACATTCTTTTCATCTGTCCAGAAGAAAACCAATGATTTCAAAATCGGATTGTATTGTCCATCTACCATTTCATTCTCATTACAGAAATATTTTGTCTGTACAGAGTTTGACACAACAAAAAGCTGTAAATATCGGAATAATCCCTTAAATGAGAATTTTCGATAACGGTTAATCTGATTGATTGCTTCGTTGATTTCCACACCGGGACGTTTCAGTTCAATCTGTACCACAGGTAAACCATTTATCAAGACCGTTACATCATATCTGTTTTTATACACCACGTCATCTTTATGAGCTTTATCCATCGTAACCTGATGTGTCACCTGATAAAGATTTCGTTCTGTATCTGCTGAGAAAAACTCAATATATACGCTTTCTCCATTGTCCAACTCTAACACAAATTTATCTCGTAATATTTTGGCTGATTCATATACCGAATGATTATCCACATGAATCATAATGCGATTGAACTCAGCATCCGAAAATGATGCAGCGTGACCTTTTTCCGCCAACTTTTTTTCATTGAATTTTGCAAGCTGTGTACGGAAATTTTCCAATACATCATCATAAGAGTTCATTTTTACGAATTGATAACCAAGACTCTCTAATCGGTCAATAAACATATTCTCAACCGCATATTCAGACGTATGTCCCATATTTTCATCCTACTTTCTTACCAATTATGATTTGCCATATATTCATCCGCAGCCAGACGGAAAAAAGCTGACAGGCTCAAACCGTGTGCTTTTGCCTTACTTGTCAGTCTTTCCTTCTCTGCTTTCGTCATAGAAACCAAGGCAGTTGCCCTTGAACTATCGGCTTGTCCTGTGGCTACTGCCACAGCATCATCATGTTCCTTTGTTGTATCACTTTCAAAGCTGTCTAACATACTTGCCATATCTTTTTTTGCCATGTGTACCTCTCCATTCATTGTAAATACTCAATATCTATATATAGCTACATTATAGATATTAAATATCTATTTTGCAACCAGTTTCTTACTCTTTGTCTGTCGTTTTTCCACTGGAAGACCTGTAAGAACACTGATTTTATCGCACAATGCATTGACTGCCTGTGTTGATGGGGATGTACGGTTGATTTCATTGACAGAACATCTATAATTTTCTGCCTGTACCAACACTTCGGATTGAGGAATCACCATAATAGCATCCAGTTTCTCTTTTGTACGAAACTTTTCCAACCACTCCATAAACGATGTGGTTGCACTGAACCGATTCGCCCCATTTACTACAATCATCACAGGACAATTCGCATGGTCTTTTACAAGAGCAATCGTTCTAGTAAAGGCTTCGATATTTCCACCTGTTGGACGTACTGGAACAACAACCATATCAGCACCTTCAATGGTCTGTGTCGTTTTCGTATCCATGATACGTCCCGGTGTATCTACAATCGCAACATCTGGATGTTCTACTTTTTTATCTGTATTACGGTTCTTATACTGTCCATCAAAGGAATACAGAGAAGCCGGAACACCTTGACGAGTATAATAAAAATACAGCTCATCCGAAAGACGGGTCTTTCCCACTCCACCTTTCTCTGATACAAAGACAACTGTTTTCATAAGATTCTCCTTTCTTAGTATCTATTTTGTATATACTTAATATCTATTTATAGATATATTATAGATACTGAATAACTATTTGTCAACCTATCAAGAAAGAATCATCTATTATCACAGACCGCATACAATGTAAATGGCAAGGGCTTCGCCGTCCTATTAGACCCATTGACATTGTATTTGCCTGTGAATAAGGGTAATCAAGCAGAACATAGCGTTGTTCTGCTTCGCTTAATCTTAATGTTCTAAAAGGGAAAGTTGTAAGGAAGGGGAAGATAGACGATGCTCTGCCCAGAGGGCAGAGCATCAGGTAATAAGCAGTGATACAAAGCAAATCTCGAAATGAGGAGTGCCGTTAAACATATTTTTAAGAAATCTTTTTCGGTACCATTTTTGAAAATAAAAATGGTCCCAGAAAAACCGCACCAGCACTAAGAAAAGTGCTTCGGTACCTTTTTTCCAGCATTTTCCCTCTATCTTATATATATTTTTTACCTAAATCAATACATTACACAAATTATTGATAATAGTACACCCGCGTAATATTATAGAGAATATATATGGAAAAATGGTACTTTTTAAGAAATCCTAGTGTACATCAGGGATTGCGGGTACCATTTTTGAAAACAAAAATGGTACCGCTCTTCGTTTCCACAAAAAAAGTAATGCTCTTACAGCATTACCTCTAAGCTTTTTCTGTATTATGTCCGGCTTTGCGAAGCAAAGCCTATAAGTCCAGCGTAGCTGGACACCTAACTAGAGACGGCACATCGTGCCGTCTCCATCTTTTAATTATCGTTTCTAATAATTCCTCTATAATTGGCTTGTAACACGGGATGACATCGTTTTTCGATGTCGTGACTACCAGACATCATGGGATTCATCCATTCCTGTAAATTATATTCCGCAATCAACGGTTCTGCTTTGTCCATTTTGGTACTCGTCTTATATTTTTTTGACTTATCCTCACAGATAAATTCAGAATTTTCATCTAATACAGCTATCAGATTTTTAATGAATACCTGTTTCCCAACAACGTCACTTCTTCCGACATTCTTTACGTACCATGCTTTGTATAAATCATATAAGAATGTAAACGGAACCAAATCCCATTGTAATTCTGGAAAAATATCTGAAACAAATTGTCGTACTGGGTCATTAAATTCCTTGTATTCATTTAATGCCTGTTGACAACTTGCTGGAACATCCAATTCATAATAATCCATGTGTAATACTTTATGTAACACATATTCCAATACATCTTGTCTATGTAAGTAATCTTGCTTGATATATTTTCGTTCCACTCCAGTAAAACATTTGGTAAATGGAATGAAAATCTGTCTTCTGTAAAAAGAATCCGATTTATCTTTTACTCTCGGCATTTCATTTAAGCACTGTACCATAAATCCTCGGAACTGATAAGTAATCGGGTCTTTGAATTTACGGTTAATCATAATAGCATCTCCCGTAACAACTGCTTTTAAATTTGCAGCTTTATCAATATACGTTCCGACGTCGTTTTCATCGACGATAATAGCACTCGCATTTAAAAGCTGTGAAAGATAAAAATCTTTGCCGAAATCAGAAAGAGCAATCGAAGCATAGCTAGTTTTTCCACATAACTCTCTCATCAATTCACAGAGCGTACCTTTACCGTTATTTCCAGATTCAGAATACAACCAAGCAGATTTATCCCATGCCACATTGGGACGGATAATAGCTCCTAAGATTTGCCATAACAAATGGACAACTTCTGGGTCATCCGATAAGTCATTCATCCAACTTTCTACATCCCAGTCTGTTCCATCGTCATTGTTATGAATCACTGGATTCTGTACATTTACTTTATAACTTACTCTGGACTTTGACAGAAACACCAAGTCCGGTGTAAATGGACGTAATTGCTTCGTGTCAAAATCAAAGATTCCATTGTTTACGGCAATCAAATTTTTTGCTTTGCATTTTTGCTTTCGTGGAGCACAATCCCTCAAACAAGCAAACATTTCATTCAAGTCACCTGTTGAAATAAATGGATGATATGCTCTCGCTATTTTAATAAATACATCCTCGGAAGTAATATAAATACCTTCATCCAGTCCATCTTCCTGATACAATCCCAGAATGTTACCTGTATCGTCATTACGACCATCAATTGTTTCGATTAAGCAAATTGGATGTAATGTGTTTAATACCCATGCGACTTGTTGTGGTAATAAGGTTTCTGCAAGCCTTATTTTTTCTCCTTTTTCACGATTCACATTTTCCAATTTCACAGCACCACGGACATTTTCCATAATCTGATTTCTTACTTCTTCCGGTGTCACACTTTGCATATTTGATTTAATATCTTCCAATGTTTCCATTGTTACTCTATGCATAATTGAGATTCTATCATTTCCCATAGCTTTCAACTCCTTTTCATAATTATATTAAATTTTGAAAATCGGTTGATTTATGGACATTTTTTTGCTATAATTAACTTAAAGTTTAAAGATAAGCAGGCATTTTGCTGTAAATGCATTCTGCCATAAACCAACCAACAGTTACGAACGCCCATTCGTAGCTGTTTTTTCTTTGTATTTTACTTTTTCTTTTCTTCTTTGTCAAAGAACATAGTCTTAGAATGAATATAATCCTCTAATTCCTGTCGGCGAACCAGCATTTTCTTCGGACCCACCCAAATCAAAAATGGACAATCCGGCTCTCTTAACCATTTTCTCAATGTGACCTGTCCAATTCCTGTATAAACAGATGCTTCTGCTATAGACAGATTCATTTTTTCACCCAATGGAATATTTCCAATCGTTTTATTGGCAGCCATAGTTTTATACCTCCTGTTTGTTTTCTATTTATTCTGATACTTTTCCTGATTTTTCTATATTATATCACATTTCGTTATATTTTCCTACCCACTTTTTTAATTATTTTTCAATCGTGCATTTATCCAGTGCCAGTGCGGGATTTCTGATTTTATAGTAAATCCAATCACTAATTTTATAGCTAAAAATATCTACTCTGTATCTATGTATACTAAACTATTCTCTCTTTTACTAATATTCCTTAAATTACGAGTGCAATTTAGAAAAAATTAAAAAGGAGGACTGTTCCATGCCTAAATTTATAAGAACAGTATACGGCTCACGCTACACCAATACACTTGTAAACATTAATCACATCGTATCTGTACACAAGATTTACAGCGAACCTGAACTATTAGAGATATATGTTGCTGATAGCTGCAAATACCATGTTTTCATTAAAGACTTACTGGAAGTCTCAGATAAACATAATCGTGAGAATATTGAAAAAATACTAGAAAAACAAAATGAATAACACAAAAAAGGTTATCCCATACGGGATAACCTTTTTTCCTACCCACTATCTCTTATACCATTCTAAAGTGTTTAAACGCCTTTAAAATCACCTTTTCCTTCTCAGGCGGACAATTCGGCACATGAGCTTTATTTTCGCCTATATTGTAATTCTGACGCTTCTCAAAGCCACATTTGTCTTTTATCTGTGCTACATAAAGAGAAGATACAGACATTCCATATTCTGCCTTTATCCATTCCTTAATTTCTCGATACGTTGCATTACCTTTCATGCCCTGTAAATAGGCATCATCCTCTGGTTCATAATCCACATACGCATATACCATATCCTCGGTGGATTTTTTCCTATCCAACAAGACAACCGTCTCCACATGCACCGTATTTATAAGATTAAAAAAGTTTAGATTTGTTTGTATGTGTCTAGCCTTTATAATAACGTGAAATCAATGTTTTTTCAATGGTTCACTTTTGAATACTTTCCGTATCTTTTTAAAATCTCTTTCTGTCGGTGGCAAAATGGTGGCATTTCCACCCATTACAAAGCAATCAGATCTCTCCATGTCTTGTCTCCACAGATACCGTCTGCTTCCAGAACGCCCTTGCGGCTCTCCTGATACTTTTTCAGGGCGTGAATCGTATTGGTACCTGCAGCTCTGTCCAGGGTAAGAGGCTTGCCATCCTTACCTTTAAAGCCCCTTGCAATCAGG
>OFMK01001499.1_pt1 | contig 16655 bp, 21 predicted proteins | sample 1541781 | NCBI WGS metagenome assembly OFMK01 (sample SAMN04209250, study PRJEB22552) | human gut metagenome | biome: gut; material: feces | host: Homo sapiens | place: USA: Oklahoma
TCTTTTCATTTTCAATTAAGTTCGCCATAGTCAAATCGGCTTAAGCTGACCGGCGGAGAAATGACAGGTCCCATCAGCTTTGGTAATGACCGCAGCATAGGCAGCGGAGCAACAGAAACACAATTAGACATCCATGCAGGCAAGGTAGATATCCGGATGATACCGGAAAATGCCGTTGGTAATGACATCTCAAAATGTGTCAATATCCGTGATACGGGTACCGGAGCGTTATACCCCATTGCCACCGCCACGCCGCCGCAGGAATTCGACTTGCCGCTGGCGGAGGGCGTAACTCCTGTCACTAGCTTCAAAAATTCATATAGCAAAGATCAATTCGGCATCGTGCGGGTCTGGTTTTCAGTGCGTTTTGAGAGCATACCTGAAGTTAATGCGCCTGTTTTCACCCTTCCAGAGGGCTTCAGGCCAGATTCTATTTGCTGCTCCGCTGCAATTTTATCCATGAGTGAATTTTACTGCGCGACAATAAACGTCCATCCGTCCGGTGGTGCAATCATAGGACACGATACTATCGGGCAGTCTGGGGCGATCAATCTGCATGGGTTCATCGAGTTCCCGGCGGCCAGTTAAGTCGCTGCAACAAACGAAAAAAGCCCCTTTATATATTTCCCCTCCAGTGTTACGCTCGCCGCATCCTGTAGCTGAATTTCGCCGGTCACGAGCACGAGCAGTCCAAGGCTCTCTCCGGAGGATACAACAGCTGTAGCATTGGCTTGCCTGCTGGGGCGAAATCCTTCGGGTAGTGTTGCAATCACGGGAGATGATCCTGTTTGGGATGAACTTGCAAGAACATTAAAGTGACCGGTAACAACACCGAACTGGTCTTTCCAGTATGCGGATGATACAGCAGACACGCCCTCCGCCAGCGGCAGGCCGAATTCCTGCGGCGGGGTGGCGGTGGCAAGGGGTATCCAATCATGCCATGCTGATCCATCAAACGTCCGGTAATACGCTCCTCCGCTGTAATACCAGCTCAGGGTTTGCTTCACTCCAAGGGCATATGTTTTCTCCACCATCAGGGCGAATGCGGTTTCTCCATTTGGATTCGGCGAAGTGTTAGATACATCCTGAGCTGCACCGCAAAAATACATCCCTGCAGATTTGATGTTATCCAGATCAGATCCGATACTAATGTCTACGGGTATTCGAAGCCGATTTGACAATTGCGAACTTATCGAAGTCGGATCCGAGGCACTTGTTGGTATCTCCTCACCGGTCAACGCTGCAATCAAATCCATGACATTCACTGCTGTCCAGTGCGATGCATCCCATGTTTCAGCCGTAGCAATATCGGCATTTGCTTTATAGAGCTGACCATCTCGGGTGCAGTAATCCCCTTCCTCGTAAGTCGACTCGTCATCATACGCCAGAGCAACGGATGCCGATTGCAGCATCGCAATAAGCTGAGATGCCGCGACCTGCCCATTAGCATCCAGCGCAGCGACGCCGTTCGGCTGGCCGACCATGCTCAAACTGATCAAGCCCGCAGGATCCAGGCTCACCGTCATCGATTCCGCGTTCCCGAACTGGAAGGTATACGACCAGTCCGCTGTGAAGCCCGGGCTTTCGGACGCGCTTGGAATCTGGTCTCCATCCTCATCCTGTACTACCGCGTACAATATCTCGGTGGCCGGGGCGCCTCCGGTACCTTTGGCATAGAAGCGCAGTTGCGTCATGGTGAATCCCTCGGTCAGCTCTATATTGCTCAGCAGCACGGGAATCGTAATTTTGGCAGTCCCCAGTTTTGTCGGCTGCATAGTAAGCTCGATTTTGTCGTCTCCGTTCGCATCCGCGCCCATCACTCGTGTAAATTCAATCCCGCCACCATTGAGCAGCTCCGCCTGCAGGCTCAAACCTTCGGAAGTGACGGTCGCATTGCTCCATTTCGTTGTGCTCATTGGTTCACCTCAATCGTCTGATATTTCTTATGATAGCTGCCTGCGACGCCCATATAAACACTGCTCTCCGTCTCCCGCAAAAGCGCGACACGTGTAACATAGATTAGATGTGCCGGCTTGGCAGAATCCAGAACTTCTTTCATGTTGGAGATATCGCCGCCCAGCTCCCGCATCAGTATAGCAAACGTGTTTTTGCTGATATTCTCTACAATATTACACGGAACACCGCTCGACCCGCTGGCGATCTGTTCCAGCCGTGCAGGATTGGCCGGTGCGACAAAATTCATGCGCATGATAATGTTAGCGCGCCGCTGCTCGTCCGTTAGGGATGGATCGGGCGAAATCCCATATTCAAACTCCCAGTCAGGGATGGACCAGTCCGCCGTCTGTGGGACGGTTTGGCTTCCCAGACCGGAGGCGGCCTGTGTCAGCTCGTCCAGCGAGAGACCGATCGCCTGGAACATCCACAGCGCCACATAGCCGTTTCCATACACCGGCGCAATGAAATCGATAAACCGACGCGCGTTTTCGCTGGTGAGGATGCTGTCCATCAGCTCCGTGCGATATCTCATGCCACCGCCCCCTCTGTAAGCGTCACGGTACTATCCGATACTTGCGGAAGCTGCGTCTGTGTGATATCCACATTGCCAGTTCCTCCGTTCAGCGTTACATCATCATAATCATAAACGCCTGCGATACTTCCCAGCAGGTCGCATATCTTTGACCTGCGAATCTCTCCATCCATGCGCGCAGCCCCGAGATATTCCTGCACCGCCGAGATAAACGCTGCTTTTACTGTGTCGAGGACATATCCATCTTCAAGTTCTACGGTTGCGGTGATCGAGAGCGACATTACCGTCGGACCTACCACGCTCAGTCTGGCGTTTGGCGCAGTTAGGCGAGCGTACGGGTCATCCGGAGACATGATGTGGTTGTATACTGCTGTGCACAATGTTTCGTTTGCAGGGTCACCGTTGCTGTCCGTGATGACTACGGTCACGAGACCGCTGTCGTCTGATGCCGGGATGACCGTCACGCCACCCACGCCAGCGACTTCGAGCGCCCAGCGCCGGTAATCCGCCACAGAACCGACATACGAAATATTGCGCGTTTGGTCAATCTCGACCAGCCGCGCCCGAAGGCTCTCGTCGTCCTCCTGGTCGGTGCCGCCGGTGATCGGCTCCGGGTTTGTCACAGCGGTTACGCCGTCCATCTGCGACACCTTAAAGATTACGGTCTGCGCGATCACATTACCGACAGGCCCGGTCTGTGTGCATTCAACCGGTACAGTGATTGTTCCGCCATTGGCGCTGAACGCCGCTTCGGTCGTCTGGAACACAATGGACGGCTGACTGTCGGTAGATGCAGTAGAAAACTGCGATCCTTCCGGAACTGTAGTGCCCGCCTTCACGGTCAACTGCAATTCGCCAGTGGATGCCGTTGCAGGACGGCGCGATGCGTCTCGAATTTCTGCGTGGTAATCCAACCACGCGCCGAACGCTGTCATCGGCCATATCTGCTTAATTACCTGCGGCAGCGTTTGCTGACACATTTCGGATACGATCAGGGCCGTAGGTCGTGTATAGTTGTATGGGTGCTGTCCCTGGCTCTTATCGATATCGTCCGGCATGCTGTTCAGCATCTTGCCGTGAATCTCATCGACCGATGCGTTTTGCAGGAACTCCGGAAGATCCATCAATAACCACCTCCTGATAACGGAACACTGATATCGATTGTTACATCATTGATCCCTACCACCTGTATATCTGCCGTTACTTCATCCGCGGCTGTCCAAGTATAGGTGATATCGGAAACATACGCCGTCCGGCCGTAAGGATCAGCGGACAATGCCTCCGTGATCTGACGCGTCAGAATGGATTCGGCCTCCGCGCGCGTCTTGGCTTTGAACGCCTGTTCAATCTCGACGCCGAAATCCGTGGTATAGGCGGCGTGGCTGTACCGCGGCGTCATCAGACAGATACGACACCACGTCTCCCACGCCTCAACGCCGGATGCGCTTTCCACCTGATTGGCGCCGTTGCGCACAAAATCGCCGGTTTCAAAGGAAAAAGCCGCAGACGGTTTGTACCCAACCGGCTCATCCTGTTCAATATCCGAGACGGCTGCAAGCTGCTCCTCGTATCCCTGTGGGAAAAGATTTGGCATGATGCGCCTCCTATACCGTGCTCAATACAACGAATTTCCCTTCGGTCCGCAGGACGGCGACCCGATCCCCGGCTTCCAGCGTCAAGCCGCTCACTGTGATATACTCGTTTGCCGGGATCTCACCGCGGATGCCGTCCACTTCAAGCGTGAGCTCCGTATTGATGATCCGGCCGAACAGCGAGCCTGCGCCGCTGCGGCTGGCTTTCGCCACGCTCTTCGTGTGTCCGTTGAGGATTTCAAAGAGCATCTGAATATTGTTTTTCAATCCATCACCCCACATGGACGCATGTGAGCGTCATCATTTTTTCATCGCTTCGGATCTTTCGGCTGACGCCGGTCACGAAAAAGTCGCCGACCATGTTGCCCGCTTCGACATGCACCTTGTCCCCCTTACGGATCCATGGGATGTCTATGGCGTTCACCTCAAATTCGACCTTCGGCGCACCGTTCTCATCGATCTGCGTATTGGCTTCCTCCTGCGCATCGGAAAGGCTTTTATCCGTGTCTTTTTTCTGAATTTTCTGGATCGTGCCGTATTTTGCCGTATCGCCAGTTACAACAGCCTCGGTATTGCTGGCGCCGCTGTCGTCTGTTGAGCCGAGGATCTTGATTTTGGTCACCACACCGTCCATCGTCGTCCGGCTCCTGGTGTCGGTCACGGTATCCAGCTCATGGAGCTTATATACCGTTGTGTTCGCGCCGAACGGCGCGATATCTATAATGTCCTCGCGGGATCGCATGACAAAGCGCGTTCCTTTCTGCTTTTCGACTGCGCCCAGCAAGTCGCTCAGGAAAATGTCGCTCAGCGCACCCTCAAGCGTCAGCTCTTCGTGCGTGATGCTCTCATAGGTGTAGTTCTGCTTGACGCCCCAATCCTGACAGATACTCGCCGTGACCGCGCTGGTCGCCATACCCGACGAAAAATACAGGCTGTCCTCGGATTCCTGAAAGAAGATCAGGTTATCGTAAGCCGTGACGGAAAGGATCTTTTCCAGCTCGCTGCTGTACTCGATTTCCCAGATATACCCGCGGAACACCTCTTTGGGGCTGTCCCCGTCATTCGCATACAAAAACAGCCGGTCCATCGCGCGGATCAGCTGGTTCATGTATTTCGTTCCGTTCAGGATGTTGAAGAAGGATACCGTCACCCGCCGGGCGAGCTGGCCGTCCGATTCGTCCGTTTCAACGCCATCCATCAGGTTGGTAATGTTGTAGCGCGGGCCGTCCTTCGATACGATGACCGCGCTGTAGTCCGGGTCAATTTTGCTGACCATGTTCTATCCTCCTCATCACATCAGTTGTGGATTTTGCGGCGTGGATATGTTATCATATCCACAATAGAGAGGTGAACGCCATGTTCAACCCGCATCCTGACATCGCCCCGCTGCTATGGTATGGGGACGGATCACAGAAGAACTGGGACTATCCGGACTACCCAAGCGATCCGCCCAACCTCGGCGGGCATACGCATGAAGTAGCGCATGCCGTCTTTGATCTGGACGGTGGGCGTCAAATGATCTGGGAGTTCCACGACAACGCACGCGAACCGAGCGCGATCTTTTCTGCCCTGCCTGTGTACCAGGAGGAGGAAGTGCCGCCTATGCCGGGCTATCCGCGCTGGTTCAAGCTCACCCCCGGCCAGCGCTGGAACTATCTGCGGTATCTGGAAAACCCATATCAGCCGGTCGAGATCGGCTATGCGTTCCTGCTGTATTACGGGCTGGAGCGGCACCTGTATTTCGGAGATTATCATGCCGCTGTACCGGTGATCTTCCGTATGCGCGGGATACTGGATCACCCGTCATTCTGGTATTACTCCTCAAATGCCCTCCTGATCTCCGCATACCGGCGTGGAGATCGCGAAACAATGCGCCGCGTGCTGGACGGCTATGCCCGTCATAAAGGGGACTTTAACCTCTGCATGCTGGCGCACACTGCAACCGGAGAGCCGCTGTCCGCGCACGAACTGATTATGTACCGGGTAAAGTTCGGATTCCGCAATGCACGGTATATCCGATCCCAGCCAGAAGCGTTTGAGCGGGAGCTTACCGGATACCTGCGCCAGGAATACGGATGCGGAGGCATCCCATATACCGGTCCGCTGTTCGACCTTCCGGATGCATGGACTCCAGCCGCCGCAAACTGGACCATGTTCGGCCGCTGGTGTTTCCTGCCGGATTTCACGCAGGATATGGATTTCATCGTCGCAGGCAAGACTGCATTGCAGGCCGTCCACAATCGAATCAAGGAGCTGTCCAAGCCGTCCTGACGAAGGGCGGCTTTTTCATTTCCGGATCGTCAGTTTTGTTCCGGCATAGATCCAGTGTCCCTGGTCGCTGGAAGAGCGCCCGTGCTGCTTTGCCGCGTTCTCGATCGCTTCCCGATTGGCATTATAAATGGTATCCCACTGGGTGCCGTCGCCGAGGAACCGCTGCGCGATCCCCCACAGGGTGTCGCTGTCGGTCACCGTGTAGGTTTTCTGACTACTTTCGGTTTCCGACCGTGTAGTCTGGCCTTGTGCTTCCTGTGCAGCGGCTGCATTCTCTGTATTGGCAGATGTGCCGCTTGTCTGCGCTGCAGGCTGTGTCGTATTCACGCTGATCTGCCGCGCGTCCACAAATGAGATACTGTACTCGTAGTCCCCGAACGCGCCCTTGTAGTCGACCGAGTAGTCTTCCAGATAGACGTCGTGGTTGATCGGCGTGCCGGTCACGAGCAGGTGCAGCGGAGTTCCATAATCGCGCCACGCGCTCCAGATCTGCTGATACCACAGCGGATCCTGCCATTCGCCGCGCTGCAGGATATCATCCCGCCTGCCCTCCCCTGGAAGGAGCGACTTCCACGCATACGAGTGGATATTCGCGCCGGACGGGATGTATACTTCGCCGACTTTGAGGATCTCATACTTGGCAAAGCGCGTCCCGTTCGAATCAAACGTAATGGATTCCGGTATCCACGGAATACGCATCGAGCGTCCGCCCGTCTTTTCTTCGATATAGATATCGGTATCCATTTACGCCCTCCTCGGTGAATTCTGCGCCATGACGCGTGCAACCTTAATGAATTCTCCCGCGACGATGTCGGCTGCCTCGGCCGCCCGTGCGCGGATCTCCTCGATCACGTCGCCGGTTGCGCCGGTCACCTGGATGTTTACGCCGCCGAGCGATATGCTGATGCTGTTGTCCGTATCCCCTCCGCCTACTTCCGGCGTGACATACTGGGATGCTCCGACCGCTTTATCCTCATCCCCGGCGATCCCGCCGTTGAAAAAGCCGGGGATGCCCAGCGCGTTGCCCGCGCGTTTCCACAGCTCAATGCCGCGGTCCCGGCGGTGCGCGCCCAGTGGGATAACCGCCTCGGGCGTACCTTCCTCAGCCAGTGTGTAGACGCCGTACTTGCTGACGATACCGCCGGCGGCCTGATGGCCGTCTGTGCCGCCAGATGATACTGTGTAATTGGGATTTAAGGTTACCGGGACATTAACAGAAAAGCCGGACGGTGTGAGCGCAGACCGATTAAAGTTGCCGGTCGAATAGCTGTAAAACGGGATGACGCTTACATACGGATTGGACGTAACGCTCCAGCCGTCGCCCATTTCAGACGGGTCCAGGTCAGTGTCCAGGTACTCATAGAACGGGATAACGCCGACATTCGTCTGTGCCGTTGTATACCGCGCCATGAGCATGGCCTGGATCTGCGCAGATGGATCGACCGGGTTGATCTTCAGGTTCGGGTCGATCTCGGTGTCTACCGGTGCCGTGATCGAGAGGCTGTTCAAATATTCCTGCAGGCTGCCCAAACCGCCGGACAGCGCCGTGTAGAAGTCGATATTCGCAAGGTAATCCGTCAGACTTTCCGGGATCGCTTGGCCGGCTGCGGCGAACTCCGCTGCAATGTTTTCAATCTGTGCGGTCGTCGGCTTGAGCTGGTTCAGCATGGAAGTGACCGACTGCGTGATCTGCGGATCAGCCGCGGCCGCGGACATCGCGTTCACCATGCTGCCGGTAATGCCCTGCTGGAATGCATCGGCAATATTGTTGCCCATGGACAACGCCAAGCTGGGGACAGAATATGCAAGTGCATCCGTTGCCAAATTGGCAGCGTTGGATGCGTAGTTTGCACTCCCTGTCTGCCGAGCCAGACCGACAGATTCTGCCGCACGGCTTGCCGCGTTCTGTGCGCGGCTCGGGTCGAGCTGGTCGGAGATCCACTGCCCTGCAGTGTCCCCGCCGAACAATGCACCCAAGCCGCCGATGCCAGCACCAATTCCCGCGCCGATCGCGGTACCGAGGCCGGGTACGACCGAACCAATCGCCGCGCCAAGCCCTGCACCTGCACCGACCATGCCGAGCTTTGTGCCTGACTTGACGCCGTAATCCTTGCTTTCTTTTCCTTCTGTCTCAAGCGATTTTTTCAGATCGCCAAGCGCGTCAAGCACACCCGCCGCGCCGATCAGATAACCGCCGGTCGACAGACCGCTGAGCAGACGCGAGGCAAGGCCGCCCGCTCCCTTTCCGGCCGCACCAGCGCCCGCAGCACCTGGAAGGCCGCTGCCGCCCGTGCCGATGCCCGCACCGTTCACGTTCACAACACCCGCGGTAACGGTCATGGTCCCGACAGCTCCCGCGCCGCCCGCGCCCGATCCGCCGCGCAGTCCCTGCCACAGCTTGGACAGGCCGGCAGCGCCCAGAACAGTCGAAATCAGTGGGTGCTCGCTGACAAACGAACCGAGCGCACCGGTGATGCCATCCCACAGCCATCCGGCGAATTTTGCGCCCGCATCGGTCACCATCTGCTTGCCGCTCTCATTCCACCACTGGGAAAACGGCTCAGCGATCAATTCATCCCACGCAAAGGACAGCTTGCCGCCAAGCGAAAGGCTCTGAAATTCCGGATCATTCAGGATATCCCGCACCTTGTTGATGCCACTGATGGCGAAATCGGAAAACGCACTGCCGATCTGGATACCGATCTGGCGCGCCTGCTCCCCAAACGCAGTAAGCTGATCCTCATTATCGACCAACTGATCCTTCAGATACTGCAAGCCGTCGCCAAAGCCCTCGGACAGGCCTTCGCCCCACGGCAGCGCAACGCCCATTTTCAGCGTCGTGCCGATCTGATCCATCATACCGCTGATGGTTTCGTTGGCGGTGCGTTCTGCCGTCCCGGCAAACTCGCTCATACCGCCGATAATGCCGCGCACAGCATCATCCACACTGACCGCGCCGTCCTCTACCATCTCACGCACCTGCGCTGTGCTCACGCCGAGCGACTGGGCGAGATATTCCCAGCCGGAAACGCCCGCTTCGGTCAACTGCAGCATTTCCTCGGCGTAGACACGGCCTTTCTGCCGCATCTGCCCCAGTGCCATGACGACGCTGCTGATACCGGCTTCCCCCTTGCCCATTGCCGCAGCCCAGTCGCCGATATTGCTCAGGTCTGGCAGGATCTCGCCCCGCCGCCAGCCTGTATTGAGCATCAGCTGCGCCTGCTGCGCGATCTGCATGGTGTCGAACGGGGATTTCTTGTCGAACGCATAGATTTCGTTCATGAACGATTGCGCCGCCGCATCCCCGCCGAGCTGCGTGGAGAACGCCATATTCAACTGCTTGATCTGATCGGACAGCGATACCGGCTTTACTACACCGTAGTTCACTGCCGCACCGGTTGCTACGCCTGCAATAAGCGCCTGCACGCTGGTCAAGGCAGACAAAATACCGCGGAGCGGCCGCGTCGCATAGTCTGCGATCTTGACCGTCGCCCGCCATGTCTTGCCCGCGATGCGCGCGCCGGCAGATGAGATGCGGTTCAGACGGCTCGTAGCCTGGTCCACCACAGACACGGTCACCTTGAAGCCGGATTTCGCCTTGCCCGCAAACTGGTCGAGTTTGGACAGCATTTTGTCGAGCTTGGTTGTATTGGGGTTGAAATTCATCTTGACATTGGTGGACTTCTTTGCCTTTTTCTCAAGGCTGTCCAGCGCCTTATCCGCCTTTTTAGCCCCGACAGTCACGTTGTCTGTAAACCGAGCCTCAACTTCAATAACATGCTTATCCAAAACCTCACCCCTTCTTTGCGTCTTTCTTCATCGGGAAATTGCGTACTTTCAGTGGGACGTCCCCTTCCTCCAGCGCAAGCGCGGTGGATGCAAGCACAAAGGTCGTCTCCCCGGGGAGCGCCGGGTCGGACTGGGACCGCAGCCCCAGCACAACGCCCGGCATAATGCCCTGGTTCTGGAAACAGACGTGGAGCTTGTACCCCAGGTCGGTTTCCTGTATTACTTTTTTGCCGTATCCTCGTCGGACAGCTCGTCCTCATCATCCGCATCCCCGCCCGTACCGGAGATCTCGCCGATGCGGTCGATCAGCGTAGCCTTCTCACCGGCTGTCAGCACGCCGTCGATGGTCTCCACCGGCAGGTTGACGCCCAGCTTGTCGCGCAGCGCCTTGTTGCCCCAAACGTCCCTCTGGTCGTCCGGCGTGGTAGCCAGATAGATGATCCACGAGTTGTAAAGCGCCGTGTCGAACGACTTTTCGATCTGCGGCAGCTTTTTGTTCATCGGGTTGGGCATAAAGGTCGTGGCCTTCTTACGTGCCGTCTTGAAATCGTTGTCGCTGATCGGATGGATATGTACGCGGATCAGCAGCTTGCCGCCGCGGCGGATCTCCTCCTCGCTGATGCAGTCTTCCGACGTGCGGTATTCCGCCGCCTCGAGCAGGCCTTTTACGAGGTCAAATTCTTCCTCCCGCTGGATGTCCTTTTCGGTCATATCGTCATACCCTCCCGTCAGCCTTCATACTCGTACGTCGCCGCGATCTCCTGAATGAACTTCGGGATCTGGTTGAGCGAAAAGCTGTGCTCGCGCTCCACGACCTCGCCCGGGGTCAGGTTCTGCAGCCCGAAGGTGCCGTTCGGCACCGCATTGTTGAACGAGAGGCGCTCCTGCTGGCCGTCCGGCTTTTCACACATGCCCTGGAAGTTGTAGACCGGGATGCGGCCGTTTGCGATCTCCTGCAGCAGCGGCGCCATGATCAGGTCGTCGCGGATAACCATTTCCGTATAGGTCAGGTCAAAGGTAACGCCGGTCGGGATACGGTGTACGAGGATCGAGCCTACCGGCTGGCGCTCGGTCGTGACCACATTCATGTTCACGGAGTAGGTATTGATCTCCGCGAGGAATACCTGCACATCGCCCGCCTCAACGAACAGCTTGCCGTCCTTGCCGGTCATCAGCTCGGTGGTATTGAGCGTATTGTTTTTTGCCATCTGTCAATCCCTCCTCGTTATTCCGGCTGATAGCGGAACTTGTAATGCAGGTAGATCTTCTCGAGCATATCGAGATCGTCCACCTGGATGATGAACCATGCCGAATCGCCGCCGTAGCCCAGGTCGGGGTCTACCGTGAACGTGCCGCCCGGTGCGAGCTTGTTTTCGCTCGGGCTTGCCATCGTATCGATCACGCGCTGCGCGGTCTGGATCACGTCGCCCACGCCGTCCGCGTCGCATACCACCTTGCCGACCTTGGGTTCCAGAGCTCGGTCGATCCGGTTGAACAGCTCGAAGCGCACCTTGACGCGCTTGATCTTCTTCCAGCCCTCGTCCTGATTGGTCGCGGTGGTGATCAGCGTGTTGATGCCGCTGTCATACCACACTTGCCCCGCGCTCGACAGACTGAACAGCAGCATGCCGGACAGGATCGCGTCCGAATACTGCGCATTGGTCAGCGTCTCGGTCGGCTCGATCCCGCCCGAGATCACCGAATGGACAATGCTTTCATTGGCAGGTGTCGCCGCGATCATGCCCGCGGTGTAGCAGATCGCCAGCGCGCCCTCATAGGTCTCGGCAGCCGTGCTGTAGCCGTTGCCGAGGTAGACGATCTGCATGGAGTTGAATGCTTTGGCATGGGTCATGCGAGTCTCGAGCGCAACGCTGGACTTCTCGCCCACCACACCGATGCAGTGCTTACCGCCGTCATAGGCATTCTGGATATAGGTGGACAGCAGCAGGCTCTTGCTGATGCTCGAATCATCATCCACGTCCAGTGCGATGCAGTTGTAGTAGAACGGCTCGAGCGCATGGAACGCCGCCGAATACTCGTCGTTGTCCACGGCCGGGTTTGCGCCGCCGGTCAGTGCGCCGTCGGATACATCGACAGGATCCAGCGCGCCGGAACCGTCGCCGACAAGGCTTGCGGCAATGTAGGCGCTGCCCTGCTCCTCGATCGCGGCCACAAGGTTTTTGCCGTCGCTGGTACCGCTGCCGTCAAACTCGAAGGTCTCCACCAGCTTTGTGCCGTGATAGACGTTCAGCACCTTCACATCCTCTGCCGATACGCTTTCCGCCAGCGAGACCGCCAGCGCGTACGTACCGGGATACAGGGCGGTCAGCTTGACGTCCGGGGTTGCGGTGGCCTTCTCCAGCTGGATGCTCGCCGCCGTACCGGCGTTGCCCATGCGGTACACATACACCGTATTCGCGCCGCCGTTGAACATCATCTCGGCCGCCAGCACCGTATTGGTGGCGCTGTAATCGCCATCGCCGAAGATCTCGCGCAGTTCATTCACCGACGTGACCTTGGTCACCTTAGCCAGCGGCCCCCAGTCGGACTGCAGCGGAATCGCGCAGATGCCGTTGAGTGCGCTGGGAACCGGGTCGCTTCCGGTGCGGCTGTATCGCTGATATACGCCCGGGCGTGCCTTGGTCTCGCCCGCGGTATACGAAATTGCCATGCTCTTTACCTCACTTTCTGTGTCGGAATTCTTCCACGACCTTGGCTGCCTGTGCCTTAGTCGCCCTGTCCAGCCCCGCTACCCTGAGCGCGACTGCAACGATTTCGGGGCTTGTGCCGAACGCCTTGTGTCCGGCAACCAGCTCCTCAGCGGTGTAGACCGCCTCTTTTTTACGGCGCGCCGTTTTTGCAGCGGCCGTGGTTTCTTTTTCTGCCATATTCATACCTCGCTATTATCCACATGGATGTGCCACAGCATGTTGTCGGACTGCCGCTGCACAATGATGCCATAGGTCGCATCCACCGTCACCTGACCGGTGCGCAGTGCATCGGCGGACGGGTCGATCGTGTTGCTGGTGTTCACCAGGATTGGGGCTGCGTGCTCCTGTTTCAGCCGCTTGGCACCATACAGCGCGACAACGAGCCGCTGCGCCCAGTCTGTTACATCCGCAACGGTCGCCGCGAACAGGTGGGCGCGCAGCACGGTCGTCTGATAGATGGTCTGCCACGTCTCAGGAATCCAGGTGGCGGGCGCGGTCGATACGATGCGCCAGTACACCGCCGCGCTGTGCTCGTCCGGCTTCCACGCCGCGGGCAGCTCGGTAGCGTTGATCACCGGCAGTGCCGGGAACTGTTCGGCAGTCCACGCGTTGATGCGGCCGATCACATCGGGTGCTATGGTCATCAGTGGGAAGCCAAGCAGCGCAAACGTCATGGTCACGCCTGCCACTTTATTCACCGGCTCGGTGAAGTAGTTGGAATTGACCCACTGCGCCGCGACGGTTTCGCCATTGTCGGTGAAGAACCAGCCGTGCAGCAGCTCCCGTATCAGCTTTTCCAGGGCATCTGGTGGGACACCCTGCTCCTGGCACACAATATCGACCGCCATCGTCCCGCCGAGGGAACGGTCCGCGCTGTGCTCCCAGTCTACCGCAAACACCAGCCGCGGGAATTGCGGGCCCGCGGCCCAGCCCGGGTCGGTGTCGGCGGGCGCATTCTGGCTGAACACAGCCGGCTTACCGCCGTATTGTGCAAACCCGCTCCCGCCCAGTGCACCCGTCAGATGCTCGTAAATGGATTGTTCGATCATCGGATCACCTCATAAATGAGCGGTTGTAGATGCGGCTGATCTCCGGCAGCGCCTTTTGGATGATGCGCTCGTCGTGCGGGCGCGGCGCCATTTTGCTGGTGCCGTTCTCGAGCAGGTTGCCGAGGTTCCAGCCGTTCACGCTCAGCCCGCTCTCGATCAAAGAGCGGTATACGTTTCCGGACTTCTGTTCGGCTCTCGGAACATAAGACGACCGGTACGCACCTGTCCGTACTGCCGGCGGTTGCCCCGGGGCGGACGCAGTGTAGGATGCACCGGTACCGGGAACGCGATAGCGCCGTCCGCCGCCCTGTCCGCGCAGCACCTGCAGCTCCGCCTTTTTCAGCGCCTGTGCGGCCTGATAGGCGCGGGACATCATCTGGTGTTCAATATCAGATATCAGTTCCCCTGTCTGGTTGCTGATAAAGCCCATCCAGATCCCGCCTTTCCTCGCAGTAGTACACGGTGCAGTGTCCAAGCTCGCCGGGGTTGCGCAGGCCCTGTATCAGGAATGTGCGTGTTGTACTGCCATCCGGAAGCGCGAGCACATCCTGCGGGCTTGCCTGATTGTCCGTCAGCCACTGCACGACCTTGTGCGTGACCGGATGGCCGTCCTGCTGCCACTGCTCCGCCTCGCGCGGATCAGCGTTTGTCAGGATGCCGTCAATCGTGCCCTGCTCCTGCAGGCCGCCGCCCCACGGCCGCCCCGTGCCTGTCACAGTGGTTTTACGGGTCAGTCTTGTGAACGTCTGAAACCCCTGTCCGGGAACCAGAAACATCAGAACCGCCTCCGATTCTCAAACATGAATTTGCGGAACACGGGCGGTTTCAGGGCGCATTTGTCCGCCCGGAGCGCCCCTGCCGCATTTTGCGCTGCAAGCTCGGCTTTCAGGTCGTCGTAGAGTGCTTTCCATCTGGGGTACCGGTCGGACAGGCTGTAGGACAGGCCGTCGATCTTTGTGTCCACCTCGTAGGCAAACCGCATCACGATCGCGTCCAGACACTGGAATTTCGCCATCAGCCAGTTGTCCGGATATTTGGTGATAATCGCCTCGTACTCCTCGTCGCACAGGGCGGTGGTCATGTTGCCGCCCTGTATCACCGTGTCCCCCAGCTCGAACCGCATCTGATCCTTCCCCTTGCGGGTGATCATGGACGGGTCATAGGTATACGTCGAGGCCATTACGCCTCACCCGCTTTCTCCTTTTCGTCATCGGTCTCGCCTTCGGCCTCGGCATCAACGTCCGAATCATCAGCGGGAGCATCCTTGAGCGCCGTCTTGACGCTGCGCCGGCTGTCGCACGCCGCAATGACTTGACGCACATTCTCGCGCTGTTCGGTTTGGATTGCAGCAGCGGCGTCCCGGCTGTCTGCCTGCAGGATGTCGAAAACCGCCTGCAGCTCCTCCGCCGAAAAGCTGATCTGTGCGCCGTCGATGGTGATGGCAATATCGGTTGCGCCGGCGTCCGCTTCCCTGCGCGCTGCCAGCGTGCCGAGGGCGATCTGCCGCTTGCCGTCCATCACCAAGGCTCCGGGTACGGGCTCCCCGATCCGGTAGCGGTTCCCAGCAAAGGTGCAGGGGCGCAATGCGATATAATCCATATCGCGCCCTCCTTATACGCAGGCCTTGAGGAACACGGCCAGATCGTCCGCGGTCTTGTGCATGTCGTACGCCATCAGGCCCTCGATAAACTCCGTATGCGTGCCGCTCTCACCCGGATACTGGGTCACCGGCATGAACTGGCCGTTGTTCAGCATGTCCCAAGTGAACGTATAGCCCGCGCTCGGCGCATCGATCGCCGGGGTATCGGTCGCATAGCACAGCAGCGCCGCATCCGAATCGCAGATGTACTGGATATCGTCCGCCTGGCCGTAACCCGCAGCATTGTAAACTGCGGACATGCGCACGACGCGGTCAATACCGAACACGACCTCAAGCACATGCTCGTTGACGGTTGCCGGGTTCGCCGTGCCGCCGCTGTATTTGACGCGCTCCAGGATCGCAGGGTGGTTCTTCAGGGCGGTGAAGGTCTCCGCACCAAGGCCGAGGCGGTTCGGACGGCGGCCGGTGGACTGTTCCACTTCATCGCACAGCTGGTCGATCAGGGTGACCGGATCGCTGTTTTCGTCCGAGAACTTGACAAACTGATTGGCAGACGGAGTAGAAGCGACGCCCGTCCACTCGTTGCTCCACGCGCCGGAAACGAAGAAGTTCTCAGCGAACAGGCGGTCCAGGTGGATCTTCATCTGCTCAGCGACGAAACGCACCTTGGCGCGGCGCGGATCAGCAAACCACGGTGCACGCTGGCGCTGGTAATTCAGGGATTCGATCTCGTCGATACCCACGATCACCTGATCCACCGTGCAGTGGTACAGATCGGTATCATGAGAGAATACGGCGGGATTTACCTTGCCGTACTGCGGCTTGGGCTGCACGTTGTCGCGCATCAGGTCTCCCTTGCCGAACTTGTAGTAGTACGAGGTGGAAAGCTGCACCGGGCAGAGCGGGAACATCTGGCGCGCCGCAAAATTGCGGTCGTCCTGAAAATACGCAAGGCCCATGTTGGACAGCACCATATTGGGCTGGAACGAACCCTTGCGGATCTCCGCCTCCAGTGCGTGTGCATTCATCTTGTTCATCTGTGTCACACTCCTTTTCAGCCCGCAGCAGCGAACGTGCCGCGTTCAACGATCATGTGAAAATACTGCCCGGCGGCTGCATCCTCCAGAGCAATGCCGATCGTACCGCCGGCCGCCG
>OFMK01001504.1_pt1 | contig 16577 bp, 37 predicted proteins | sample 1541781 | NCBI WGS metagenome assembly OFMK01 (sample SAMN04209250, study PRJEB22552) | human gut metagenome | biome: gut; material: feces | host: Homo sapiens | place: USA: Oklahoma
AAGGGCGTAGGTCGGGAAACCGGCGCGAGGGTTCAAATCCCTCCTTCTCCGCCATAAAACCGCATTGTAAAGCCGTTTTTGAGCTTTCGGTGCGGTTTTATTTTTATCTATTTTTACCCTCCATATTCCATCAAAATTTTGCTATTGCCACGCTTATTGCCATGCGTGTATTATAGTGATTCGGAAAGATTTGTCAATAGCTGGATGATGAAATCGCCTTGGATTCGCTACTTTTTGTCTTCTTTTTTCTTTCTTAACTTATTTACTGCTTTTACTTTTTCATCTACGGATATATGGGTATATCGAAGAGTTGTGTTGTATGAAGTGTGCCCCATGATTTCTTTTATGATGGCGGGGGCTACTTTTTTTTCGGCAAGGGCGGTCGCGGTTGTATGACGGCAGCAATATGCATCCAAGGGGCGTATCCCTGTGCGCTGTATGAACTCAGCCCACATTTCGTAAAAATCTTCTATCCGCATGTCGATGATTCCGCCTTTTTTGGATAGGCTGATTTGTTTTTTTATTACCGGAATGATGCAATCAGCCAATGGGATTACTCGATTTATACCCGCCTCCGTTTTAATTCCCCCAATCATATATTTTTTATCGAGGAAAATGTCTTTTGCCTGTTGTGCAAATAACTCGCCTGTACGCATGCTGGTATAGATCATTGCCAAAGCATATCCGGCAAAATTATTTCCGTTTTCGTAGTCTTTCCATATCTTTGCTACCTCCTCTGATGTAAAAGCATCGCGTTTGGATTTTGGGGTTTGCGGCAATTCGATATATTGAGCTAAGTTTTTGTTTGGAGGAAGTATTTCTTCTCTTTCTGCAATTTTGTACATATGGGATAAAAGCGTTTTAATATCACGCTTTGGGTAATATGCGCCCGGCGCGCCGTCAACAATTTCTTGCATTTCGAGGAATGTAAGCGTTTGAATATCCCGGTGCTGTAACTCCTCGAGGCGGCCCCATGCCGTGAGATAATGAGATTTTTTGTCTTCTGACATTCCTTTATATTTTTTTGTTTCTTTCCAAAGGTTATAAAGGTCGCGCAGAATAGGCGACTTTTCCGAGACAGTGTATTTCCCGTTTTTCAAAATGGGCAAATAGTCCAGAGCGTCTTTTTTTCGGAGAAACCCATCTTTTGTGCGCCGTATATTGGCTCCATTGGCCATGACACGCACTTCAGCTCTCCACTTTTTATTGGGGAGCTGGTACACTGTGCCAGAACCGTTGCCGCGCTGTTTTCCTTTCTTTTGCTGCATGGTTTGTTTCTTTCCGCACCAATTGCAGAACATACTTTCGTTGGGAATTTCTTTGCCGCATTTTTTACATAACATAAAAACACCTCCGGGCGCACTTTACAAAGCCTGCCCAAAGGTGGTACAATCACATTGTCGGACGGATTGCCCATTGGGTAAGCTGTTCTATATAAACGCTTCGGTGTTGGTAGCACCGGGGCGTTTCTTATTTATGCTTTTTCACTGCCTTTAAAATTTTTCGCACAGCAGATTCTGGTTTTAGAGTTACTATACAAGGTTTCCAGGCAGCGCAATTTTCGCAAAAATTATGCTGGAGGGTTACACGCTTTTCGGTATAATGCGTTCCGTGGATTGTGTTGAAGCAATCTAAACAAAATTCTGCCATTCGTATACTCCTACAAACTTCTTTTTCGTCCTCTTACCATTTCGACAAACCGAAGTATATCTTGCGCACTGGTCTCTGTTAATGGCCCATCACACGAAAAAGCGATGCCTTGCAATTTTTGTAAGGTTTCTGGTGTGATTGGGTCATCTTCTATTTCACGGGCACGTTTACGTTCGGCTAATTCTTGAACAAAATTTACGTTGCATGCCTGTGTGTAATAGTCAAGCATTTCCTGTACATATTCCTCACGCACACTGAGCTGCTCCGCAAGCTGCCAAACCTCTGTGTAGCCTTCTTCCATCAAGGACAGTAGCTTTTCAACGGAATAATATTTTTTGAAGCCGTAGCGAACCGCGATGTTTTCCTGATGTTCTCGCACTGTGTACGGACTGTCCAACTGATAAAAGGTGTTCGTGGCAAAGTGGCCTTCTTCGTGAATGAGGATTTCACGCTCGTGTTCAGTGCTTTCTACTTTTGCGGGATTGATACCCAAATATCCATCTGGTTCCGAAAGCGCTTCAAATCGAGAAAGAGGGCAGGAAAACACTTCAACGCCCATATCATCCAAATTTTCATACAGCATATTGATATCTACTGCTGCATTCATTTATCGTCTCTCTCCTTTTTCATTCTCTTTCTTTTCGCGACCATTTCCATGAACATTTTAATATCATCAATATCCTCCTGGGAAAATTCTTTTTTTACTTCTCCGTATGCGGCAAACAATTGCTCTGCAAAAGGGTCTTCTTTTATAAGCTCGTCGACTTCTTGGTCGGCGGGCTTTTCTTTGTTGCCTAAAAGATAGTCGACGGAGACACCGAAGTAGGCGGCAATTTTGGAGAGCGTGGCAGAAGATAGAGTTTTTGAACGCCCCATTTTTAATTCTGTTAAAGGGGCACGGCTAATCTTTGCTGCTTTGCACATGGCCGTAATATTTGTTCCCTTTTCTTTGCAGAGACTTTCTATAAGATTGTACAATTCGCTCATAACTAGGCGCTCCTTTTGTTTAAAACGCTAAATTACCGCGAAAAGTAAAAACTTGCTTGATTTTTACCAAACAAAGTAATATACTAAGCACAGAGGTTACCGAGAAAAGTAATTTAGCATTGGATGACATCTTTACTATATTACTATTCCAAGTAATTGTCAAGCGAAGAAAGGAGGCGTTTTACTGAATGGCAAAAGTTTGTGATTTCGGCAAAGAAATCAAAAAGCGACTTGTGGATATTAACCAAACGCAAGAATGGCTAATCACTGAAGTCTCACAAGACACTGGAAAATATTTTGACGGTGGATACCTTCAGCGCATTTTGCGAGGTGAAATTTCCACGCCGGGAATAGTTGCAAGCATCTGCAAAATCTTAGAAATCCCAGCACCAACAGAATAGCACATTATATATCCCATAAACCGGACGAAAAGAAGAGGTGAAAGAGATGATAATGAACGTAAAATTCGACAATGAAGAAATCATGAATTTGCTTCAACAGGCAAAAGAACAGATTGACGCATTGCGAACGACAACGATGCGGTTAAACGCGGTACTTGGCATAGCTGTAGAAAAAGAGCCGCTGGATGGGCCCAGCGGCAGCAAATGATTTATTTTGCAATTGCGGAAAGGGCTTCTGATAAAGATACGGCCAATTCATTGAAAGATTTTTCTACTTCTTTACAAAGTTGAGTTGCGAGCGACTTGGCTTCGTCCGATGCATCAGAGCTGGTGATGACAGCGTTGACGCTTTGTGCGAACCCATCCGCTACCCCTCCGAGAGAGGCCTGCAATTCATCGTAAATCTGGTAGTCCAAAATATCACCTCCTTTCGCACCAATTGTAGCACAAATGAGGTGAAGCGACTACCGGATTTAACACCCCACAAAACGAACGAGGAGAAATTATGACACTGAAAGATATTGAAGAAATGACGCGCGAACGGATTGGAACAAAGGAGATTGCCGCACTATACGGCATGTCTCCGGGTGATGTTCTGAGAAAGGCGCATTCAGACGACCCAGAGCAACGATGGCCATTCAATTTCACTTGGAACGGGAATCGCCTTATGGTTCCAAGGGAAGCGTTCCTTGCGTGGGCACGTGGCGTGAGAGGTAACGAAAATGGACAAGCCTAACCCGTTCTGCCTGCGTCTCCCACGCGGCCTGCGCGGATGGACAAGCCTTATCTATAAGGTGGTACTGATCGCAGCTATACTGCCTGTGCTGGACGGCCTGCAGGCGATAGGCCGTGGAAACTCGGACATGCTGCCGGGGCTTGCAACGCTGGCGTTTGGGCTGGTGCTGGTGCTGGCTGGGATCGCGGGATACATAGCTGTAAGAGAGGAGGATGAGCAAAATGAAAATTGAAGCGACGGCAAAAGAAATCGCCGATCTCGTATCGGAACTACAAGACCGGCGAAATGCGTTTGTGCCAACGTGTGAAGAATCCTGTGGTTGTACTTACGAACAAGCTGTGGGTAACCCTATAAAAACTACAGCATCTTGCCCAGATAGTCAGAAACGTTTTTAGTAAGACGCCAATAAGACCGATTTGTCACTTCAATTACCAGAATACAATCCGAAGAATCAAGATACACATTCACTCTGTTATATATTTCTTGTGCCGTGAGATTTGACTGAATGATGTACACAGATTCAAGGGGTTTGCACCAGGTTCCAGTTGATGCATTTTTGATTGCATCATAAACGCCTGAATAGTTTTTTCCTGGAGTGTTTAAATCGTATGAAACCAGATAATTCATTATTTTCACCCCCTTTCCAATATTCAGCATATCATTTATGTCTATGATTTTGAGAAAGGAAGAAACAATTCGTCAAAATACCATAAATTTTCGTGATTATAGAGAGGAGGACAAGCATGAAAATAACGCATGAAACGCGGCGGGAGAGCTTTGAGCAGCTTGACCCGAGCGGGCGAAAGGCGGCTATCCTGGCAGAGCTTGAACGTGGCGATGGCACGGCGCTGGAAATCATGCGCAGAATGGGTTTTACGGATCCGAACCGAGTAAGGCCGCGTTTGAACGAGCTTGACCGTGCGGGATACATATTCCAGGTCGGAAAACGCCGTGACCCTTACACGGGTGTGGAAGGTGTCATATACAGCAAAAAAGCCCCTGCATCCGCTGGCACGGATAACAGAGGCGCGGGTAAAAATACCACACCAACAACATAACACATTTTTGAAAGGAGCGCAAGACGTGGACAAAAAGAGTTTTCTTGAAATGAACAAGGGCGCAATTCTGGAGCGATTTGATTATGAGCTGGGCCGCGTATTTGACAATATTATGGACCCCAACACTCCGGCTACAAAGCCGCGAAAGCTGCAAATCACAGTTGAGTTTAAAGCGGATTCAGATCGTGTACAGGTAAATCATTCGGCGGTCGTGAAATCAACCTTACAGCCTACAAATCCGATTTCCGGAACAATGGCTGTTGTTGAAACCAATACCGGTATGCAGCTTGTTGAAATGCTGCCGCAGATTCCCGGCCAGCTCGGCATGAATGGCGCGGAACAGGATGAACCGAGCGTAATTGAATTTCGCAAACAGGCGTAAGGAGGAAAAAACATGCTGAAAGAAGCTATTGAAAAAATCGTATCGCTTGCAGACCCGCACATCTACAAGGTCGGAGATGAGAATTTCACTAACGACCACATGACGCGCATTGACCCCAAAATTGACCGCCCGGAAGCAATTACGCTGCATTCTCTGGATGGCGTTGTAAGAACCGTTCTGGCGGAACTTGAGCGCGATGAAATTGAAAAGCCTATTTTTGTTTGTCCGGAGGATCATGAGACGGTTTCGGTATTCACCACGCTTCGCCACGACAATCAGAAAAGGGATACGCTCTATTTGGCAAGCGCCGTATTGCCGCGCCGCGCGCCAGAGGAAATGACGCACGATGAAGCCATGATCGCACTGCGCAGCCGGTTCGTTCCGAACGATGGAATAGAATATCTGCTCAACCTGCTGTCCACCGTGAACGATGAAAGCGGCGTTAAATCGACCGATAACGGTGTGACGCAGGTCGTCGAGGCCAGAACCGGCGTAGCGTTGAAAAACAATGTGCGAGTGAATCCGATTATCCGGCTGGCTCCGTACCGCACATTCCTTGAGGTAGAGCAGCCCGAAAGCGAATTTCTGTTGCGTTTGAAGCCTGGCGACAAGGAAAAAGGCCGTTCCGCCACTGTATGCTTGATCGAAGCGGATGGCGGCGCATGGAAGCTTGCTGCAAAGCACGCGATTGCGGAATATTTCCGTGAAGCGTTTTCGAAAGTGGATTCAAGATTGATTATCGTGGCGGAGTAAAAAGAAAGCCGACCGATGCTGGAACCATCGGTCGGAAAGTGAGGTAACTATGCTACTAATAAAATACACCATCGGGGAGGATTTGTCAAATGCCTGAACTGCATTACATCGGAATATCGGCGGCGTTTGACCCAACCGACGATGGCGACAATCCTGCTTGCAGTAAGTGTAATGACCGTCTTAGCTGGGGAAATATCATGTTCTTTGACCGGTTCGGCACATTGGGATGCGACGGATGCTGCGACAGGCTCGACGATGGAACATTGGTAGATGCTGAAACGGGAGAATATATTGCAGGCCCCGGAGAATGGGACTGGTGTACCGTAGGCTATATGGCCGGATAAGGAGAAAACCATGAACATTTATGAAAAAATGAGCGCTATTACTGCTGAAATCAAGAGAATCCCCAAAAACCTTACGGTTGGCACGGGGAAAAACCAATACAAAGCGGTTGCAGAAGGGGACATCCTTGCCGTTGTAAAGGATGCCGAGAAAAAATACAAGGTGTTCAGCTATCCGCACTCGCACAAAATTGTTGATAGCCGCACATTGGTAACCAAAAATGACTATGGCGAAAAGGAAAGCCAGTTTGTGCGGATCGAGGCGGTTTACAGATTTGTAAACATGGAAGACCCGAAGGAATTTGTGGATGTAAACGCATTTGGCGACGGCGTAGACAGCCTTGATAAAGCACCGGGTAAGGCTACTACTTATGCGGACAAATACGCGTTAATGAAGGCTTACAAGGTGGAAACAGGAGAGGACACAGACTGTGGAGCGAGCGACGATTTGTTAGGGCATGACATTTGGAAGATCAAACAGCGGGTAGAACAAATCATTACAGCAAAACTTCAATCCGGACTATCACAGGATGAAATCATCGCGCGCGCCGGGCTGAACAAAAAGCAGTTTGACGCATGTATGAATGCGTTTCAGAATGTTGCGGCGTTGGAAGCGAAGATGAAAAAAGTATGATACACAATCAGGACCGAAGCGGATGGTTTGGTGCATCGGACACCGCTCGCATTATGGGAAACTGGAATACGCAGACCTTTGCTCGCTGGTGGGGCGAAAAGCTGGGAATGTTCAGCAATGATTTTAAAACGCCCGCAATGATGGCCGGTACGGCATATGAGCATCGCATTTTGGATGCGATAGGGATTCGGCAGCGTGATAGGCAAATTCGACGCTGGATTCTGCGGCTGCGTGTGAATCTGGACGGTGAAACTCCAGATATGGTACATGAAGTTAAAACATACAGTGCAGAGCATTTTCGCGTTTCAACCGCCTACTGGATGCAGTGCCAGGTTGAAATGTATGCATCGGGGAAAAAGTGCCGGATTGTTGCGTACCAACTGACAGATGAGGACTATAAAAACTATTTCAATCCCATCGACGAAAACCGGCTTTCGTACTGGCCGATTGAATATAATTCCGACTGGGTTGAGGGGGAATATCTGCCGCGTTTGCGGTACCTGGCCCGGTGCTTGAAAAGGAGGGAAACACCGGATGGCGAAGTCTTTCGGAAAAATAACTGCTGTTCCAAAATCGATGCTGATGGATGAGGCCGGAGGCATTGACATTACATTCCACATTGACCGGAAACACGCCGGATTGATGCGCCGGGAATGGCAGGACATCAGAGAAGCGTTGAACCAGGACAGACCAAACATTCGGCTATGTTTTGAGGAATGGCGCAACAGCCGAAGCCTTGAGCAAAACAATTTGATGTGGGCGCTGCTTGACCTTATGGCAACGGCGATGCAGAAAAGCGGAATGGCACTGGATAGTTGGGATTGTTACCTTGCCTGCCTTTCAAAATACGGAGCGCGCCCGCAATATATTGAATGCCTAAAAGAGGCTGTTCCGGCTTTGCGAAAAATGTGGCGTGAAATTGTGGAAGTGGAGGACAGGAAGGGCGGGAAAACGGTGCTGCTAAAATGTTTTCCCGGCTCATCCACATACGACACATTGGAAATGTCCCATTTGATAGACGGAATTTTTGCAGAGCTGGACGCACATGGAATTGCGAATGCGGATGCAGAATATTGGCGGGAGGAATATGGATATGACAAAACGCACCCGAGCGCTTGATATTACACCGCATGTAAAAAAGCTGGTTTGGGAACGCGATGGCGGCAAATGCATTTTGTGCGGTTCTCAATTTACGGCCATGCCGAACGCACATTACATATCGCGCGCACACAGTGGGCTTGGTGTGGAACAGAATATCGTGACACTGTGCATGGATTGTCACCATGCATATGATAACACCGCAAAGCGCACGGCGCTGAAAGAATGTATTCGCGAATATCTGATGCAGTGGTATCCAGACTGGGACGAAGAACAACTGATTTACAGAAAGTGAGTATACATATGCTGAATGTTGTAGCTTTGATGGGCCGCCTTGTAGCGGACCCCGAACTGCGCCACACACCGAGCGGGGTTGCGACATGCACGTTCCGCATCGCGGTAGACCGCAGCTATTCCAAGGACGGAGAACGAAAGACCGATTTTATCAACATTGTAACATGGCGGCAGACAGCGGAGTTTGTATGCAAGTATTTTCATAAAGGCAGCATGATCGCCGTGAACGGTTCCATCCAGACCCGTAATTATGAGGACAAAAACGGGAACAAGCGCACGGCCTTTGAGGTGGTCGCAGGAGGCGTTCATTTTGCCAGCACAGCGCGAGAAGCACCGAAGGTAGACGCACAGCGTACACCGGAGCCGTTTAAAACAAATGCAGCTGCCGCAGATGTGCAGCAGGATGGTTTTGCAGTGATTGACGATTCAGAAGATTTGCCGCTTTAAGGACGTGACAATATGGCAAATGACGGATATATCAAGCTTTACAGAAAGATGATGAAGTGGGGCTGGTACACTGACACGAATGCCAAATGTGTGTTTCTTCATTTGCTTTTTCTGGCACAATATGAGGCGTGTTTTTACCGTGGGATTGAGTTGGAAGTCGGACAGGCAGTAACGTCAATACGCGAAATTTCATTGCAAACAGGTATTTCAGTGCAGTCCGTGCGAACAGCGATAAATCATCTAAAATCAACACAGGAAATAACACAGTGCACACATGGAAAATTCAGCGTGTTTACAATAAAAAACTATATCGAGTACCAAGGAGTCAACACGGAAACTAACAATCAGGTAACACGCGACCAACACAGTGCTAACACAGAAGTAACACAGACCCTTATATTAAGAAATCAAGAAGTCAAGAAATCAAGAAATAAAAAAGATATCTCTATCGAGATATCCAAAAAGAAATTTGGCGAGTTTGAAAACGTGCTGCTCGACGGGCAAGAGCATGGGAAGCTGGTGGACAGCTTGGGCGATATTGGCGCATCGGAGTATATCGAGCGGTTATCTGCCTATCTTGCACAAACCGGGCACCGTTACAAAAGCCACTATGCAACGATTCTGAATTGGTGGAGGAAAGACGGCAAGCCTGTTAAACGCACATCGGAACCGCGTGTTATCAAGCCGGACGTGGGACGGGAGATCACGCCGGATATGACGGCAGAGGAGTTGTTTTAAATGCTCGGGGCAGAACAGAGCGTCATTGGCTGCCTGATGCTGGAACCCGCATTGCTGGATAAGGCGCGCACGATGCTTTCACCGAAGATGTTTGAGGCGGAGCCGCTGGCACGGATATTTTCCTGCATGCTGAAGCTGAAAAAGGCGGGAATGCCTGTAGACGCGGTGACAGTGGTTTCTAAGCTTGGCGCAGAGTACGACGGGATAATCCGAGAATGCGCAAGTATTACGCCGCGCATTGAGACATTTCCGCAATATTCGGCGCTTGTACTGGACGCATGGCGGGAACGTACATTGGTGACGGATTTACAGAGCCTTGCCATCAGCGGGCACACCGCCGACGAAATGACGGCGGAGCTTGAACGGATGGCAGCGCAGCAGCGTGACATCATGCAGCACGTACACAGCACATCGGAGCAAACATTTTTGGAGGCTGTGACGGAGGCATATAAAAACTTATTTCGGCCCGATACGTCGCTGAAAACCGATTGGAAACAATTCAACGACGTGCTGGGAGGTTTACAGCGAGGATGCCTGTACATAATTGCGGCGCGTCCGGGAGACGGCAAAACAGATTTTTCCATGCATCTGGCCGTGCAGCTTGCAAAGCGCTATCGCGTGGATTACAGAAGCCTTGAAATGACAAAGGAGCAGCTTGTGCACCGCATACTTTCTCGGGTATGCATGATAAATTCCACACGCTTTCGAGACCACGACATTGACGAAAACGCGCAGAAACGCATCGGCATTGCGGTAGACCGAATGGGAGATTTGCACCTCGTGATGGACGATACGCCTGGAATATCCGCCGAGGATGTGGAGGCAAAGCTTGCTTCAAGCAAGCCGGACGCAATGTTTATCGACTACCTGGGATTGATGCGCGGAGACGATACTGGAAAAAAACCTTTGTGGCAGATAACAGGCGAGATCACGCACTCGCTTAAGGCCATGGCGCAAAAGCACAATGTTGCAATTGTGGCATTGGTACAGATGGGACGAGCAGTGGACAGACAGAAAGAACCTACGCTTTCGGATTTAAAGGGCGGAAGCGACATCGAAGCGGACGCGGATGGTGTGATTTTTATGCGTCCGAAGAAAACAGAAGATTTTTTAAGCGGGGATGATGCGTGGGAAGTGGATGCGATCATCGCAAAAAACCGCCACGGAGGAATGGGCAGAATGCAATTCCACTGGCAGCCGCAGTACCACAATTACATCCCGGTTGATAACAGGAGGAGCGAATGAGCGAAAAAGAACTGGAGCGGCGTATTGACGTGCTTCTGACTGCGATTGAAAAGGCTCAGTTTTTTATCAACTACACAAAAACAGAGCTGAACGCATTAGAAAAGGAACTGCACCATGAACAGCCGTGAAAAAGGGAAACGCGGAGAGCGTGAGTTGGCCGGAGAGCTTCGGCGGCACGGATATGATGCCAGACGAGGGCAGCAGTATTGCGGTGCGAATGGCGATGCCGACGTTGTAGGCCTGCCGGGGCTGCACATCGAGTGCAAGCGTGTGGAAAGGCTTGACCTGTACGCCGCTATGTCACAGGCCGAGCATGACGCACCGGACGGGATGCTCCCCGTGGTGATGCACCGACGAAATAACTGCCAGTGGCTGGTTACAATGCGGCTGGACGACTACATGGAGATTTATCGGGAATGGGAGGCCGGAAAACATTGAGCAAAAACCTTGCGCTTACGCTTGCCCGTGTGAAAAACAACGGCATCCGTGAAGGAATCGACGCTGTGTGCGAAGCCATGGCGCTGGCGCATTACAACGCCGCGATAGAGCTTGAGCTTGATGAGCGAGAGGTCGGAGCATTTTATACGCGGATGCGGAAGGAGCTGCTGGAGATCCTCGCACAGGGCGGCAGAGATACGTTTACAGATGAGATGCGGCACGCTATAGCGGTTGCCTATGAAAAGATGGGCGTAGAGCCGATGTGAAAATTAGTAGGTGGTAGAGAAATGGATAAAGTGCATTTTAGCACAGGAAAAGACGATTGGGAGACACCGCAATGGCTGTTTAACCAGCTTGATGACGAGTTTCATTTTACGCTTGACCCGTGTTGCACAGCTGAAAACGCAAAGTGCCGCAAGTATTATACAAAAGCAGAAAACGGGCTTGAGCAGGACTGGAAGGGGGAAACGGTTTTCTGTAACCCGCCATACTCTCGAGGAAAAAAAGGTACACCGGGACAAGAGGCGTGGATTAAAAAATGCTTTGAGGAATCGAAAAAAGCGGGTACAACTTGCGTTATGCTGCTTCCAGCGCGTACTGACACGAAGGCATTTCACACATACATATATGGATATGCCGAAATCAGATTTATTCGCGGAAGATTAAAGTTTGGAGGAAGCATAAATAGTGCACCGTTCCCAAGTATGATTGTGATTTTTAAATGAGAGGAACCGTAATGGACGATTTAATAAGCCGAAAGGCGCTGATAAGTAGATTTGAAAGGTATCAAAGCGATTGCGAAGAAGAAAACGACATTATAGCGGCACAAGTATTTGCGGATTGCATATGTGAATTGCAAGACGCCACGGCCGTTGACGCCGCACCGGTGGTGTGGGCTGATGTAATTGGGTTTGATGGATTGTATCAAATCAGCAATTTTGGAGAGTGCAGGAACAACAAAGGCGTCGTGCTAAAGCAAGGGATTAAGAGAACTTCGGGCACTTGTTACAAGACGGTTAACATTTGGAAAGATGGAAAGTATCATAAGAAGTATATCCATCGCATGATGGCAGAAGTGTTCATTGACAATCCGAATAATTATGAGTTCGTAAACCATAAGGACGAGGACGGGACGAATAACCATCTTAGCAACTTGGAGTGGTGCACGAGAGAATACAATGTCAACTATGGTACTGCAAAGGAGCGGAGAGCAAAGAAGATACGAGGCGTACCTCACACCAAAGAACACAAAGAGAAAATATCGCAAGGACTAAAAGCGTATTATTCTGAGCATGAGGCGTGGAACAAAGGTCGCCCCAACTGCGGAGCCAAGATGGACGGAGGGAATGACGATGAAAATTTTAGTAGCCTGCGAAGAATCGCAGGCGGTGACGATTGAGCTGCGCAGATTGGGGCATGAGGCGTATAGTTGCGACATTATACCCTGTTCCGGAGGGCACCCAGAATGGCATATCCAACAAGATGTCATCCCGTTACTTACTCAAAAATGGGACATGATTTTAGCATTTCCGCCTTGCACACATCTTGCTGTAAGTGGTGCAAAATGGTTTGCGGCGAAGCGGGCGGACGGCAGGCAGCAGAATGCAATTGATTTTTTCATGCAATTCGCTAACTCTGACTGCCCCCGAATCGCGATTGAAAATCCGGTTGGAATCATGTCAACGGTTTGGAGAAAACCAGACCAGATTATTCAGCCGTGGCAGTTTGGGCATGGAGAAACAAAGAAAACGTGCCTTTGGCTGAAAGGGTTGCCGCCGCTCATACCGACAGAAATTGTTGAAGGACGGGAGCAGAGGATATGGAAAATGCCGCCGAGCGAAGACAGAGCAAAAAACCGGGCAAAGACATTCCCGGGAATAGCCCGTGCCATGGCAGAGCAGTGGGCCGGAGACATACGGTAGGAGGATTGACATGAAGAGATATACATACTTTGACGGTGGAAAATGGCGTATGCGTGTTGGCGACACTGAGTATTCTGGAAAAGAAACTGTCCGCCTCGCTGCTTACGAGGAGACCGGGCTGGAGCCGGAGGCAGTGGAGCACTTGAAGCTTGCAAGCATGGGAAAGGCTATCGCGGAAATCAAAGAGTTTGAAGGTGTCCCCATTGATCGCCTCCGCGAGCTGGCGCAGGCGGAGAAAGAGGGGCGGCTTGTGGTGCTGCCGTGCGAAATCGGAAGTCCTGTTTATTCGCATGCAAGAAAACTTGACGGGGCTGATTATGTGAGAGAAACAGAATTTTGGTGGAGCGATATCCCCCAAATGGGCAAAACCGTATTCCTGACCCGCGAAGCCGCCGAGACTGCGCTGGAGGAAAGGGAGGCAGAGCATGATAAACACACACCCGACAAAGTGTAATATCTGTGGCGGCAGGGTCATTTACACATCAAATTCCCGCATTTATGGACGGGAATATGGAAGTGGGTATTGCTATCTGTGCCAATCATGTGGGGCATATGTTGGAACTCACAAGCCGCGTCCGAGGGAAGCGTTTGGGATTTTGGCGGATGAGCGAATGAGAAACGGAAAAAAGATGTGCCATTCTCTTTTTGATCCGTTGTGGCAAGGAAAGCCGAAAGCTCAAAAAAAACGGAAAGACTTGTATGCATGGCTTGCTGGACAGATGGGCATTCCGGTCAATGAATGTCACTTCGGATATTTCAACCTTACCCAATTGCTGCAAGCCTATAAAATTTTGCAGAGCATAAAAGATTTGCCTATGCGTTACGACAATTGCGGGAATTGCTTTTTTAAGGAGGCAGACCATGACACGGGAAGAACTACAATCGGCGATTCAAGATTTTTGGGATGAGGCATTCCACTGTAGCAAACACGAAATCAGCGATACGTCAAAAGCAATTGCGTTGGAGTGCATGATGGATGCAGCAGATCACAAGCGCACGTGTCCTTCGACCAACGCCGACCGCATCCGGGGAATGGATGATAATGAGCTTGCGGAGTTTCTTTCGACAAAACTTAATGATGATTTTTATGGATGTCCGGACTTGATATTGCAATGGCTCCAGCAGCCAGCAGAGGAGGAGCAGACATGATTTGTAAATATCGTGATGCAGAAAATGGCATGTGTTCCTTACGCAGCGATTTAAGCTATCCGCTGCTGGAATATTGCGTGGAAGGCCCGTGCCCGGATGAAGTTTTGATTTGCAACAACTGCCCGATTGATGGGCATTGCGAATTTGTGAAGTGTAAAGAAAAGGAGATTTGAGATTATGACGAACGTTGTACTTGTAAGGCATGAAGCCGACTATGGATACGGTAATTATCTTTTTGAAACGCCTGTTGACTTGAAAAAAGGGCAGCGCGTGCGTGTGAAAACGCGCAGGGGCGAATCGGATGCTATTGTCATGCATGACAGCGCCAAAGTTGACGAAAATGCGCTTGCCATGATGGTGACTGCCTGTCATGCGAGCCTGCCGCTTGCGCCTGTGATTGGCGTGTATTCGTTCATTCCGGTGGGCAGAGGCGTAAAAAATGTGTGAGGATGAAAATCGGTGAAAGAAGTATTTGAAAAGGCCATCCTTACATATGGTCAGACCGCGCAAGAGGATGTAGCCATCGAAGAAATGAGCGAACTCATTAAGGCGATTTGTAAAATGCGTCGCGCCGGCGTGAACGAAAAGCCAGCGGCAACGGATGCCATCGTTGACGAGATCGCGGACGTATCCATCATGTTGGAGCAGCTCTGCATGATGTACGAGTGCTTTGACGCTGTAGAAAATCGCAGGCAATACAAGGTGCGCAGGCTTGAAAACAGGCTCAAGGAGGCCCCGGCATGCTCGAAATAATCATAGCTTTCGTAAAGGCTGTGGGAATTGTATTACTGCTGTCCTGCCCTATTGTTATGTGGGCGTGTCTGGTGGTTGGTGGCCGATATGACGACGAAAACGGGAAAATGTGAGATTTGCGGTACAGAGTTCGTATACGCTCCAAATCGCAGATATTGCAAGGCGTGCGCGCACAAGCGGAGCGTTGCGAGTACGAGCGCAGCAAAGAAAAGGTTAATTGAGCGTATGAAAAAGGAAGCATCTAAGCCGCAGGAGCAACCGGGCGGATGGCGTGTCGTCAAATGTACGGGCTGCTATTATTACAGGCCGCTGCGGCATGGAGGGGCCGGAGCTATGAACGCGTGCCACTACCTGATTGACACGGATGTCCCGCGCGGTATACATCCGCACGAATGCTATAAACGGCCCGGTACGCCATACAGGCCGGGGAAGAAAGTATGATTCGGGAGGTGTTGGGGTGTACGATCTGCCGCATGGAATCGTGCGCGCGTGCGCGGGAGTTGTTGAGGCGCTGGATGTGCTGCCAGACCGATATAAGCAAGCTGTGGCGCGTGCGGAGGAAAGCGTTGGGCAAAGCTTTGATAAGGATGCAGTCGCGGCGCGCAGGGCGCTTATAGCCGCGGTGAAATTATCCATCATCAATCAAAAGGACTGGCCGTATGATTTTTTGGAGGCGCATTACGGGTTTGCGGTAAGCCGCAGGACTTTTTACAAAGAAAAACGGAAATTTTGTTGGGCATTGGCAAAAGAATTGAATTTGATATAGACGAAAAGTGTGCCCAAAATCCAACTGCTTTTTTGATACGATAGGCTTAGGGGAAACCATGGGCCTATTTTTTATGCCTGAAAGGGGGTGGGCGGATGGCTGCTGCTAACAGCACGAAAACAGCAAAGAAGAACGTACCGGGGAAGCCGTTTGAAAAGGGGAAAAGCGGAAACCCGAGGGGGAGGCCTAAAATTCCGCCGGATGTGCGGGACATGTTCAAAGCCGCCACGCCTGCCGCTGCCGGGCTGCTGATTAAGACCATTGACAATGAGGACGCTCCGCTGGCGCTGCGGATGGACGCGGCAAAGACAGTGATTGACAGGGTGTACGGTAAGGCTACACAGCCAATTGACGGGAACCTTGACGCGACGCTGCAAATCGTGATGTCCGATGAAGCGCGGGAGCTGATGGGCTGATGCAATGGAATATTGGAAAGCCAAACACAAAACAGATTGCTTTTTTTAAAGCGCGCACAAGGTTTGTGGCATATGGAGGGGCGCGCGGCGGCGGCAAAAGCTGGGCGGTACGCAAAAAGTCTGCCGGGCTTGCACTGTCTTATAACGGGATCAGCATTTTGATTTTGCGCCGCACGTTCCCGGAGCTGCGGGAAAACCACATTTTGCCAATGATTGCCGACTTAATGGGGATTGCGCGGTATCGGGACATGGACAAATCCTTCACGTTTCCCAATGGCAGCCGCATCGTATTTGGCTACTGCGACAGCGAGGCGGACGTGCTGCAATACCAGGGGCAGGAGTACGACGTTATTTTTATGGACGAGGCCA
>OFMK01001509.1_pt1 | contig 16561 bp, 16 predicted proteins | sample 1541781 | NCBI WGS metagenome assembly OFMK01 (sample SAMN04209250, study PRJEB22552) | human gut metagenome | biome: gut; material: feces | host: Homo sapiens | place: USA: Oklahoma
CTCAGGATTGATGGGACTTTGAACCTGCTTCCTGTTGCACTTGGTTTGACAATTCGCTGTTTGTATTAAACACGGAAAGCAAAAGGAGGGCAACATCATGAACAGCCGTTTAACTCAGCTGGGCTTTGGCGTAAGGCAGATAGCGACGGGGATATATCATATTGACGAATGGGGCGTGGCATCCTGTTATCTTGTGGAAGGCAGTGAACGCGCACTGCTGATAGACACCGGGGTGGGCCTGGGCGATATGCCGGGGCTTGTGCGCACATTGACAAAGCTGCCCGTCACGGTGGCTGCCACACATGCGCACTGTGACCATATTGGCGGTGCGGGTGGCTTTGGCAATATTTATGTGCCGGCCCCGGAGGCACGGCATAGGGCGGGCCAAAGCCGCGCCGTGCGCCGGGCATTCCTCTGTACCGAGCACGGCCTGCGTGAACGCGGTGCGGTCCCGGCCATGCTTGCAAAAGGGCCAGCCGCGCGCATGCTGCCCCTGACGGCGGGGCGTGTGTTCCATCTGGGCGGGCGCACTGTGAAGGTACTGGCCGCAGGCGGGCACACGCCCGGCGGGGCTTATTATCTGTGCAGGGAGGAAGGCCTGCTGTTCACGGGCGACAACATCTGCCGCGAGGTGTGGCTGTTTTTGCCGGGGACGTGCCCGCTGGAGCAATGGGTGCAAAGGGCGGAAAAAACGCTTTGCCTTGTGGGGCAGAACGGCCTGCGCATGTACAGCGGGCACGGCGGGGCTGTGGCACCCGCGATGGTGTATGGGCAAATATTCACTGCCCGAAAGTATCTGGGGCAGCACCCGGCCAACACGCATCTGGCCCGTGTGCGCGCGCTTGCGTGCGGGGGCGGGGGAAGAATACTGCTGCGCACCGACAGGCTGTATGCCCCAGCCTCCAAATAGCAAAAAAGACATTCTCATTGTGTTTTCTGGTAAAAATATGCCGGGCGTGCCGCATTATGCGCAAAAGGCCCGCGCTTTTATTCAGCGTATCAGACAAAACGACAAATTTTGAAAAAATGAAAAAATCCCGCTGGAACCGCGTTGTTTTATGATACAATAAATACGACATAACTAACCGGGCGGCTAAGGCCGCCGCAGAAAAGACATTATTGATTCTGAACATTGTGTGAGGAGTGTGTTCCAACCATTATGGCACAGGAAAAAAGCGCGAAAGAATTTTTCAAGGCATCCGAGCGCGTGGCAGATCTGGGCATCATCGCATGCCCCGGCGCGGAAGAGCTGACACAGAAGATCAACCAGCATTTGCTGCGCTGGGCAAGAGAAGCGGACATTCAGGATGAGACCTTTATCATCGACAGCGAATGCCCGCGTTTTTCGTCCGGCGACGGCAAGGGCCTGATTAAAGCATCTATCCGCGGCGATGATTTGTTCTTCATTGTGGACGTTGGCAATTATAACTGCAAATACAAAATTTTCGGCCATGAAAACTGCATGAGCCCGGACGACCACTTTCAGGATTTGAAGCGGCTGATTCAGGCGGCCAGCGGCAAGGCGCACCGCGTGAGCGTGGTGATGCCCCTTCTGTACGGCAGCCGCCAGCACCGCCGCAATTACCGCGAAAGTCTGGATTGCGCGGTTGCCCTGCAGGAGCTGCAGGCCCTTGGCGTGCAGAACATCGTGACGTTTGACGCGCACGACCCGCGCATGCAGAACGCCGTGCCCCTGATGGGCCTGGACAACATGATGCCCACCTATCAGGTCATCAAGGCTATGATCCGCTGCGTGCCTGACCTTCGCCTGGACAGCAGGCATTTCATGGTTATCAGCCCGGACGAGGGCGCTATGCAGCGCAATATGTACTATTCCAGCGTGCTGGGTGTGAACCTTGGCATGTTCTATAAGCGCCGCGATTATTCGCGTGTGGTGAATGGGCGCAACCCCATTGTGGCGCACGAGTATCTAGGCGAAAGTGTGGAGGGCAAGGACGTTTTTGTGGCGGATGACATCATCTCGTCCGGCGAAAGCATGCTGGACATTGCCTTCGCCCTGAAAAAGCAGGGCGCACGCCGCATTTTTGCCAACGCCACTTATGCCATCTTCACGAACGGGCTGGCCGCTTTTGACGAGGCCGTGGAGCAGGGTGTGCTGAACGGCGTGTTCGGTACGAACCTTACTTACCTCACGCCGGAACTGAAGAGCCGCGCATGGTTCCACGAGGTAGATGTTTCGAAGTATATTGCCTATTACATTGCGGCAGTGAACCATGACATTTCTGTCAGCGCCATCATTGACCCGCACGAGAAAATCCGCGCTTTGCTTGAAAAAACCTACGGCCGGAAGTGACAGGGCTGCCTTGCGCAAGGCGGCCCGGCAAAAGCCGGTGCGGCATAAGAGGGTAGCGGCGCCTGCCTTGGAATGTTAGCACGGAAAGCGTTCAGAACGGCTCTGCAGGCCCGACGGCTTGCGGAGCCGTTCTTTTTACAGAAAACCATGGATGCTGCGGCGGCGCGGGGCGGCCTGCGCCCCGGCGCCGTTCTCTTGCGGCCCGCCGGAACCCGGCGGGCTTTTCTGTATGCTGTGCGCGGTATATCTGCCGGCGAAAGGCCCCTTTGTGTCGAACCTTTGCACCGGCGGTTGCCAGCCGCTCTTGCGGCTGATATACTGGGTGTATGCGCAGGCGCTGCTCCGGGGCACAGGCATATGCCGCGCGGCGCGCGTGTATAGTGAGGGCACAGGGGGCGTTTGTGTTGCATATCCTGTTTCTGGTTATTTGGGCGGTGGGCGTGCTCGTCCTGTGGAAAAACGGCCCTGCAAAGGCCGGCCCGCTGGGGGCGGCGCTGGGTGTGTTCTTTCTTGTATGGGGCGTGGGCGGCTGCGGCGCTGTGTGGCTGGGCCGCAGCGGCATGCCGGCGGGCGTTTTGAGCCTGGGGCTGGGCCTGCTTCTGGCGTTTACAGGCGTGTTCCGCCTGCGCAATGTGTATGCGTGCCGCCTTCCGGTGCAGGGCGTATACTGCTCGTGCAATCTGTATGTGTCGAAGAACGCGGCGCAGTGCGCGCCTGTGTTTGAATACACGGTGGACGGCCAGCGCATCCGCACGCAAAGCGCCGAGGCCATGGGGCGCCGCGAATTGGAAAAGCGCTACCGCGAGGGCGGGAGCTACGAAATATTTGTGGATGAAAGGCACCCGCGCCTTTTTGTGCTGCAGCGCAGGGTGCACCTGTTCGATATCGGCCTGCTTGTGTCTGCGCTGCTGTTTGCGGCGCTGGGAGTATACTGCTTTTTGGCCGGCTGAAGGGGCCTGCGCGCTTTTTCAGCCTCTGCAGGGGCAAAAAAACGCATTTTGCTTGACAAGCCGCGCTTTTGCTTTATAATGAAATACGGAAATCGGAAAACGGCGCCGACCGGACAAACGCTGCACATCTGCGTGCTTTTCAGAGAGAGGGTGCAAGGCTGAAACGCCCTTGGCACGGCAGGCGGCGCGCCACCCGCGAGCCTCCCGCGACGAGCGGGGCGTACAGGCTGCGTTAAAGCCTTGAAAAGCGGCGCGCCTTGCGCGCAACTTGGGTGGTACCACGGAAGCCCTTGCGGCCTTCGTCCCTTGGCGGGGCGGAGGCTGTTTTTTTTCGAAATATGAATGGAAAGAGGAGAAATACGAACAGTATGGAATGGACAGGCCTGAACGAACTGCGCGAGAAATACCTCTCGTTTTTTGAAAGCAAGGGGCATCTGCGCCTTGGCAGCTTTCCTCTGGTGCCGCACAACGACAACAGCCTGCTGCTTATCAACTCGGGCATGGCGCCCATGAAAAAGTGGTTTCTGGGGCAGGAGGAGCCGCCCCGCCACCGCGTGACCACCTGTCAGAAGTGCATCCGCACGCCGGATATTGAGCGCGTAGGCATCACCGCCCGCCACGGCACCTTCTTTGAAATGCTGGGCAACTTCAGCTTTCAGGATTATTTCAAGGAGGAGGCCATCCCCTGGGCGTGGGAATTCCTCACCGGTGTGCTGAAGATAGAGCCGGAAAAGCTGTATATCTCCGTATACCTTGACGACGATGAGGCCTACGGCATCTGGACGAAGAAGGTGGGCATTCCCGAAGACCATATGGTGCGCTTCGGCAAGGAGGACAATTTCTGGGAGCATGGCTCCGGCCCGTGCGGCCCGTGCAGCGAGATATATTTCGACCGCGGGCCTGAATTCGGCTGCGGCAGGCCGGACTGCAAGGTGGGCTGCGACTGCGACCGCTATATGGAAGTGTGGAACCTTGTGTTCAGCCAGTTCGACTCCGACGGCGCGGGCAATTATACACGCCTGGAAAAGCCCAATATCGACACAGGCATGGGCCTTGAGCGCCTGGCCTGCGTGATGCAGGGTGTGAGCAACCTGTTTGAGGTGGACACCGTGCACAATATTTTGAACCATGTGGAGAAGATCACCGGCAAGAAATACGGCGAGAGCGACGTGCAGGACATCTCCATCCGCGTCATCACAGACCACATCCGTTCCACCGTGTTCATGGTGTCGGACGGCATCCTGCCCTCGAACGAGGGCCGCGGCTATGTGCTGCGCCGCCTGCTGCGCCGCGCCGCGCGCCACGGCCGCATGCTGGGCGTGACGCGCCCGTTCCTGGCCGAGCTGTGCGACACTGTTATCCGTGAGAACGGCGGGGCCTACCCCGAGCTTGTGGAGCACTCGGATTATATCAAAAAGACCATCGCGGCCGAGGAGGAACGCTTTTCGCGCACCATCGACCAGGGCCTTGCCATCCTGAACGGCATGATAGAAAGCCTGAAGGATGCTGCCGCCGAGGGCGCAAAGCGCATCCTTTCGGGCCTGGACGCCTTCAAGCTGAACGATACCTTCGGCTTCCCGCTGGACCTGACAAAGGAGATTGTGGCCGAGCAGGGCATCACGGTGGACGAAGAGGGCTTTGCCGCGGCGCTGAAAAAGCAGCGCGACACCGCCCGCGCCGACCGCATGAGCCGCGATATCTCCGGCTGGGCGGCGGACCTGTTCAGCGCTGTGGACGCCCCCGCCACTGAATTTTTGGGCTACGACACGCTGGAGGCGCAGGGCACGGTGACGGCCCTTTCCGACGGCGATGAGCTGGCGGATGCCGTGGCCACGGATGACGGCGAAAAGGACGGCGTGCTGGTGGTGCTGGACCGCACCCCCTTCTACGCCGAAAGCGGCGGCCAGGTGGCCGATACCGGCATGCTGGAGACGGCCGGCGGCGCGAGGCTTGCCGTCTATGCAGTGAAAAAGACGCCAAAGGGCTTCTTTGTACACACCTGCGCGCTGCAGGAGGGCACGCTGAAGGTGGGCGATGCCGTCACCGCCAGGGTGGACGCGGCGCGCCGCCACGCCATCATGCGAAACCATACGGCCGCGCACCTTCTGCAAAAGGCCCTGCGCGAGGTGCTGGGCGACCATGTGCATCAGGCCGGCTCGTATGAAGATGACGAGCGCGTTCGCTTCGACTTCACGCATTTCTCTGCCGTGACGCCGCAGCAGCTTGAGCAGGTGGAGCGCATTGTAAACGAAAAAATCCTGCAGGCCCTGCCCGTCAGCGTAAAGGTGATGCCGCTGGAAGATGCGAAGAAGCTGGGCGCCATGGCGCTGTTCGGCGAAAAATACGGCGATACGGTGCGCGTGGTGGACGCCGGCGGCTGGAGCACCGAGTTCTGCGGCGGCACCCATGTGAAAAACACGGCTGAGGTGGGCTGCTTCAAGGTGCTCAGCGAGGCCAGCGTGGCGGCGGGCATCCGCCGCATCGAGGGCACCACCGGCTGGGGCGTGCTGAAGCTGCTGGAAGAAAAGACGGACGTCATTGCACAGGTAGCGGGCACACTGAAGGTCTCGAACGTGCGCGACCTGCCTGCGCGCGCCGCAGCGGTGGCCGGGGAAGTGAAGGCGCTGCAGAAAGAGCTGGATGAGCTGAAGGCGCGCGAGGCGCGCAATAAGCTGGACGGCCTGTTTGAAAATGCCAAAGAGGTGCAGGGTGTGAAGCTGTTCACCGTGTACCTCACCGGCACGCCCACCGAGGCTGTGCGCACCATGTGCGACACCGCGCGCGACAGGGCCGCGTGCAGCATAACGGCCATCATTGCCGAAAACGAGGGCAAGTATTCTCTGGCCGTAGCCGTGGGCAAAGAGGCCCAGGCCAAGGGCCTGGCTGCGGGCCGCCTGGCGAAGGAGATTGCCGCCGTGGCGGGCGGCAACGGCGGCGGCAAGCCCGATTTTGCCATGGCGGGCATCCGCGACGCCTCAAAGATAGACGACGCGCTGAATGCCGTGCCGGGCATTGTGGAAAGGGCGCTGAACGCCTGAACGCAGCTTTTCCGGCAGGGCGCGGCTTGCCCGCGCCCTGCCGCCCAGGCTTCCGGCGCTATGCCGGGGCCATCGGAAGGAGGTTTTTGAATGGATTGCCTGTTCTGCAAAATGGCCGCGGGGGAAATTCCCGTGAACAAGGTGTACGAGGACGATACGGTGCTGGCGTTTCATGACATTGACCCGCAGGCGCCCGTGCATGTGCTGGTCATCCCCAAGGCGCACATCGCCTCGCCCGCGCACATCACGCCGGAAAATTCCGCCGTGGTGGCGCATGTGTTTGAGGTGATTGCAGGCCTTGCGGGCACGCTGGGGCTGGAAAACGGCTACCGTGTGGTGACGAACTGCGGCGCCGACGGCGGCCAGAGCGTGCCGCACCTGCACTTTCATGTGCTGGGCCGCCGCAGCCTTGCGTGGCCTCCGGGCTGAGAAAGGCCCGGCTTTATCCAACAAAGAAAGGAAGCGTCATACCATGCGCAAAACCTATACTCTTCATGTCGCGGGCCTGGAGCGGGAGCTGCCACTGTGCCCTGTGAATGAAAAAATGGACATTGCGGCCTTTATCATGTTCAGCGATGTAGAGCTTACCATCGCTTGCGCAAAGGCCCTTCTGGAAAAGCTGCCGGAATTCGATGTTATCGTCACGGCAGAGGCCAAGGGCATTCCTCTGGCCTACGAGATGAGCCGCCAAAGCGGCAAAAAATATATCCCCGCGCGCAAGGGCCCGAAGCTGTATATGGAAAAGCCCGTTATTGTGAAGGACAAGTCCATCACCACGGCCGCCGAGCAGACGCTGGTGATTGACCAGAAGGACCTTGACTACATGCAGGGCAAGCGCGTAGTGATAGCGGACGACGTTATCTCCACAGGCGGCAGCCTGCACGCGCTGGAGGCGCTTGTGTCAAAGTGCGACTGCACGGTGGTGGCGCGGGCGGCCGTGCTGGCGGAGGGCGACGCGGCAGACCGCGGCGACATCACCTTCCTGGCCCCGCTGCCCCTGTTCTTCCACGATTGATGCGCCGCCCGGTATATGGGTTCGGCCTTGCGTTCTGCCTGGCCTGCCTTGCGGGCGCATTTGTGCCGCTGCCGGCCCTTTGGCTGGCGGCGGCTTTTTCTGCATGCCTGCTTGCGGCGCTGACGCTGCGCGGCAGGCGGGCCCGGCGGGGCATAGCGCTTGTGTGCTGTGCGGGGGCGTGCCTTGCCTTTTTATGGCGCGGCGTTTATACGCTGGCCGTGGTGCAGCCTGCCAGGGCGCTTGCGGGCACCACGGCGCAGGTACAGGCCGTGGTGCGGCAGACAACGGCCAGCTACCTGCCCGGCAGTGTGAACGCCACAGTGCGTATCACGCAGATAGACGGCAGGCCGGCACGGTTTAACACTTATCTGGAAGCCGTGCCCGGCCTTGCGCAGGGCGATATCTTTACCGCCCGGCTGGAATTTTCCGTCCCGGAGAACACAGGCTATGCCCGCGCCCGCAGGGCGGACGGCGTGTATATAGACGCCGCCGCACAGCGCGTGGAGGTAGTGGGGCGCCAGGGCGGCATCTCCGGCGCGGCGCAGCAGATGCGCGCCGCGCTGTGCAGCGGCCTCATGCGCCTGCTGGGCCAAGAGGCGGGCAGTGTGGCGCGCGCCGCCGCATTCGGTGACAAAAGCGCCCTTTCGTCCGAGGTGAACGCCATGTTCCGCGCGGCCGGGCTGTCGCATGTGCTGGTGGTTTCCGGCCTGCACCTTTCGGCGGCCTCCGGCATACTGTACGGCCTTCTGCGCACAAGGCTGCGCCGCCGGGGCGCTGCGGCGGTGTCCTGCGCGATGGTGCTCTGGTTTTTGATGCTGGCTGGCGCCGGGCCCAGCGCAGTGCGCGCAGGCGTTGCCCTGCTCTTTCTGTATGGCGGCATGCTGGCCTGGCGCAAAAGCGATGCGCGCACGGCCATGGGCGCCGCTGGCATTCTGCTGTGTATATTGACAGGGCCGGACGCCGCGCTGGACGTGGGCGCACAGCTTTCGTTCTGCGCGGCTCTGGCCGTGATATGGGCGGGCGAGCAGACAAGGGCCTGGAATAAACGGGAAAGGGGCCGCTTTTCCTTTTTGCTGCGCCCTGTGCGGGATGCCCTGTTTGTTTCTGCCTGCGCGTGTCTTGCCACGCTGCCCGCGCTGTGCGCGGCCGGGCTTGGGGCCAGTGTGCTCACCCCGCTTGCAAACCTGCTGGCCCTGCCCGCCGTGCCCTTTGCCGTGCTGGCGGGGCAGGGGGCGGCGCTGTGCGCGCTTTGCCCGCCGCTTGGCTTTGCGGCGCGCCTTTTGGGGCTTGTGTGCGGGCTGGCCGTGCGCTGGCTCATATTCATATGCGGGCTGTTCAGCGCGATGCCCGGGCAGGTTTACCTCAGCGGGGGGTTCGCGCTTGCGGCAGTGTGCGCCGTGTGTGCGCTGTGGTTCAGCCAGCGCCGCTTCTGCGTGCCGCCCCGCCGCGCGGCGGCCGCTTCGCTTCTATTTGCGGCCTTGGCCGTGGGCGGCTATGCGCTGGCTGACGCCGGGGTGGTGCATATCGCGCCCGTGGGCGGCGGCGTGAACCCCTCGCTGGCCGTAACGCAGGGCGGCTTTACGGCGGTGGTGTTCCGCGGCGGCGCACAAAGCGCGGCGCGCGTGGCGGAGGACCTGGCCCAGATGAACCGCACAAGGGTGGATCTTGTGCTGGACGCCCGTGTGGAGCCGCAGCGCGATGCCGTCTGCGCCGCACTTTCGCCTGCGGAGTATATTGCCGTTTCTGAAGGTGGTGCGGCGGGTGGCGCATATGGGCCGTTCCGTGATATAATGTTTTACACAAGGCGCCAGGGCGAGGGCAATTTTGTGTGCCTGCAGATGAATGGATATACCCTGGCGGCCACCTGCGGCAGTGTGTCTGCCGAGGGCTATAAGCCTGTGGATGTGTATTTCTGCGCCTCCACACAGGCTGCGGCGCTTTCTGCCGGTACGGTGTGGCTGCCTGCCGCGCCGTCCGTCACCGCGCAGGGGGCCGGCGCCTGTGTGCGCAGCGGGCCGCAGGCGCAGCTTGCAGTGCGCGGGCCGGGGCATGTCCGCTGGAAAGGGGTAACCGATGAGCTTTCGTGATATGCAGTTGGAAAGGGTGCTGGCGCAGCCCGGCTGCGCGGTGTTTTACTTTTATTCCACACAGGAATTTCTGGTGCGCGACGCCGCGCAGAAAGCCGTGCAGCATCTGATGCAGGGCGGCGATGCAGAGCTGACGCGCATCGAGGGGCCGTCGCCCGACATTGGCGAGGCCGTGGCCGCCGCAGGCACCATCTCGCTGTTCGGCACAAAGCGCGTGGTGGAAATGCCGCGCGTAGAGCCCGCCGCCATGAGCGAGAAGGACGTGGAGGCCCTGTGCGATTTGATGCACAGCCTTGAAAATGCGGTGATGGTGCTGACCACCGTGTTCAAGGACGACAAGGCAAAGACCGCCAAAAAGGCCAAGCTGCTGATAGCCGCAGCGGCCAAGGCGGGCACAGCGCTGGAGTTTGAAAAGCCCGGGCCGGGGGCCGTGCGCGACTTTCTGGCCGCAAGGGCGCAGGCATTGGGCACGCGCCTTGCGCCCGGCACAGCGGACGCGCTGGTGCAGCGGTGCGGCACAGACCTGTATACGCTGGAAAACGAGCTTGCCAAGCTGGCCGCTGTGTGCGGCTACACCGAGGTGACGCCTGACCTTGTGCAGCAGATGGGCACGCTGAATATAGAGGCGGACGTGTTTGAAATGGTGCGCTTTGTCACAGCAAACCAGCTGCCCCGCGCCCTGCACAAGCTCTCTCAGCTTTTGGCGCTGCAAAACGAGCCCATCGCCGTCACGGCGGCGCTTTCCGGCACGTTTATCGACATGTACCGCATGAAGCTGGGGGCCGCCCAGAGGCGCCCGGCTGCCATGGTGATGAAAGATTTTGCCTACCGCGGCAGCGACTGGCGCCTGCGCAAGGCGGGCGAAAGCGCGGCCAAATACACCCGCGCCCAGCTTGAGTGCATTCTGCGCATCCTCACCCGGCTGGACGCGGCGCTCAAATCCAGCGCGGCGGACGGCGCTGCGCTGCTGGAGACGGCCCTGTGCGAGATAGCGCTGGCGGTGCAGCACACATGACGGAGAAGCTGCGCGTCCGCGAAGTGCTGGTGGTGGAGGGCAAGTATGACGCCGCGCGCCTGCAAAACCTTGTGGACGGCCTTGTGCTGTGCACGGGCGGGTTCAACGTGTTCACCAGCGAAGAGACGAAAGCGCTTATTTTGCGCCTGGGTTGCGCGCGCGGCCTGTGCGTGCTGACCGATTCCGACGCGGCAGGCTTTCGCATCCGGCGCTACCTCAACGATATTGCGCAGGGGCTTGCGGTGAAAAACGCCTATATCCCGGCAATGCCCGGCAAGGAAAGGCGCAAGGCAAAGCCCGGCAAAGAGGGTCTTCTGGGCGTGGAGGGCGTGCCGGACGAGGTGATTATAACGGCGCTGCGGCGCGCGGGCGTAAGCGGACAGGCCCCGCGCACAGGCCGTGCCATCACTTATGCCGACCTGTACGAGCTGGGCCTTTCCGGCACGCAGGGTGCCGCCGGTGCGCGCCGCCGCGTGCTGCAAAGGGCAGGGCTGCCCCCGCGCCTTTCGAAAAAGGCGCTGTGCGCCGCGCTTTCCAGCCTGTACACCTATGAAGAATTCAGGGCCCTGTGTGAGGATATGGGGCAAAAGCAGGAGGCATAAGCTGTGGAGTGGAGCGAGTGTTTTCCAAGGGATATGCAGCCCGGTATGGAGCAGATTTCCGCTTTTGCGGGCACGCCGCTGTGGGAAGGACTGTGCGGCTGGCTTGAAGCGGAATGGAGCGTGCGGCCGCTGGTGCAGTATTCCGGCTGCAGCGGTGCAAAGGGCTGGAATGTAAAATACCGGAAAAGCGGGCGCGCCCTGTGCGCGCTGCGCCCCGGCCTGCCGGGCGGCGGCAGCTTCACCCGCCTGCTATCATCGGCCCCAAAGAGGCTGTGGAGGCCGAGGCTTATCTTGGGGCTGCATGCGGCTGTGTCCGCGACATATATTGGGCGGCGCCGCCCTTGAACGGTGCGCGCTGGCTGATGCTGGAGGTAAAAGATGAGCAGGTGCTGCGCGATGTGCAGGCGCTGCTTCGCATCCGGGCCAGTGCACGCTGAGGCCGCCGGGCCCTTCAGCTTAGATGCCTGCAAATTGCGGCGGGGCGCCTTTCCCTGTGTGGGAAGGGCGCCCCGCCTTTTGCATGCGCCGCGGTATGCTCCACAATGTTTTTTGAATTCTTGTTGACAAATAAAGTTGTCAATGATATACTGAGTTTGACAATAATAATTGTCAAAGTGACAAAATAAGCTTGCAAAAAGGGAGGAGAGACGATGCCGCTGCAAAACAGGGTGAAAGAGCTGCGCGCGCGCCTTGGCGTGAACCAGCAGGAGCTGGGCAGCCTGGTGGGCGCGTCGCGCCAAACGGTAAGCCTCATAGAGCGGGGTGATTATCACCCGTCGGTGCTTCTGGCGCTGCGCATTGCAAAGGTGTTCGGCGTGCCGCTGGAAGAAGTATTTTTTATCACTGGGGAGGAAGAAAGCAATGAAACAGAACAGTAAGCGCAGGGTGGCCCGTTTTCTGGGCATCATGGCCCTTGCCGCCTGTGCGGGCGGCGTGGCTGGCTTTTTTGGGGCCATGCATGCAGATTCCTTTTCCGGCGTGCTGGCTGCGGTGGGCACAGCATTGGGATATGCCGCGCCTGCACTGGCGGCGCTTGCCATCTGTATTTGCTGCCCGCTGGCCTTTCGTGCATACCGCAAGGCCCTGCGCCTTTCCTGCAGCGGGCAGGACGATGAGGCCCTTTGCGCGCTGGAGGCGCTGGATGTGAGCATCATCGCGCTGGAGACGCAGGCCATGGTCTGCCTTTGTGCGCTGCCGTTCACCGTGGCGCTTGCACCGCACGCCCCGGCCGTGCCGCTTGCCGGTGCGGCGCTTACGCTGGCAAGCCTGCTTATCAGCGTGTTTGCCCAGCGCCGCGTCATCGGGCTTGTGAAGCGGCTGTGCCCGGAAAAGCGCGGCGACACGATGGATAACAACTTTACCCGCGAATGGTACGCAAGCTGCGACGAGGCCGAGCGCGCCCGCATCGGCTTTGCGGCATACAAAAGCTTTCTTGCCACACAGCACGGCTTTGTAGCCGCCATAGTGGTGCTCATTATCATCAGCGTGGCTACGCCCGTGGGCTGGCCCGCCTTTGCCGCAGTGGGCGCGCTGTGGTTCGTGCAGAAGTTCACCTACTTTTACCACGGCCGCCAGCGGAGTGAAAAGTGATGGAACGGCATGGAAGAAACAGCGGCTTTGTGCTGTGGCTGGCGCTGGGCATCGCAATGGGGGCGGTTACGGGCGATATGGGGCTGTGGCTGCCTTTGGGCATGGCGCTTTTTCTTCTGCTTGGTGCCGGGCAGAAGAAAAAGCGGGCGCCCGGTATGGGCGCCCGCAGCGAAAAAGAGTGAAATACCGGCAGCGCGCAGGCGCCGCGCTTCACGGCAGGGCGGGCCGTGAAAAAGCGAAGAAGGCTACCGGCAGGCAGAACCCCGCGCGCAGCAGGCGCTTTTGCAGGCGCCTGCGGGCGGCCCAAACGGGGCCGGGGGAAAAGCAGGGCCCTTTGGTGAAAAGCGGCATTTCTGCCCTGTGCCGCCAGGGCTGTATGGCCGCTGCTATTTCCAGTGCTTCAGCTGTGAAAGGTACAGGCCGAACTGGCGGCGGCGCTCTTCCTCCGTCCCGTCTTTTGGGGCGGGCATGTGGCTGAGCAGGAAATCGAGCAAAGCCTGCTTTGTCTGATATGCAAATTCGCCGTTTGCATAACACCATTTGCAGTAATCCTCATTATAGCTTCCGTCCACCTCGCGGCTGATGCTGTCGTCCTCGTTCAGAGGCATTCCGCAGCACTGGCAGATAAGCTGCCGCGGGGCGCCGAGAAGCGTGTTGACAGACACATGAAATTCGCGCGACAACAGCTTCAATGTCTCTGTGTTCGGCTGAGTTTCGCCGTTTTCCCAGCGGCTAACAGCCTGCCTTGTGACCATCAGGCGCTCTGCCATCTGCTCCTGTGTAAGCTGATGGCTTTCGCGCAGCCGCTTCAGTATCTCTCTTGTCTCCATAGGGGCGCCTCCTGCATTTTTATATGGTTTACCAGCTGTCGGTGGGCAGGGGCAGCATCGCCGCCAGGGCGCATCCAGGCACGCGCTGGCGGCGCTTTGCGGTTTTCAGCCGTGTGGCGGCGCCTTCGGCTGTGTTATCTCCTCTGTGCCCCCGCGGCGGTGGGGCCGCACCGTCCGCCTTGCCGGCGGCCCGGACATGTACTGAAAACCGGTATTACGCCTGTTCACTGATTCTGTCTGTTATTATGACATTTTATTTTGCCCGCGGCAAGCAACGCGCTGTTGCCGCCCGTGGGAAAATAGAGAGGCTTCCATTCATTTTTTACAGCGCTGTAAACAGTACGGCAGGGGCCCCGGCTTTCAGCCGGGGCCCCTGCGCTCTTGTTGGCTTTCGCAGAAAAGAACCCTCCGGCAGAGCCGGGAAGAGCAAAAGGGCTTTCACTTTGAGCTTTGAGCGAAGCGGGAAACGAAAAGCCACTTTGCGTTTAATAAAAGGGTCCTCTCGAAAAGGCAATGCCTGTTTACGGGCTGCCGTGCGGGCAATGCGGGAGGCGGATTCTATTCAGTGCCTCCGGCGGGGCCTGCCGGCATGAGGCCCTTTCAGGGCTTGCGCAGGCCTCCGCCTTAAGCCGGGGGCCTGACTTACCGCCTCAGATATCTGCCTGTGATGCTCTGTGCATTTTGGGCTACTTCATCCGGCGTGCCGGCGGCCACCACACGGCCGCCAGCTTCACCGCCGCCCGGGCCCATGTCGATGATATAGTCGGCGCTGCGCATCACGTCCAGGTCGTGCTCAATGACGATGACCGTGGCCCCGTTTTCAATCAGGGTCTGGAACACGCGCAGCAGCGTCTGCACGTCCAGCGGGTGAAGGCCGATGGTGGGCTCGTCGAACACGAATACGGAATCAGCCTGGCCGCGGCCCATCTCGCTGGCAAGCTTCAGGCGCTGTGCCTCACCGCCGGAAAGGCTGGGCGTCGCCTCGCCCAGCGTAAGGTAGCCAAGGCCCAGCCCTTGCAGCACGCCAAGGCGCTGGCACACAAGGCCCCAGTCTGCACAGGCGTCCAGCGCTGTGTCGATATCCATGGCCATTACTTCCGGCAGGGAATACGCCTGCCCGGCCGGGTGCCGCGCCCTCACAAGCGCCGCGTCCTTTGCATAGCGGCTGCCGCGGCATGCGGGGCAGGGAATGTCCACGTCCGGCAGAAACTGCACGTCAAGGCTGATGACACCTGTGCCGTCGCACACCGGGCAGCGCAGCCTGCCGGTGTTGTAGGAAAAATCTCCCGCCCTGAAGCCAAGGCGCTTTGCGTCCGGCGTTTTGGCGTAAAGCCTGCGCAGCTCGTCGTGCACATTGGCGTATGTGGCCACAGTAGAGCGCACGTTGATGCCGATGGGCGCGGCGTCAATCAGCTTGGCCCGCGTAATACCGGGCGCTTTGATGGACAGCACATGTGCCGGGGGCTTTGTGCCGGCTGCTGCCGCTTCCAGGGCGGGCACAAGGCTCTCCAGCACAAGCGTCGTCTTTCCGCTGCCGGAAACACCCGTCACCACAGTGAGCCTGCCCTTTGGAATGTCGACGGAAAGCGGCTTTACCGTGTGGATGGCCGAGGTGGAAAGCTGCAGCCGCCCGGCACGGAACAATTCCTCCGCTTTGGCGCGCGGCCGCGCCGCCGGGTGCCGCCTGCCGGAGAGAAAAGGCCCTATAAGCGAGGCGGGCATCCGGGCAAGCGCCTCGGGTGTGCCCTGTGCCACCACGCGCCCGCCGCCAGCACCTGCCTGCGGGCCCATTTCGATGAGCCAGTCTGCTTTGGAGAGCACCTGCGTATCATGGTCCACCAGCAGCACCGAGTTTCCGTCCGCCACAAGGTCCTGCATCACACCGGCCAACCCTTCCAGGTTCGAGGGGTGCAGCCCGATAGAGGGCTCGTCCAGCACATACAGCACGCCGGTGGTGCGGTTACGCACCGCGCGGGCAAGCTGCATGCGCTGGCGCTCGCCTGTGGAGAGTGTGGCGGCGGCGCGGCTCAGCGCAAGGTAGCCGAGGCCCAGCTCTGTAAGGCGCCGTGCCGCCGCCTGGAACGATTCACAAATGCTATGCGCCATGGGCCGCATCTCTTCGGGCAGGGCAGCGGGCACGCCGTTCACCCATTTGCACAGCTTTGCCAGCGGCATATCGCAGGCATCGGCCAGGCTGATGCCGCACAGCAGCGGTGCGCGCGCCGCATCAGACAGGCGCGTGCCGCCGCAGGCGGGGCATACGCCTTCCTTCAAAAAGCGCTCTACCCGCTTCATGCCCTTTTCGTCCTTCACCTTGGCAAGGGCGTTTTCCACCGTGCGGACGGCGCTGAAATAGGTGAAATCCAGTTCCGCGGCCTGGTTCGAATTTTTTGCTTTGTAAAAGATGTGCTTTTTCACAGCCGGGCCGTTGTATACAATATCCTTTTCGAGCTCGGTCAATTCGCAGAAGGGCACGTTGGTGCGCACGCCCATCACGCGGCACACATCCGTCATCAGCGACCACATCAGCGTGTTCCACGGCACCACCGCGCCCTCGTCTATGGTGAGGCTCTCATCCGGCACAAGGCTGGCCATATCCACCGTGCGCACCACGCCCGTGCCGCCGCAGGTGCGGCATGCGCCCTGGCTGTTGAAGGCAAGCTCCTCCGCCGAGGGTGGAAAAAAGCTGGCACCGCATTCCGGGCACACAAGCTGCTGCCCGGCAGCCACGGCAAGCGCAGGGGCAAGCCGGTGCCCATTTGGGCAGCGGTGGGCCGCAAGGCGCGAAAACATCAGCCGCAGGCTGTTCAAAAGCTCTGTGCCGGTGCCGAACGTGCTGCGTATGCCGGGTACGCCGGGCCGCTGGTGCAGCGCCAGCGCGGCGGGCACATACAGCACTTCGTCCACCTGGGCCCTCGCGGCCTGCGTCATGCGCCTGCGCGTGTAGGTGGAGAGCGCGTCCAGATACCGCCGCGAGCCCTCGGCGTACACAACGCCCAGCGCCAGAGATGATTTGCCCGAGCCGGATACGCCCGCAATGCCCGTGATGCAGTTCAGCGGAATATCCACATCTATGTTTTTCAGATTGTGCACCCTTGCGCCCCGCACCTGTATGTGCTC
>OFMK01001512.1_pt1 | contig 16530 bp, 15 predicted proteins | sample 1541781 | NCBI WGS metagenome assembly OFMK01 (sample SAMN04209250, study PRJEB22552) | human gut metagenome | biome: gut; material: feces | host: Homo sapiens | place: USA: Oklahoma
CGGCGAACATCGTGAACGCGCAAGCGAACGCGAGCACCAGTGCGAGAACCTTTTTGAGATTCTTCATTGGGGTTTTCCTCCTTAAAATTTTTTGGGATTTCTCCCGTTTTCGATGATTATAATACCACACCGGCTCGGATGGGTCAAGTCGGGCGGGGAATCGGTAATAATAATGTAATATTGCATCCTGCGCCTGAGAGGTATATACAATAAGGTACACAATCCTAATGCCGGCCTGATTCTGCAATCGGTGACCAATGTATTGGAACAGTTATTGATCTGCTGCAATCCAGCGATGATAAGCTCTTTGTGTAACAAAGGCGTTGCGCATATTGCTGCTTTGGATACGCCGGCTTCTGTTTACAAACAGAAATCCGCAGAGAACCGCTTTCATGCGATTCTCTGCGGATTTTTCATGCCGTTCTTTTTCCCGGCAGTGCAGCCTGCTTAAACCCTCATATAGGAGACACGCTCGACCGTTGTACCGGCTTTCACGTGCAGGGTGATCGTGCTATCATCGCCGCCGCCCCATTCCTCATACGGCTGGGTGCTGCCGGCGGCATCCAGCGCCGCCGCTGCGCCGTTGATATCCACAGCGATGCCGCCGGGCTGATCCGCCTGCACCGAAAGCACATAATCGCCTTCATTCTTTACGGTAATATCCAGTACAAGCGTGCAGTCGGTCTGCGCGGTGAAGGCGCCGCCGCCGTTCCAGATAACCTCCCCCGCTGTTACCGCAGCGTAATCCGGCATACCGTTTCCATCCACATCGGGCGCAGTTGCCGTATCCAATGCCAGATCGGAAAACGTGGTCAGTGCCTTTGTCGTATCATACGGTGCCAGCGCCGCCACCGCCAACAGCTTATTGAGAAAAACATTGTTCTGCGGCGTCAGCAGCACATCATCCAGTTGTGCCGCATTCACTTCGCACAGCTTTTCATAGCCCGCTGTCATCCGTTTCACATAGGTATCCTCCATCAGCAGCTGCGCCGCACTGAGCTGACCGACCGGATCGATCATCCCCTCGTACAGGTCAAACATCTGCTGCCAGACAGCCTTATCCGCGCGCATATAGTCTGCGCCCTTGTCCAGCGTGCGCAGCGCCTGATCGATCTGTCCGCTGCCGGCATAGTACTGCGCCAGCGGGATGGTGATTGAGTTGGATTCCTCCTTGGACAGCGCAGCCGCATAACGGTCTGCTACACCCGGCTCGTTGCCGCCGGAAATCAGATAGGACAGCTTATAGTCGTTCTTTTCAAACAGGTCGATCGAAGCGCAGTTTTTCAGATCATCCATCGACAGGTCATCGCCATAGAAAATGCTCTGCGCCACCAGATTCAATCCAATCAGCACCACAAACACGGAAGAAACCGCAGCCACCGGCCAGCGCACCGCACCGCCCTTGCTCTTCTGCGACACCGAAAGCCGCAGGCAGTCGCCGCAATACAGCGTTACCAGCGCCAGCACCGCAAAAAACATGGACATACACGCACCAACCGACCAGATCACGTCGGTTATCGCCTGCCCGAACATTTGCAGCACGCAGGCCGCCAGCAGCATCACGATCAGCGGCTTTTCCTTCCGGCTCTTGACCAGCGCCCATACTGCTGTTCCCAGCAGCGACAGAAACGCCAGCAGGCCAAGCACACCCAGATCACACAGCATCTCCACATAGTGGTTATGTGCATACTTGGTTTCGTAATAGTAATCCTGCACCGAAACAACGCCGTTTTCAAAACCGCCCAGACCACGCCCGAATACCGGCGCCGTTTTCCACAGCTTTATAGCGTCCTGACGGTATACGCCGCGCTGCACCACGTTGCCGTTGGCCGCAAGGTCTTGGATTCGATCCGCAACGAACGAGGGCAGCAGCTTATAGCCCAGCTTGATGCTGCCCGTTTCTGCACCGGCGTAATCCGCCTGATGCAGCGTCACGCCCGGCTGCGCACAGGAGAAGTAGAAGAACACCAGCTCGCTGTCCTCCGGCACTGTAAAGGTCACCGCTGCATCCGATGTGCCGTTTGCCAGATCGGTCTCATTGTTCTGGATCAGGTTGTTGGTATTCTTATAGGCGACCCGCACGCCGACCGGGGCATCCGCCTGCATTTGCAGCGTGTATTCCCCTGCCGGCAGGTCTGCCGTGCGGCGGAAATCCCCCTCCGTGCCAAACGTATACGCGCCGGTCACCTGAAGCGCCGCGATCACATAAACTGCACCGATCACTACCAGCCCCGCCGCAATGCCAATCAGCAGTTTTCCCTTGCCGGTCAGCACGGACGTAAGCTTTTCCCGCACGAATATCTCCAAGGCACACGCGGCGGCACAGCCCGCAGCCAACATCAGCAGCGGCAGCGGCGAGCCGGTCACCGTATCGCCGAAACCCTTGACCGATACCGCACCCACCACGAGTGCAACAACCGCCGTCTGGAGCAGCAGCAGGAACAGGCCGATCCGTCCCTCCTTCGGGCTGAGCGCCAGCATCAGCAGGCACGCCACCACAAATACACCGAGCGATCCCATAGAAAAGGCCAGCAGATAGGAAACCGTATTGATCATCAGCAGGATGCTGTATCCGATTTTCTGTTTGCGGCTCTCTGCGGTGAACACCAGCCAGATCGACAGCAGCACCGCAATCGACATCAGGCCGGCATAGGTATTGGGGTTGCCCACAATCGTATGCAGACGGGAGTAGAAATACGATCCGGTGTCTCCATAGCCTCTGCCGATCAGCTCCATCAGGACGCGGAACGGACGCATCAGAAGGTTGCAGGATGCCGCATCAATCGACAGCAAGCCCACCGGTGCAGCCGCCCCCGCCAAAACCGCCGCCGTCCGCCGGAAGGACAGCTTTCCTTCTTTAGAAAACAGCACAATCGCCGTAAATACGCTGAATGCCGCCAGCATATTGGAAAACTCTGCAATCGCAAACTTACCTGACCGTGCATACAGGGTGGATATGCCTGCAAGCAGCATATAGGCAAACAATGCAAAGGCCGGCGGTGTGAGCAGGCGCTTGACCCGCTGCTTGTCCGCAAACAGCATCATTGCCAGAACGGCTGCCGCGCCGACCAAGCCAAGCACCTTTTGCGTGATATACGTGCCGTTATTGCTGAAGCACGTAATCAGAAATACAAGCAACGCGGCTCCGGTATACAGCCACCACCTTGTAGGCGGTGCCGATGTAACTGCTTTTGACTTCATGATGATAACCTCCCCGGCATTCCGTTCCGAATACCTGCTATACCTTAATTATATATTATTATATATTTAACAGACCCACATCAAGCGTGCCCATGCAGCGCTGTTTGATATATCCCGGTCAATGTCGGATATACCGTTTCCAAACCGTATGGCTGCGCCGCCCGATATGCCGCCACCGCCATCAACTGGCGCGTTTGCTCATCCAGCAAGCGCTCTACCGCCTTCACAAAAGCCGGTATGTCATCATACGGATACAGAATACCGTTCTGCCCTTCGCTTACCAAATCCTGATGCCCCTTAATGTCACTGAGTACGACAGGTAAGCCGCACGCCATCGCCTCCATCACGTTAAACGGCAGTCCTTCAATTCGGCTGGCTGATACACACAGGTCAGCTGCGGCATAATAATCTTCCACGTTCCGCACAAACCCCGGAAAGCGAACCCGTCCGCTTACCCCAAGCTCTTTCGCCAGCATTTTGCACGGCTCCAGCAACGCGCCCTCGCCGGGCAGCAGCAGTATTACAGAATCCGGCAAGTCCTGCATCGCCCGGATCAGCATTTTCTGATTCTTCCGCTCTGAAAATTCCGCCGCGTACACCAGCACAAGCTCATCCGGCTGCACCCGCATACTATCACGTGCCATCTGGCGCATCTCCCGCGTTGCGGGCTGAAACCGCGCCAGATCCACCCCCATTCCACGGGTAAACACGATATTTTCCCCCAACCTATATCGATTGGCAATTTCCCGATCCTGCTGATTCATAACCAGCAGCCAGTCTGTTACCGGCGCTGTCAGCCGCTCCGCCCCCAACAGCAGCATCCGTTTGAGGCGCGTGCTGTCCCGGTCGAACAGATAACCGTGCGATGTATTCATCACAGTCGGACGGTTTCTGCACGGCGGTAACAGTGCCAATCTTGCGAAAAATGCCGCCAGCGAAGTATGCAGGCTGATCAGATCGTATCCTTCCCGCTGCACCAATTGACGCAAACGCCAAGCCGCAGCCAGATTGCGCTGTGAGTACATACTTTTCTCAAACGGCAGCGAAATATAGCGCACCACACCTTGCAGCTCCCGCCTATCACCACCTGCCGCCGCATGCACCGTACATCCCTGCTCTGCAAACCACTTCATATACGGCTGATGAAATGCGGCCAGATGCCCAAACGATGATGCTACATACAATATTTTTTTCTGTCCGTCTGCCATTTCTCCACCCATCATTAAAAAAACGCGCAGGCGGCACTTCCGCCCGCACATCCTGTGTTTTGATACATTATCTCTGCTTGACCGCAGCACATCTATTGGAATATTACCCCATACCGCACTTTTTGTCAAGCTGCACACAATCCTCTGGCAATTTTCTGTCAAATATGATAGAATAAAAAAAGTTTATAAATCATAGGATGGTGACGGTATTGATCAAGGAAAACCAACGTGCGCTCAACCAGATCAATGGTCTGACGGATGCAGCACTGCTCTTTCCCTGCATGGCCCTTGCCTATTATATTCGTTTTTTTATCTTTCATGGCGAACCCGGCCATATCAGCCTATCCTACTATATGTTTGCCGCTTTCTGCATGATTCCCCTGTTTTGGCTGCTGTATGGCTTGTTCGGACTGTATGACTCGTTCCGCTCCAAACAGTTTATGACCGAGTTCAGCCTCTTACTGCGATGCAATGTGATCCTGTTCGGCTTGATGTTGGCTTTTTTCTTTATATTTAAGGAAGTACATCTATCCCGCTGGACGCTGTTTGTCTTCTTCGCCCTTATCACACTGGCTGTTGCGGTCAAACGGTGGTTTCTGCGCCGTCTTTTACGTACATTTCGCGAAAAAGGCTATAACCTAAAGCATGTGTTGCTGGTCGGCTGCGGGGAACAGGCGCAGGCCTACTGCCGGGCTGTACAAAACGACCGCACGCTGGGCTTCACCGTCGACCATTATCTTGCGCCGCACGATTGCCTGCCCGGCCTGCCCTATCTTGGCACTTATGAATCCTTTTCCAAAGTGCTCGAGCGCATCAGCCCGGATGAAGTCGTCATTGCGCTGGAAGCGGAGGAATATTCCTACTTGCAGGATATTATCGCCAACAGCGAAAAAAACGGCGTAAAGGTTTCGCTGATCCCCTTTTACACCAAGTTTTTACCTGCGCATCCTGTCTACGATGAAATCGGCGATGTGTCCCTGATCAATATCCGCCATATCCCGCTGGACAATATCGGTAACGCTTTCATCAAGCGAACCATGGATATCGTCGGATCACTCCTGTTGATCCTGCTGACCTCTCCGCTCATGCTGTTCGCGGCGATCGGCGTAAAGCTCTCCTCCCCCGGCCCCATCTTGTTCCGGCAGGAACGTGTCGGCTTGGGCAAAAAGCCTTTTTACATGTACAAATTCCGTTCCATGCGGGTCAATGACCAGCAGACCACCGGATGGAGCACCAATAGTGATCCCCGCAAAACCCGTTTCGGCTCCTTTATCCGCAAATTTTCTATTGATGAGCTGCCGCAGTTTTTCAATGTCCTCAAAGGTGATATGAGTTTGGTTGGCCCGCGCCCGGAGCTCCCCTTCTTTGTCAACCAGTTCAAGGAGAGCATCCCCCTGTATATGGTCAAGCATCAGGTGCGTCCCGGCATTACCGGCTGGGCGCAAGTTAACGGTTTTCGCGGCGATACTTCGATTAAGGGACGCATTGAACACGATTTGTACTATATTGAGAATTGGACCTTTCTGTTTGATATCAAAATCCTGTTTATGACCATTTTTCACTTCTCCAACAGCGAAAAACTGGGCGGCAAATGATTTAACATTTGCCACCCACCCCCCTATAAGAATTGCTGTACAGCACAAAGAGCGCCCAACGGCGCTCTTTGCATTTTTATTGATTTACGCTGCCTTCATCATCCGGATCCCCTCTGCCCGCACCTGCAATTCCTGCGAGTACAGCGCGAGGGACCCAAACTCGGCGTCGGTTTCACTGAGCTCTTTCCGGAACAGCGCTTCATAGCGCTGTTTTTTCTGTTCCAGCGCATGGATCCTGCGGATCCAGCGCTCCATGATGGACGCACTCTGGCAGCCGCTGTCTATCAGATAGGCCGCCCGCTCCTGATACTCCTGTGCTTCCTTGCGCACAAGCGTATAGAATTCAGATGCCATCTTTTCCCGTTGTTTTTCGTCGTCTGCTACATAGAAGCTGTTGACTACAAGCGCCTTGTCATTCTGGTTGGCACGGTTCAGCTCCTCAAGAAAGTCCTCAAACAGGTCTACCTTGTGCATCTTATCCCGCGGGACAAAATACAGCTTGCCGTAAACCGAGATCGGCAGGGCATCCAGCGTCTCCAGATAATGCAGCAGGATCGTGTCGATCTGGCTTCTTCCCAGGCACTCCCGGAAGATCAGGAATTTCTGCTCCATGCTTTGGCACAGATGTTCAGCGTCAAGCGCCGGATCGTCCTCCACAATATCGTGGTACATCCGGTCCGCATCGCGGTCATAGCAGATGTTCGCCAGCTTGTCATACCGGTTGGTCCGCAGGCCAACGGTCTCGCGCACCAGCTCACGGGAATAGAGGTTTCCTTCCCGCCGGTTATCGCGGCAGTAGATACGGAAGATCTCCTGCGTGCCGCCGGCGCCCACCGTGCGGCGCGTCACCTTGCCGGTCGCATTCTTGAATGCGTCCACAACCGAGATACGCCGCCCCGCATAGGGAAAATCCAGCGCATGGCAGATGCGCTCGAAATCCTCCTTTTTCACCAGCACATCCGCCAGTGAATAGTAAAGGAATTTTCCCAGCAGCTGACTTTCATCCGTGCTGTTCTGCACTACCATAAAATTGTTCGGGTTGTTCATCATATCCGGATTTCCTCCTTTACGCACTTTGCCTCATCACCAGATAATCATCAATGCCTTTATACGCCGGGTCCCATGCCATCATGCGGCATGGGATGCCGGCTTTTTTCAGCTCCTGCCGCAGCCGGATACCGGACGCCATCAACGAGCTGATGGATGATGTGCTCTGTGCACTGCGGCGGGAGGGCGTCACCGTGTCCAACCGCACCTTTTTCGGCTACAGCCCGGTGGCACAGGCCGAAGCGTGGCTTGCCGGACACACCGAGGTGCAGCCGGGCGATCTGCTCCGGCTCAAAAACTATCTGTGGAATGAACCGGGCGAGATCGAAACGGTGCAGGCTGTGCTCACGCGCCTGTGTGACGACCCGCTGCGCACACGGCTGGAAGAGCTGCTTGCCAAGGCCAAAGACACGCGCGGCGCATTTGACGCAGCGCCGGATGGGCAGAAGGCAAAAGCGCTGGTACAGCTCCGCAGCGGCTTTGCCGGGCTGTACCGCGAGTGGGAGGCGCTGGACGCGTCTGCCCGGTCTGACGAACAGCACCGGCAGGCGGCGGATGCGCTTTCTGCCATTGAGGAAATGAGCCGCAAGGCGCATGAGGCGTGTGCTTTCACCCCCGTGCCGCTGGCTCAGCTGGCCGTATTACAATCCGCCGCTTGATATAAGGAGGAAAAAACTATGCTGAACAAGATTATCCTGATCGGACGAATGACGAAAGACCCGGAACAGCGTGGCAAAGACCCGGAAAAGCCGATCGCGTATTTCCGCATCGCGGTAGACCGTGACTTCAAGCGCGAGGGAGAACCGGAAGCGGACTTTTTCGACTGTTCGGTTTTCGGCCAGCAGGCAAAGTTCGTACTGCAGTACGGACGCAAAGGCCGTCTGGTGTGTGTCACAGGTGCGATGCAGCACCGTGAATGGCAGGATCAGCAGACCGGCGAAAAGCGCACGGCATTTGAAGTGGTGCGTGTCGATGTGCATTTTCTGGACAAGAAACCGGATGATGTCCAGAACGGCAATCCGGCGCAGCCGACGGCGGCGCCTGCCACAGGCTATGCTGCCCCGCCGGGCGCAGCCCCTGTTGCACCCGGCTACATAGCGCCCGCGCCGCAGCCGGCCATGCCGCAGGCAGCTCCGGCAGCACCAGCCGCACCGGCAGCTGTCATGCAGGCACAGTCTGCCACTGGTTATCCGCAGCCCGTACCGGGTGCGGCAGCGCAGTTTGCGGTACCCGATTTCAGTGGCGTACCGGAAAGCTATGCGTGGGGGCCGGGCGGTATGCCTGCTCCCAATCCGCCGTTCTGATGTACAACGAGAAACCTGAAAGAAAATGGACAAAGGAAACGCAGGGCGCTGCCCTGCGTTTCCACCTGATAACGGAATTATTGTTGTAGGAGGTTATGAATGAAATACCGTTTTTCTTCATTGGATCAGCTCCTGTACTCGTCCCTGTTTGACTTTTCCGCATCGTATCAGCCACCAAAACGTACGGACAGGAGCACCCGTTCGACACGGCTGGGAGATATGGATTTCGAGGCGGCAAGTGCGCCGTATGATCCGGAGGACGATGTGCTGCCGCAGGCGAAGGCTGATCCCAGCCGGACACCTGTGGTACTCTGTGCCGCGGCGGAGGCCGCCGGCACTGCTGAGCAAATCCAATATGTCTCCAGCATGGTTTCGGACACGCTGCGCCGCGAGCGGTAGAATACCGTCCGCATCGTCTCGAATGCGGTGCAGAAAGCCCGTGAAGAACCTATGCTGGTCTGCTGTGCTATGCGGTGCTGGGGGCAGGATGCAGGCGAAAACGGGCCGATGAAGGCTGCACAGAACCGTGCGCTGCTCGAGCGGATAAAGTATGCTGCAAGGCATCACCCGCCAGCTGGGACGTATGAAGGAGATGCTTTCCGACCTGCGCAAGAATGATTATGCACACGGGCGCGGGGAGAAATACGCCATTGCGCATGGACGCGATCTGAAAAATCTGCTCTCCGGCGAGCTGGTGCTGCTGGCCTCCCCTGACACGATGCCGCTGTTCCTGCGCAAGTACAATGCGAAGGGGCTGCTGCAATACGTAAAGCGCGAGCGTGTTCACAAAGGGCATGGCGATATCATCGCCTGTCTGGATGAATCCGCATCCACAGAGGGCGAAAATGCCGCATGGGGCAAAGCGCTGGCGCTTGCCGTGCAGGACGTCTGTGCGCACGAAGGGCGGAAGTATGCGCTGATCCACTTCTCCGGGGCAGATGAGCTGCGGACGGACCGGTTTCTGCCGGGGCAGTATACGGCTGATGATCTGCTCTCCGCTGCCGAACATTTTTTTGACGGCGGCACGGATTTCGAGACGCCGCTCCGGGAGGCGCTGCGGCTGATAAACGAAGAAGAATTCGAGAACGCGGATATCCTGTTTATCACGGATGGGAGGTGCGCTGTATCCGATGGGCTGGCTGGGCAGATGCAGGAGGCCATACAGAATGCCCGATGCACTGTGATCTGTTTGCTGTTGGACGCGGACAGTCCAGGGATGATGTGCGGTGTGGAGCGGTTTAGCGAACACCTGCTGCGGCTCAGTGACATGACAAAAGATGATGCCGAGGCGGCGGTTTGGCGGATTTAATTTGACCGACCGGCATGAAATAAGGGCATTTCATGCGAACACAATACAATAAAAAGGCGCGGTGAGGAAAACGGTTTTGGTTTCCCCGCCGCGCCTGTGTTTGGATATAGCCGGAATTCTTAACGTATGATTGGTGGAATGACATTTTTTCAGTTGCACGTATACTCTATATGGTAAAGCCAATTGCACAGTTCTTCTGCTAAGTGGAACTTAAATTTGTCAAATCATAAAGCAGATCGTCACTAGGCAAGGCTGAATTGTCTCATGAAGCATGCATGAGTTGCCACATTTGAAGCGAAATCACGAAACCACGCAAGTAATCGTTTGGCGGGTAATACCGGCAGAAGGAGTTTAACAATAACACATTCCGTGTCAGGATACAGGCAAAGTGTATGCATAGTGATTATCTTTTCGTTTTTAATCATAATATGTCAAGTTCTGTTGAATTTTCGGTACCTACCATTCATACTGATTCCAAACCGAACACAAGGATGGAGGCTGAAAAATGCAAGAGAAAACGCAATGGATGAAATACTATTTGGAATACTGTAAAAAACAGAAAAATCTAAACGATAAAACAATAAAAGCCTACCGAATAGATTTGAGACAGTATATTGACTTTCTGGCTTCGAGAGATTTAGAGATAACAACCCAAAGCGTGCGTACTTATGTTATGTTTCTTCACGACAGCTATCAGGTGCGAAGCATCAAAAGGAAAGTTGCTTCGATTAAAGCATGGAGTAGTTTCCTGTTTGAATATCAGCTGATTGCAGAAGATCCATTTTATCACTGGCAGGTCAGGCTGCGCCAACCAACCATTTTACCGAGAATAGTACCATTACGTGTGGTTGAGGCAGTTTTGAGAGCTGCACACAGCGAAACACGGCAGGCAGAAACAATGGCAGGAAAGCGTCAGGCATGGCGCGAAACAGCCGTGCTTGAATTGCTATTTGCGACAGGAATGCGGGTATCTGAGGTATGCAGTTTGCAGGTCGATGATGTAGATCTGTTGGAGCGATATGTACGCGTGCACGGAAAAGGATCCAAAGAGAGAATGATTCAACTGGAAAATGCCGAAGTTTTAAGCACTTTGGAAACCTATAAGAAGTTTGAGCCATCGCAAGCGGGGGAACCGTTCTTCAAAAACCGCTTGGCACATCCACTTTCTGACCAGTCCATCCGACTAATTGTACGCAAATATGCTGATAAAGCAGGATGTTGTATGCATATCACACCACACATGTTTCGACACTCCTTTGCTACTTTATTATTGGAAGCAGATGTTGACATACGCTATATACAAAAGTTTTTAGGACACAGTTCTATTTCGACGACACAGATTTATACATTCGTGGCAGCAGCAAAGCAACGGGATATCCTTGCTTCTCGGCATCCACGGAATAAGTTTACATTCAAATAATGAAACGCTTGCAGTTAGCGGTTTTATCGCTAACTGCAAGCGTTTTTATAAAGGATAATCACCAATTATCATTCACTACGATACCGGAAGAATGGTGATTTCGGCTCTGGATGGAGTGTTATATGATTTTTCTTTGCTTTGCAGTACAAGATCGTTTACCCGTCGTCAACGATTTTTACCATTTTCTTCAAAACTTTGGACTAAACGTTTGGTATGACCGACGGAATATCTTTCTGGGGGATCACAGATATCAGGCAAACATTCAGCAAGGTGCGGCAAATCCTCAAGTCCGATATGCAGTTGTGTTCTATTCTCCGCAGTTTCCCAAGGGAAATATCTGTCTGGAGGAGTTTAGGATTTTGGAGGAACGATATTTGAAGGGCGAACTTCATATCTTTCCTGTTTTTCTCTATGAGGTTCCAGATACCATTCCTGCAGCTTTCGATCTATGTAAGCATTTGGTGTATAAAACTTTGGGGAGTTCCGAAGATTTCTACAGGATTGCTTTACATATCCTCGCAAAAATCACTAATGATAGACTGCAAAGTATGCCTGCGCAGCGAATCCCAGATATGCTGCTATGTTTTAAGGACAAGCAATCCTTGTTGTACCAGCTTCTGCGCGAATATGACAATATTGGAAAAGACAGCTATGCCATGCGAGTCGCTAGTCTGTTCAATATTTTTTCCGTTGCGGTCTTTAATCGCCAGACAGACTACATGAGTTTTAAGACCATAAACTACATCTATCACCAAGTATGTGTGATAGGTCTTCGAGAGGAAAAACGTGAACTTCAGATTATGGAGAATATTGTCCTTTACACATTGGGTTCTATCCTGTAGGATGATATCAGATTCACAACTATCCACGCCAACTGCTCTGGATCACCGCAAGCACCAATCTGCTTAAAGAACTCTGAATTTTCCTGAAAGCATGGAGTAGCGATAAACTCTTCCGACTCAAAAATAACTCTAGCCGCATAATCAGTGGACGGAAGTGGAATAATGAGCGGCGTGGTGCCTGTTTTGCAGTTTTCCACAAACTGACGAAACTGCTCCATAACATTTTTACTATTTCCCAAGCTCTCATCTTGGCCGCATATAATAATCATGGTACTACAGTCTTTCATAATAAGCCTGTTTTTTTCATGTTTCTGCGAAGAGTTATCTCCAGTAAAAATAAGGGGACGATTAATTAATTTTCCATTGGTTTCCTCTTGGTATTTGCTAGCACGCGCAACAACAATTTCTCCTAAGCCTCGACCATTACCGGAGTAGACGTTAAATCCGTGTTCAAATAACCGCCGAATCAAATTGTCTACCAACAACTCAATATGTAGTCTCATTTTGTGGGTAATTTCCCGAAACGATCCGCAGATAAAGACATTGTGGTTACAAAAACGTTTATAGATTTCCTCGAGATACAAGTCTATCTCATCATAAGTGTGTAGCTGAATCGTTTTAATATTGTATTTATCCTCGAAGTACTGATTTTCGTATTGCTTGAACTGAGTCCTATAGCTGTCTTTTTCCGATGAGTTCTCCACAGAAAAGCGATAGTGCTGTTTCCCACAATCTGGGAATATCTCTTTAATCTCCCGTAAAGCATTCAGAACCAAGTCATCTTTAAAGCTATACCCCACGAACAAGAAGCTATCCAAGACAAGCTGACGTTTTAGCAATTCAAACATTAGCCGCTGTTTTTTAAAGTAGTCAAAGAAATCACTTTTGGTTAGAACCATAGAGGAAGGTGACTCCACAGAGCCATTTAGTTTATAGACGATATACGAGCCACTAAGAGTAGCGGAGAACAAGTCTTTTGAGTCCTTTATGACCGTTGGCCGAACCCCATATTTATGGAAAATTGTATCTTCAATATGGGTATCAAAATTTGTTGTCCATACTTGGTTAATGTTCAGGTCAATAATTCTATTGATATGGGCAGATTCTTTACCGTTCCCGTTGGAAATAGCGCTTACAATATCATCATTAAAATGCTTCGAGTTATAATAGTGCTTTTCTAAATCCGCTAAAAAATATATGTCATCACTGAATCTACGACGATAGAACTCCCTAGTTGTCTCGCAAAAAATATCTTCCCACTTGCTGTTTGTGATATCTGCACTTGCCCCAGCCCCGCAAAACACAGAAAAGGTATCTGCGAGCAACTGTGACACAATTTCATTTACATAATTAAAATTCATAAGCTACCCCCAACAGAATATAGATGGTTTTAGCCTGCATTTTATCGAGGATAATTGGTGATTATCCTTTATTAACTATCATCATTATACACTACATTTCAAGTTGCTACAATATGCTACAAATACAAAAAGCAGGAAGCCAAGTTCCTGCCTTTCAAATTGGTCTCTGATTTAACGATGCTCTTTGAACTGCCTTGATACCAGTTAGCTCAACGATATCTTCTTTGAGCCAAAGACCTGGCAATGGGCAATACCAGCACTGCTCTTTGCGCTTTTTAAAAATTCGATAGGGCCGTTCTCCAGAATTATCATAAATATGACAGACGTCGCATAATGGGACAAGTTCATGAACCAAATCCAACGCGCGATCATAACGATCCATAATTGATTGGACGGGCACATCATGCCCGCCGGCCGAGACGCGCGATGCGACTCTGGCGACATTAATTTGCGGATCGGCTGTTAAGACATAGTAGCATCGGATAAAGAAGCCCGCTTCGCGAGCGCGCTTTAGCAGCTTCAGGTTCCTGTCAGTTGAAAGTACGGTTTCAAAACAGAAAGCCCGTCCGTTCGACAGATGTTCTTCGCGTTGCTGCTCGGCAAGCTTTGCTGCGCTTAGGGTATCGCAATGCAGGATTCGCTGAATATCGTCTGCATTGATATAATCCATTTCAATAGGCCGCAGGATAGTGGTGATTGTGCTTTTCCCGGATCCGTTGGGACCTGCAAAAACAACAATTTCAGGTTTGTTCTTTTTTCCGCTCACTGTATCGTCCTTTCCGCAACCGGTTTCCTACGAAAGTCCGCGTTCCATCCGCATGAATCATAAATATCTTGCCTGTTTTTTGATCAAATTGAGCAATGGGCTGTGAGAGTGCTTGCTTTTTCTTTAATTCCAGATCCACGGCAAGACGAGCACCCTTCACAACTGCAGAATCATCAGGAAAAAAGCTGTTTTTCTCGGGTTTCATTCATTACACCTCCAGGGTAGAAGTCATATTTATTATCTTTCGCTATTGTTTGGGGTAACTGCAATATTCTGTAGCTATATATTGTTATTATACTACAGATTTATCGTATAGAAAACCTCGGATATATAAAACGCTTGCAATTAGCGGCTTGATCACTGGTTGCAAGCGTTTTTTTCAATACAGGATAATCTTATATTATCAAATGTTTGAACCAAGCTAAGGTCAAATATTCTTTTTAAAGGAGAGCTATTGTGGAGAGACAACCTTTTACACTATCTTGGGTACATAGCAAAGCAACAATTGAAAAAAATAGATTGAGCATTATTTTGCTAGCCCATGTCCAACCGCCACGTGGGCATATTAACTTATTACAACTCCAATGTAGTGACACGGAACGTTTTTCAGTTGAAGAATTTAATGAGATTTATCAAGGTATTGTTAATGCGGGATATTATGTTCAATCAGTGTATTATAACGAATTGGATTTTATAGTTGATTTCGTTGAGCAACCAGAGAAATTTAAAGACTGCTTAGTCTATAATTTGACCAGAAATGGACTTGGAGACAATAAAAAAACTATTATTCCTGCATTTTGTGAATTGGTGGGGCTGAACTACACAAGTTCTGCCTCGTTGTCATGTGCTCTGTGCCGCAATAAGTATTATTTTTCTACACTACTTCGCGCGCACAACATTCCAGTGCCAAAAAGTTGGTTGCTCTCCGCTGAAGGAACATGGTTAAAGGATGCACCACCAGATGGAAGTCAAGTAATTTGCAAACCTTGTTCAGAATCCGCAAGCCAAGGTGTGAATGAAACGGGTATTTTCTCTGCGGTATGCGGTGCCTTCGAACGTTATCGCGGATCTCAGTGCATTATACAAGAGTATATTGATGGAGAAGAGTGTGAGGTTCCAGTCTTTAAAGTGAAGAATACTATTAAAGCGCTTTCACCTGTTGGTATTGATCTACAAGGAAATACAATTCTGACCGAACATGCATCCGCAAAAGACCAGTATGAATTCTATCACTTAGGTGATACCCAAGCAGAAAACACCTTAAACATAATCCAAGATTATGCGGAAGCAGCATTTCGGCTTATGCAGATGGATGTTTATGGTCGAATCGATTTTCGCATCAATTCTTATGGAATTCCATATATTTTTGATATTTCAACAACTCCATATACAACCAAACATAGTTCATTTGCTTTTGCATTTAAGCAGTTAGGACTTGCATATAGTGATATCTATGAAGCCATTATTTCAGCAGCACTTCAACGGCAACCATAAGAATAATTTAGAAGGACAGAAATTGAAGATCAGAGAGTAAAAATCCTCGGCCGTAGAATCGGCAGGAGGGATCTTGGACATGAGCACAGGCTATCGAAATGCTCTCATGATAGTTCAATGGATCGCTACAGAGTTGCTCGGGATTTTCGAGAAGCAATTCCTGTTGGCATTGTCGCCTAAAAAATATTTGTTTGTAATCTCGCAAAAGCGGAACATCAATATTTTTTAGGCAACACCGCAGAACACGCCAAAGGAAAAGCCCTGCGGGAAGATTCCATCCGGCAGGGCATAGTAGGCCATTCCATCAGCGATGCAGGCGCACTGATTTAAGCCGTCAGGCAGGACCGCCTGTCAGCCAGGATCAGATTCGCCAGCGCGAACAGGATATTCAGTTTGGCGATCTGTTTTCGCAGACCCCGGTACCTTGTTTTCCGGTATCGAAGCTGGCCTTTTACTACAGCAAAGACATGCTCTACCTTGGCCCGTACGGAGGATTTCTCCCGTTCACGGCGTTTGATTTGTGCGAGGGAACGATTGTCTGCGTGCTTGATCTGCGAGGGCCGTCTGTTGATTTTATAACGGACCCGTTTCCCCTTGCTATTGAAAAGAATGGCGTCTTCCCGTTTTTCGGCGCCCAGGTAGCCGCTGTCTCCATATACGCTGGCCTCTTCGCCGGTCAAAAGCTCCGGCACCATCGTTACATCGTGGATGTTGGCGCTGGTGACCTTTACTGTGTGCGCCAGCCCGCTGTCTTTATCCACCCCGATGTGTGCTTTATAGCCAAAATGCCAGCTGTTCCCCTTTTTCACCGGGTGCGCTTCCGGGTCCCGTTTCTTTTCCCTGTTCTTTGTCGACGACGGCGCTGCGATCAGGGTAGAGTCCACTATGGTTCCCTTCTTCAGCAGCAGGCCTTTTTCCTGCAGCAGGCATACCACCTGCGCAAACAACTTCTCCTGCAGCCCGCTGCGGAGCAGCAAATTCCG
>OFMK01001520.1_pt1 | contig 16375 bp, 14 predicted proteins | sample 1541781 | NCBI WGS metagenome assembly OFMK01 (sample SAMN04209250, study PRJEB22552) | human gut metagenome | biome: gut; material: feces | host: Homo sapiens | place: USA: Oklahoma
TCTTTGTCGTATCAAGGTTCTTTCAATCGTAGTAAATTAGTGGTAAATTTCTTTTGTATTTTCATTCATATTGCTTAAAGTCCCTGTGTTTATGCAGATAATCAGATTTTTATCTTTTTTTTATATAGAATAACGAAGTGAAACCATTTTAATTTTATCCTGCTGTAACTGGTCCTCTGCCCTCACGTGAAAATACAGCCATATCCATGTGCATAACCGCCAAAAGAACCCATTCCATTTCTAATTCCGAATCTATTGTTTCGATTGCATATACTGAAGTGTTAGAAATTTTTTCGATTTTTGCAACACATTGATGTGTTATATTCTCTATTGTCCATGAATATTTTTTTAGGGGACGGATAAAATCCGTATTCCCTTGACAACAAAAATATTTTTTACCATTGATAACAAAAAAATCACGTTCATTTTTGTTTTTTGAAAAGCCATAAAAACATGCTTTACCAACTTCCTCGTTATCTTTGTATATTTTGTATTTTAATTGCAAGAAGAAAGCTTTAACTGTATTAGCGATAGGGATGTAATCTAACACTCTGTAATTTCTATTTATTTGTTTCCATTCCCATGTGTGTTCATCTACTATTTTCCATTCAAATCGTTCTGTCGTATCTCGATAATTTGTATAACCTACTAATTGAGGTTTTTCTCGCACATAAAAGAGATGTTCATACTTTCGTCTTTTCTTTTCTTCTTTTCTTATTAGAGTGTACATTTTTTCCCTGCTTTCTAAAATCAAATAAACTTTAACAATGATTACTTTATACTATATCATTCGGAAAATGAAATGTCATTCTTTTTCTGTTATTCAATAAAATTTTATATAATAGAGTGAAAACACACTATTTCAAGTGCAAATCTTTTATATGTTAATAATTTTTGCAAGCAGGTAAACACAGGTTATTCCTTAATATCCTTTTGTTTGGGAAACTCCCGTCTCCCATTTGCTCACAGTTTTATCTGAAACATGAAGTTTCTCAGCAAGTTCTTTTTGAGTTATTCCAAGACGCTTTCTTGTAGTCGAAATTTTATATCCAATTTCTTTTTTATCCATTTGCATCCCATCCTTTCAGCTATATTCTATCACTGCTAAGAGTAACTTTCACTCGAGCCAAACGAGAGTCAATAATATAAAAACTATAACAGCCTTGACTCAACAGATAAAACGGTTATATTCTCGACTCCCTCAATACTGGGGATATTATTATTCTATTTCCAGTTCTTGTCCATGATTTCTTTCGCCTGTTCTTCAGTAAGCTGATATTCTTCTTTTATTTGGGAAAGAGTTTCATCATAAGACAAACCTAATTTTCTACACATTGTTATTCCGCCACGGGAATTTGCTTCTCTTAATTCTTCTGCAAATAATTCATTCAATGCGTCGCACATCCTTTTTTCCTCCTCCATCTGCTTCCAGTTCGCTCGCGCAATCAGATTCATCACTGCGGAATAGTCCTTGGAATGTCTATTTTTCTCGTAATTCGATACTAAGGTACGGATTTCTTCTCCCGCCTTTAAATTCGTTCTAAGCGCCTGCAACCAATAATTCTCATCTTCATCTAATTCTTTCAGATTCAGATACTGCATGGGAATGGCATCTCCCTTGAGATAATAAATACCTTTACTTTGACGCTCTACAGTTATGTTCCTCACTTCTTGCAAATGCCGGAACATTTCTCTCGGATAACAATTACTGACGAATGTAATCGTCATATCTTCCGGGTCGATTTCCTTCACATGCTCTGTGTTGGACTGATAAAAGCAGGTGTACCCATACACCTTATAAAAATCATTGACACTCAGAGAATCTTCCGGAGATTTGTATTCAATAATATTGTGTCCTCGGAATATTCTTCCTATCTTTTTCCGTATGGCAATCTCCTTTAGTTTCTTAACTACCAGAATATCTATCTTGGGCGGTGCCTTACTTAGAAGATATTCTTCCTGTAGCTCCAGATACTGCATCTCTTCCGACAGCGTAATTCGAAGCGCCGCCGCAAATGCCGGATGCCATTGTAACTTTTCTTTACTCATCTTGCACTCCTTCCCACAGGAAAGATGTAAAACAAGTTAGTCTTATAGAATAATTATAAAGACACTTTCTCAAATATACAACAGCTTTCCTGCCATATCTAATTGTGATTTTGGAAATCTTGGAATTCTCTGACCGAATGGTCTGAATCTTATAAGACAAGTTCCTTAGAATTCTTTGATAAGGTTAGTATAGGGGATGAGGTGAGAAAATGCAATATATATTTTAAACCAGCACCACCCGTTAGATGAGTGGTGCTGGTTTACGACGATAACCCTTATATCCTTACTATTCCAAGAAGTTATTAATCTGTTTCTATTTCCGCTAATTTTTCCACTATTCTGGCATTAACTTCCGTATAGTAAGCTAATTCCTCCTCTGTTAAACCACTTGTATCAAACGAACTCATAGCCTCCATTGTTTCGGCATATTGTTCTACATAATCTTGATATTCATAAATAAGAGCTGACTGATCAGCAGATGAATTATACTCTTTCATGAAAATCACATATTCATCAAAAAATGCTTCATACTCATCCATCGCTGTCATAAAATCAATTCCCATCTGATTATCAACTGCTTTTTCCGACTCGGTTGTGTCTTTTTCAGCTTCTGTACTTTTCGATAATTCCTCTGACGGAACTGTTTGGCTGTCTGAAATCTTTTCAAAATAGACAATTGCTTCATCATACTCCATTGTCAAATATTTTCCTTCTCTGTCCATAATAGTTTCACCTACATTAACGCCCGACTCAGTTTCTGTCCACTTAAGAGTTTCGACATAATCCCCTGCTTCAATAATCACACATTGACCGCCGTCTTTAAATATAAGTTGAAAATCGATCATATCTGCCTCGCCCATTGTTTCTAATTCTTCCATCGTAAATTCAGAATTTTCGATATTTGCTTTAACTGACTGCCACGTTCCTAGGGTTGAATCATTTATTTTCTCCGTTTCGTTCTCAGTTTGAGCTTTCTCATTAGTACTGCACCCAAACAAACAGACTATAGAAAAACACACAATCATAATCAAACTGGTTAAAGATATTTTCTTCTTCATTACTATTTCCTCACTTTCCACATATCCAACTTACTACTCTACCTCTAAAAGTTTTTTGTTGATACGTGTCTGAACATCCAAGTAATATGCTGTCTCCGCCTTATTCATTTCTCCGTCATCCCATGCTTCAAAATCTTCTACAACATCAGCATATTTACTCATATATTTTGCATAATCAGCCAACAGACCCGCATCACTTCCATCAGATTCAGCATATTTCTTCATGAACTCACAATACTCATTCATGAATTCTTCATAGCTGTCCATTGCCTGCTTAAACTCTGGTCGCATACCATCACTTGATTTTTCTGCTGCTTCTGTCTGTTGCTCAGTTGCTGAAGTAGGTTCACTTTCCTGTTTCTGCTCCGTTTCAGGTGCATTTGCTTCAGTCTCATCTGATTTTCTGATTTGAATAACCATGACATCATTTCCCTGATAAGATAATGAAAGTTTATTCCCAGTCTCGTCTTTAGCATTATAGAATTCGTCACCTCTTTCGTAATCAACAGAGAAACCATTATCTGAGCACTCATCCGCATACGCATTAAAATCATCTATGGAAGTTTCCCCAACATAAATATAGCAACCATTTTCTGTATCCGTAGAAACCTTTCCAACCGTAGACTTCGGCAACGGAAGTAAACCTGCTATTTCACTCTTAGGCCACTTTAATGTTCCCATTTCTATCGGAGCATCAAGAGTTAGGTACATCGTTTCTCCAATATAACTTAAATCTAAGCCATAACCATCTTTGTCAAACGCAGTATAGTTATCTCCGTTTTTTTCACTCTCGACTGTGTATCCCATAGACTGACATTCCTCTATATATGTATTATAATCCGCCTTGGATGTCTTTTCTATATGCAGACTCAAATGCTCACTGTCGTTATCGATAATCGTTCCCACATTTGACTTTGGTTTTGGAAGCCGATCACGAAGTTCTACTTCACCCCAATCAAATTTTTCTTTCTTGTTTCTATTAATAGAACCAATCCCGCCTAACACAAGTATCACAATAAATAACACAAACCACCATCTCTTAAAAAATGGTTTTTTATTCTTAGCGCCACATGACGGGCAAATCTTTGCATTTTTTGCTATTTGGGTATTGCAATTTCTACATAATACCATTTTCGGTTTCTTTAACATCTTTTTGTCCTCCCACAATTTCTTTAAACTTTTTCCCACAAAAAATAAGTTTCTTTTTGTATCAAATTCTTCTTGTATCCGTATTCTATCATTCAATAAATCTTTTAATTTTCTCAACCGTTCTACTTTGTTTTTCGGCTGATTATTTAGCATTGATACATCTTATCTGTTTTTCATGCTCTTTTACTCCTCTTTTCCTTTATTTCTTCCGTTTTAAAATCTCTTTTTTTATTTCTTCTTTTATCTCTCTGATTTTTTCTAAATAAGTCACTCCTTCATTCTCCAATGGCACTTTCGGAACTCCGAACTTCTGGAACATCAGAATCAATTCTATTTGCACTTTCAGTTCGATGATTTGATTTTCGATCGTTCTTTTCTGTTGATTAAGATATAAGTTTTTCTGGTCTTCCGTGGCGTCTAACAATTGTTTGATTTCCCTTAATTCCAGATTGATCTCCTTATATAACAGTATTTCCCAGATTCGCTCCAAGGTGCTTTGTTCATACACCCGGTGGTTAATGGAATTTCTCTCAACAGAGATTAAACCTTGCGTATCATAGTACTGTAGAGTTCTCTTAGTCAGCCCTGTTTGTTTACTTGCTTCATTCGTTTTTTTCATCACGGTCTTTCCTCTCCCCGTATAGAAAAAGCATATTCTATGACGCGCACGTCATAGCAATGCTTTTTACGGAAATATTTTCCTATTGCTACATATAAGACCGTGTTTTTTTCGCGAAAAAACCTTCAATAAATACTTGGACATACTGATGATATTATCAAGGCTTCATCTGATTCCGAATATCAGCAACAACTTTTTGAAGAATTGGGGTTGTGAGCCATAACACGCTATAATAGACAAGAGGACTTGCAAGGTTTCTCAACCTTTCAAGTCCTCTGCTGTCCTAAAAGATGGTTTCTCATGTTCCATTCTGGCAACACGCAGTCAGATTCATCACTGCGGGTAGCCCTTGGAATGTCTGTTTTTCTCATAATTCGATACTAAGGTGCGACTTTCTTCTCCTGCCTTTAAGTTCGTTCTAAGCACCTGTAACCAGTAATTCTCATCTTCATCTATTTTTCTTTCAATTTAAATTCATAATCATCAGCTTCCTGTGCGCCTGTTTGAGTTTTTACTTTTCTGACGATTATAAAATAACGCAGACAATATCTCTACTATCTGCGTCATTCCGCAATCCGCACTCCCAACCTCGTGAGCAAGCTCACTCAGTTGTGGGGCGTCGCCCCATGAGTAATTCAAGCCTAGGAAACTCCCCTGCAAGCAGGTGTTCCCTAGACTTTCATTATTCACGCGGCTTACTTCTGAACAATATTTATGATCTTTTTCGGAACATAAATCTCTTTTACGATCGTACCTGTCAGTTTGTCTGCTACTGCTTCTTTTCCGGCTGCGATAGCGTCTTCTTTACTGATGTCTGCTGCAACGGAGATGACTGCTCTTGTTTTTCCGTTGATCTGTACCGGAACTTCGATCTCGTCATCCTTCATTTCATTTTCATCATATGTTGGCCATCCTGCCTCGAATACGCTGCCTTCGTGTCCTAACTGCTCCCACACTTCTTCTGCGATATGTGGTGCAAATGGGGACAGAAGAACTGCCATAGTAGAAAGTGTCTCTACATCGATTCCGCCGGCTTTCTTCGCAATCTCTATCAATTTGTTATTGTGCTCCATGAAGCCGGAGATTGCTGTATTTAAGCTGAAGCTTTCCAGACGAGTTGTAATGTCTTTCACAAGCTTATGGCGTTCTTTTATCATTTCTTTTGATGCTTCTACGTTTACATCCTTGCTGTCCATAACAAGATTCCAGAATCTCTTTAAGAATCTGTTTACACCGTCGATTCCGCGGTCATCCCATTCTGCATCTAACTCCGGTGGACCTACAAACAGTTCATACATTCTCAAGGAGTCACATCCATAATCTCTTACAAGATCATCCGGAGATACAACATTTCCTTTGGATTTACTCATCTTAATTCCATTTTTACCTGTAATCATACCTTGATTAAACAGTTTCTGGAACGGTTCGTCAAAATCAATTGCTCCGATATCGCACAGGAATTTTGTATAGAAACGTGCATACAAAAGGTGCAGCACTGCATGCTCTACACCGCCGATGTACATATCTACCGGAAGCATTTCGTCTGCTTTTTCTTTGGATACCAGTTCTTCATTGTTGTGATTATCTACATAACGAAGGAAATACCAAGATGATCCTGCCCACTGAGGCATTGTATTTGTCTCACGTTTTGCTGGTTTTCCACATACCGGACAAGTACAATTTACCCAGTCGTCAATGGCTGCAAGCGGAGATTCTCCGGTTCCTGTCGGCTCATAGGATTCTACATCCGGAAGTTCCAATGGGAGCTGATCTTCCGGCACCGGTACGTTTCCGCAATGCGGACAGTGGATGATCGGAATTGGCTCTCCCCAGTAACGCTGACGGGAGAATACCCAGTCGCGCAGCTTGTAATTTACAGTTGCACGTCCGATTCCACGCTCTTCAATGATATGCGGAGCTTCTTTTTTGAGAACAGCAGATTCCATTCCATTCCACTCACCGGAATTGATCATTGTTCCTGCTGCCTCTGTGTAAGCTTCTGTCATGTTTTCAATTTCTTTTCCGTCTTTTGCAATAACCTGAACGATCGGAATACCAAATTTCGTTGCAAACTCAAAGTCACGATCGTCATGAGCCGGTACACACATGATCGCTCCTGTTCCATAATCTGCAAGTACATAATCTGATAACCAGATTGGAGTCTTTTCGCCATTTAACGGATTAATTGCATAGCTTCCTGTAAACACACCTGTCTTATCTTTGTCCTGAAGACGGTCTACATTGGATTTCATAGAAGCATCATAAATATATTTTTCTACTGCTTCTCTTGTCTCATCTGTAGCAAGGCTTGCTGCCAGTTCATGCTCTGGTGCAAGTACCATAAAGGTTGCTCCATATAAAGTATCCGGTCTTGTTGTGTAAACAGTGATTTTTTCATCTCTTCCTTCTACAGGGAAATCAACTTCTGCACCATAAGATTTACCGATCCATTCAGACTGCATCTTTTTAACCTTCTCCGGCCAGTCAAGTTTATCTAAATCGCTTAACAGGCGTTCTGCATACGCTGTGATCTTCAACATCCACTGACGAAGATTTTTCTTCGTTACTTCGGAGCCGCAACGCTCACATTTTCCATTTACAACTTCTTCATTTGCAAGACCTGTCTTACAAGACGGACACCAGTTGATCGGGAATTCTTTCTCATATGCAAGACCTTCTTTAAACATCTTTACGAAGATCCACTGTGTCCACTTATAATAATTCGGATCTGTTGTGTTTACTTCACGATCCCAATCGTAAAGCGCTGCGATTTCATTAATCTGACGCTTGATATTTTTAATATTTTCAGCTGTAGAAATAGAAGGATGAACCCCCATCTTGATTGCGTAGTTTTCTGCCGGAAGACCAAATGCATCCCATCCCATTGGATGAATGATGTAATACCCCTGCTGTAATTTATATCTGCTCCATACATCAGAGATTACATAACCTCTCCAGTGTCCTACATGCAGACCATTTCCTGACGGATATGGGAACATATCCAGACAGTAATATTTTTCTCGCTTGCTTCCATCTGCATTTTCTTTCACGTTGACTGGATTTTTTTCCCAGTTCTCACGCCATTTCTTCTCGATTGCCTTATGATTATAAGGGATCTTTGACATAATAACTTCCTCACTTTCTGATTTTTCATGTGGTTCTTTGAATCTAAAAAAGAAAGCCTTTCCATCTCATAAGAGACGAAAAGGCTTATTTTCCGTGGTACCACTCTTCTTCATTTGCTAATACAAATGCACTCATTCTTTCTATAACGGGAATTCCCGCCGACATCTACTTCTTCTTTCAACATCGGAACTCGGAGGTGAGTTCAAAGCTTCCACCTTCTGCCTTGCACCAACCGGCAGCTCTCTGAATGGTTTTTCACTCCTACTGATCCTCTTCACTGTTTTTGCCATATATGTTAAATATTATAGGAAGAATCTTAAAATAAGTCAAGAGGTTAAATGATAGTATTTTCTTATTTCTGACACTTTCAAAGTAATTCAACATTTGTTCTAATTTTTGTATAAAAAGTCATATTTCTGGTTGTTTGAATAAGATCTTTCGTGTATAATAGATATAAGTTAATCGTACTGAAGGTGTTCAGTATAATATGATACATAAAGGAGATGTTTGCCATGGTAAATTTATTAACAGGACCTAAGGGAAGCGGAAAGACACAAAAAATGATTGAGCTGGCTAACGAGCAGGCAAAAAAATGCGACGGAAACGTAGTGTTTATTAAGAAGACACATCGCGATACTGCTAGTGTTTCCTTTGATATTCGTACTATTTGTATGGATGATTTTGCAGCAATTACAACAACAGACGCATATGTCGGATTTTTATACGGTATGCACAGTTCCAACAATGATATTCAATGTGTATTTATTGACGGAATTTTAAAACACGCTGATATTTCAATCGAGAACATGCCTGAATTTATTGAAAGGCTGAAACAGATGTCCAAAGAATGTGATATGGACTTCTACGTAAGCATCAGTGCTAAGAGAGAAGAATTATCCGCAGTCAACCTTGAAGGTTGTGCGTTTTTAAACTAACACATAAATGAAGGAAATTACAGGCAGCCTTTTTGGGGCTGCCTGTTCTACGGTAAGAGAATATGAGTGGGATCAAAGATGCAAAACGAAGACAACAGCGGAGGCAACAACGAAGACGCCGAAAGAAAAAGATACAACGTTTGACAGTTCTATTCGGTTCTCTTTTTCTTATTCTCCTTCTTGTTTTTACCGTTCGCGGTATCACACATAAGAGCAACGAGAAAGAGAAAAAAGAAGAGAAGAAAACAACTGTAAAAAAAGAAAAGATTGACACCTCCCATGTAGAGGTAAAAAACCTTGTGATCAACACAAAAGATAATAAAAAAGGCAAAAACAAAACTCGCACAATCACCATCAGTTCTATGGGTGACTGTACACTCGGAACAGACGAGAATTTCAATCAATCGCGTAGCTTGAACGCCTTTTATAATTCACAGGGTGCTGATTATTTTTTCAAAAATGTGCGATCTATTTTGGAAAAAGACGATTTATCTATTGTGAATTTTGAAGGAACACTCACCACCTCCACTACAAGAGCCGAGAAAAAATTTGCATTCAAGGCAGATCCTGAATATGTAAACATCTTGACAAGTGGCTCGGTGGAGGCTGCAAATATAGCGAACAACCACAGCTCTGACTATGGAGAGGTCAGTCGCACAGACACTTTAGAAATACTGGAGGATGCAGGTATTGCCGCTTTTGGCTACGAACAGGTACAGCTTTTGGATGTCAACGGTGTCAAGGTAGGGCTTACCGGTATCTATGAATTAGCGGAACATTTAGGAAAAAAGCAACAGGTAAAAGAAAATATCGCTGCTCTCAAAAAAGCCGGAGCGGAATTAATCATTGTGAATTTCCACTGGGGCATAGAACGGGAATATGTTCCTAATGAAACACAGAAAAAACTAGCGCACCTCGCAATCGACGAAGGCGCTGATCTGGTAATCGGTCACCACCCTCATGTCCTTCAAGGTATTGAAAAATATAAAGGAAAATACATTGCCTACAGTCTTGGCAATTTCTGTTTCGGAGGGAACAGTAATCCACAAGATAAAGGCACGATCATCTTTCAACAAACATTTACCATTGAAAACGGAAAACTAAAAGAGGATGATAACATCAACATCATTCCTTGTTCTGTCTCTTCAAAGAGTAATATAAATGATTACTGCCCGACACCTTTAGAAGGGGATGAAAAGCAAAGAGTGCTGGATAAAATCGAAGAATACAGCGGACAAATATAACTCAACAAATTAGGGGACGAAGGTTTGTACCTTCGTCCCCTAATTGATCTAATAAAACATTTCATACAACATAACCATTGTCGGCATTGTGATAATACAGAAAATCACGGACATAACATTGAGCACGCTGGCGTACTTTACATCTTTGTTATAAAGCTGTGCAAGCTGAGTAATCATTGCCGCTGCCGGCGCCGCAGTTGCAAGAAGCACAATCATTAATATATATTCCACATCTTTATGGAGCCCCATCTGACCAAGAATTCCAAAACCAAGAACTCCCAGAATCGGATAGAAAATCAGTCGGAAGAAGCAGATAAGATATGGTCTCTTTTGTTTAAATACCCACTTAAGATCTACATTTCCAATAGCCATGCCGATCACCAGCATGCTGGCTGGTGTAATCATATTTCCAAATCCACTGACACACGTTGCGATTACATTTGGAAGCTGAATTCGGAATAGAAATAGAACAAGTCCGATGAGCATTGCAATGATATTCGGATTCAGCAAAATTTTTTTGTAATCTGTCTGCGCAGTCTCGCTAATTAGGCTGATGCAATGTGTCCACATTAAAACTGTCTGGACAATAATAAACGCAGTTGTATAAAACACCCATTCACTTCCAAGCACTGCTCCTACAAGCGGAATGATAAGATAACCTGCATTAGTATAAATTATAGATGCTTTCTCAATGCTGTTAAAATGAAACAGACGGTCAAATAACCATGTTCCTGCCAACATTATAATATGGACAAAGATTGCTGCTATTACAGCAAGCAGCAATCCTTTTACTTTATCATCCGTCATCTCAATTTGAAAAGAATCTACAATAATGCACGGCGAACAGATATACACTACTAAATTGGAAATCACTTTCCCGTCCGCCTCTTGGAAAAGTCCAATCTTCACGACAAGAAATCCCACTGCCATTATAAAAAACATTGCAAGAATCTGTTCCGCCAATAACAAACTAAGTTCCATTATTCTGTAACCTCTTTTGCCTCATCCTCTAACGGGAGTACCTCTGTCGCATCTGCTTTTTTAACTTCTTCGTCTCCTTTTTTCTGTGTAATTCCACCAATCGTCAAAGACATAACCGTATTGGCTTTTTCATCTTCTTTGTATTCCATTGTAATTTCCTGTCCCACTTCACATCTTACTACATCGATAAAGTCTACAACAGACAGGTCAAAAATATCATCGGAGCCTTCTACCATAAGATAGTAATGAGAAGTGCCTTCCAGCACCGCCTGCGCGATCTTCGTAACCTTTCCGGTTATTGATTTCACTTCTCTCGTATCCTCTTCTTCTTTTTTCACTCCGTTACTCTTAAGAAGCTCCAGATAATTTTCTTCACACTGGCTCACACTGTCACCGATTGCTACAATCTGGTATTTCTGCACGTTTACCATTGCATATTTTTTTACAAGACCAGCATCGTCCTTCAATGCAATAAAGTACGTCGGTTCATCGGAAATATTAAGAAGCAGCGGAAATGTTGCCTTATATTTCAAGTTCTGCACCTGACCTTCTGCGGAAGACATTGCTGACGCCTCTGTAGCCCCCTCTACTTTATAGTATTTTGTCTCCATTGTTCGCTGGTTGGACAGTACAAATCCTACGTTAGATTGGTCACCATTTACGGAAGTAACACCCGTGTACATCCACACATCATCATCCAGTGCAAGATAATTATAGCCATCTGTTGTCTCCAGACAGTCCTTCTGACTTAATACACTATTTAAGAATCCATGTTTCAAAGTTCCATAATAGTCAAAAAGCTGTACAAGCAGGTCAGCGGAATAAGCACGGTCTACCCACTGCGGAACATCATCAATTTTATAAGTCTTAGTTTCTCCGGTAATTGCATTACAGAGAACCACTTTTCCTACTGTTTCACCGCCAAACAGACCAATGTTATATTTTTTTACAGGAGCGATCCAGTAAGGCACTCCCTGCTCGTCAATCTCAAAACTCAACTCTCCATAGATATAGGTTGGATGTGCGAATCTCAAATGTCTGTAAATATTGCGGTTAAAATAATCACTGGTAGTATATTTCATACCTTCTTCCAGCTTCACAAGTTCCGTGGACTGTGTTGCCATATTAATCCGGATATATGCCGGAATACCTGCTCTGTGATTCGTCAGCCATTTAATCGGACTTGCATATCGAAGCGGAGACACACGCACCGGATTATCTTTATAGTTGATCTGGCTGTAAATCTCATCCGCCTCAAACTGAGATACCATATCTACCATACTTCCCATCTTACGATCGCCTAATATAGCTGCTGTATCTCTATCTAAGATTGGAATTTTATCAAAGGACAATTCTTCTACATCGTCGGCAAATTCTCCTTCTTGTACTTCCATTAGCTTCTGGTATTTCTTTGCATTTACAATCGGAGAAGACAACAGTGTTCCCACAAGATAAATAACACCAAGCGCAAGAAGTACTGTCAAAATACTCCGAAACCCTTTATCCGTTTTATAAGCGCCTTTACCCGGTTTCTTACGTATTGTGTAATAGACAAGACCGATCACTGCCAATGCCATAATGAAAAACCACGTCTCCGAAGAATGAATATTAAATGCCGGAAGTGCAACATAATAATAGATTCCTGCTACCACTATGACCATTAGCATAATTGCCAGTTTACTTTTCTTCTTCATAAACTATCTCCTTTATTTCTTATTTACCAGAATTTACGTCTCCATACCTTAGTTGTAAATAACATCAAAAATGGGAATATTTCTAAACGTCCAGCCAGCATATCAAAGCAAAAAACAAGCTTTGACAATGGCGAAAATGCGGAAAAGTTTCCCGTTGCTCCCACATCTTCAATTCCCGGTCCGATATTATTTAGTGTTGCAATTACAGAACTGAATGTCGTTGCAAAATCAAAGTTATCCGCTGAAACAATTAATACAGAAAGTCCTGCACCCCCCCCCGCATATGCCATAAAGTAAACAAATACGCTTCTAATGACATCATTTCCCATCTTCTTTCCGTTTACACAAATAAGATTCACAGATTTAGGATGTGCCATCTGTTTCACTTCCCGCTTAATACTCTTCGTAGCGATCATGAATCGAGAAACTTTAATTCCGCCGCCTGTGGACGATGCACATGCCCCTATGATCATAAGCGCGATCAAAATACATTTTGATAACATTGGCCACAGGTTAAAGTCTGCAGTTGCATATCCGGTAGTTGTAATAATAGTTCCCACTTGGAAGACCGCGTAGCGAAATGCTTTTGATATGCTTCCGTAATGTGGAAAAATATTGATCGTAATAATGCAATAAGGCCAAAATACACTCGAAGTTCTTCATTCTTCCACACCGATTTATATTCCTTGAGAAGAAGTAGAAAATACAAGCTAAAGTTTACACCAAACAAAATCATAAATACCGTAATTACTCCATCTACATAGGCGCTGTTAAAATGACCTACACTATCGGAATAATTGGAAAATCCGCCGGTTCCTGCTGATCCAAAAGCATGGATCAAACTGTCAAACAAACTCAATCCACCGAACATTAGAAGCACCACTTCGATTGCTGTCAATGCAAAATACATACCATATAAAATTCTTGCAGTAGACATCATCTTAGGAACAAGCTTGTCCTTCTCCGGTCCCGGAACTTCTGCACGCATTAAATACATACTGTTCTTCTTATCAAGGGAAGTCAATACCATAACAAATACCAACACTCCCATACCACCGATCCAATGTGTAAAACTCCTCCAGAAGTGCATGCACTGTGGAAGGATTTCAACATCCGGCATGATAGACGAACCAGTTGTTGTAAATCCGGACACTGTTTCAAAGAATGCATCCAAATAACTTGGTATATAGCCGGAGAGGAAAAATGGAAGCGCCCCAAAAAGAGACCATAAGATCCATGCAAGCGCTACAACTACCATTCCCTCTTTCGCATATATGGTAGAATTTTCCGGCTTTTTTCTTCCTCCGATCAAATAAATCACTGTCAGGAGAATAATGGGCGGCAAGAAATACAGGGTGCTTTTTTCTTGATAAATCACTCCGACAAGTGCCGGAAGAATCAGCAGAAGCGCTTCGACTCCCAACATTTTTGCCAAAATATGAACAATCATTTTTCTATTCATAACGTTATCTCCTATGCAAGTATATCAATGAAATTTTCAATTGGACGTCCTTTAGTCACAACGATTACGCTATCTCCGACTTCAATGTGACTGTCTCCGTTTGGAATAATCACTTTACGATTTCTTCCAATACATGCAATCAACGTATTTGGTTTTGTAGGAAGATCTTTTAATGGAATATTTGTATACTCACATTCTTTCTTAATAATGAACTCCTGCGCCTCTACCTGACCATTGACCAATCGGTACATGGATTCCACATTTGCGCTGTTATGAGAATTTTTTCTTGCTCGTACATATCTTAAGATAGCGTCTGCTGTAGCACTTTTCGCTGACACGATACTGTCAATACCAAGACCTTCCACCATCTGCGCTCTTGTATCTTCATTTACTTTTGCAATGATTTTCTTAACTCCCTGCGTCTTGGCAAATAACGCCATAATAATATTTTCTTCATCCATTCCGGTAAGCGCTACCACTGCATCCGCCTCACCGATTCCTTCTTCCAATAAAAGATCATGATCCGTAGCATCTGCATTGATCACCGTTGCCTTCGGAAGCAATTCACACAACGTCTCACAACGCCGGCTATCTCTTTCAATAATCTTCACTTGCATACCTACTTGAAGAAGCTGTGATGTTAAATAAAAGCACAAATGCCCTCCCCCACAGATCAACACATTCTTAATGCGTACACTTCTCTTCATAAGAGACTTAAAAAAGTTCTTCAAATTCTGATGTGATGCCGCAATGTGCATTTTATCACCGACTTGAAGCACAAAGTCTCCATCTGGAATATACACTTCATCTTTTCTTTTAACAGCACATACCAGCACCTGAATCTGGAATTTCCGATAAAGCTCTCCCAATGAAAGACCTACAAGCGGGCTTTCCTCTTGAACTGCATATTCTACCAGTTCCACCTTCCCTTTCATAAATGTCTCTACTTTATTTGTCTCCGGGAACAAAAGAATCCTTGCAATTTCATTGGACGCTGTTAATTCAGGATTAACCGCCATACTCAAATGCAGATCCTCTTTCAACAAGTCCATCTGTTTGTAATAAATTGGATTTCTAACTCTGGCAATCGTATGTTTTGCTCCTAACCGCTTTGCCAAAAGACAACTGAGCATATTTAATTCATCTGTAGATGCACAGGCGATTACCAGATCTGCATGTGGAACATCTGCCTGTCTCTGCACTTCCGCATCTGCTCCATTTCCTGTAATACAGAAAATATCTAATTCATTTAAAGCTGTTTTTAATTTTCCTTCATTCTGATCAATCAGTACAATGTCATAATTTTCTTCGGATAATTGAGTAGTCAATTTATGACCTACTTTTCCATCACCGATAATCACAATCTTCATCTCTTATACTTCCTCATTCTCCTATGGTTTGTCTTATAGTCTACGGAAAAATTTTTGATAAAAAGTCCGTATATAGCACCCACGATTATAGCACCTTTATAATAAGAAAAAAAGCCCCCGCAAGGACTTTTTTTCTTATGGTAATTTATTATCACTGTTTATTCTTCTGCTCTTTTTGCAATCTCAGCTTCCTGTACATCAGACGGCGCCTGCTCATAGCGTGCAAACTCATAAGAATAAGAACCTCTTCCTCCTGTCATAGAACGAAGTGTTGTGCAATATCCGAACATTCCGGTCATAGGAACATCTGCCAAAATTTCCTGACTTCCTCCTGCCAATGGATTCATTCCAAGTACACGACCGCGGCGTTTGTTAAGGTCTCCCATAACATCTCCGGTATAATCGTCAGGAACTGTAACTTTCACAGAAGCGATAGGCTCCAAGAGTACAGGTGATGCTTCCATAACACCCTTCTTAAATGCTTGGATCGTAGCAGTCTTAAATGCCATCTCAGAAGAATCTACCGGATGATAAGATCCATCATATAAAACAGCTTTCACGCCTACAACCGGATAACCAGCTAAAGGACCTTTGAGAACGGATTCCTGTAATCCTTTTTCTACTGCTGGGAAGTAGTTCTTCGGAACTGCTCCGCCTACAACTTCTTCTTCAAATACATATGGTGTCT
>OFMK01001523.1_pt1 | contig 16343 bp, 10 predicted proteins | sample 1541781 | NCBI WGS metagenome assembly OFMK01 (sample SAMN04209250, study PRJEB22552) | human gut metagenome | biome: gut; material: feces | host: Homo sapiens | place: USA: Oklahoma
GTGCAGCCGCTGCGGCGCTGAGGAGCCTACCACTCCCGTGGAGCCCGGCAAGCCCCAGCAGCCGGAGAAGCCTACCACGCCCGATACCCCCGCCACCGGCGATGAGAGTCAGCTGATGCTGTGGGTGAGCGGTATGCTGGTGTGCGCTCTGGGTGCCGGTCTGATGCTGCGGCGCAAGAAGGAAAACTGATATCCCGCTTTTCCCGATATCTCTCGATATCTTTCCTGTAAGCAAGAGGGACGGTCCGTAAGGACCGTCCCTCTTGTGCATGGCTGTGTAGATAAGAAAAGGCCCCCGGCATGACCGGGGGCCAAATATATCCGGAAAAGCTCGGAAAATTCCCGGAACGATGCAGCCGATTTATCCAATGTTTTCCAGAGGCCAGCAGGGCGGACACGGCTTTGCACGCAGGGCCGCAGCCGGGTCAGATGAGCGGCCCGACCGGAGCTTTTCGTTGACAGAAAAGCCGGAATGAGGGTATAATGCAGGCAAGTACTGCGATCACTTCTGGCAGATGGTCTCGATTTCCACCAGCCCCCCGGCGGGCAGTGCGCTCACCTGATAGGCGCAGCGTGCGGGGTAGGTAGTTCCCTCAAAGAAGGAGGCGTAGACCTCGTTAACGGCGGCGAAATCAGCGATATTCGTGAGGAGAACGGTGGTTTTGACCACGTTATCCAGAGTCAGTCCGGCTGCGGTCAGAACCGCCTGGATATTTTTCATAGCCTGCGTGGCCTGAGCCTGTACGCCGCCGTCTGCCAATTTACCGGTGGCGGGGTCCAGACCGAGCTGGCCACTGGTGAATACAAATTCGCCGCAGTCGATGGCCTGAGAATAGGGGCCGATGGCGGCAGGAGCGCCGTTGGTGGAAATAGCTTTTTTCATGGGAGGATCTCCTTTCTGGTGTACAGCAGCGATGACTGCCAAATGTCGGGGACGATTATAGCATAGGCCATTTGTTTTGGCAAGTCCCCTTTTGGAAAGCGCTTCCGGGTAGGGTCTGGGAGCCGATGATGGAGGAGGGAGCAAAATGGCGGTAACAGGCCATGCGCTGAATCAGTTATTACAGCAGATGGACCGCACATTTTCCAATGTGACGGGGCAGAGCGTGTCCTTTATCGATCAGGAGGGACACTATCAGGGGCCGCTGCGGCTGGACGTGTTTACCGGCTTCTGCCGCAGGGTCATCAGCAGCGAAAAGGGCGCTCAGCACTGTCTGGCCTGCAACCACAGCTTCGGGCTGGACGCCGAGCAGCGGTGTACGGTGTCCCAGTGTCACATGGGCATCAGCGTGATCTCCGTGCCGGTGCCGCTGCCGGAGGCCAGAGGGCTCAGCCTGACATACGGGCAGTTCCTCACACGGGATACCGAGGAGGCGTTTTACAGCACACTGCGCCGGCACTGTCAGGAGCTGGAACTGGATTACGACGAAATGGTGGCGCTGGCGGGGACGCTGCGGGTGCTCTCTGCGGAAGAGCTGGATGCCAGGATGCAGATGCTGCAGGTCTTTGCCGGGTATGTGGCCACCTCCGAGGCGGAGCTGGAGACCCGGCGGGAATACGCCCGTCAGGTGGAGAAGAAGCTGGCGCTGGAGCGGACGCTGCACGCCAGTGAATTTAAGTTTTTGCAGTCCCAGATCAGTCCGCACTTTCTGTTTAACACCCTGAATCTGCTGATGAGGACGGCCTATCGGGAGGGAGCGCCCCAGACGGCGGATCTCATCTGCGATCTGGCGGATCTGCTGCGGCGGGCGTACTACTACAAGGACTCCATCTGCACGCTGGCGGAGGAGATGCAGTGCGCCCGGCAGTATCTGACCCTGCAGAGCCAGCGGTTGGGGCCTGGCTTTTCCTTCGAGGTGGGGGACGTTTCCGCCTGCGGGCAGTTGATGATCCCGGTGCTGACCATCCAGCCGCTGGTGGAAAATGCCATCCTGCACGGGGCCGGGGAGGATGAACACCCGCTGCACGTGAAGGTGTCGGCCGCCGCAGAGGACGGAAAGCTGGTGATCTCCGTCAGCGATAACGGCGCCGGTATCCCGGAGGAGGTGCTGGAGAAGCTCCGGGATCATCAGGCCGGAGGCTCCGGCGTACAGAACGTGACGGAACGGCTGAAGCTGTTTTTCGGGCCGGCGGCGGAGGTGGACATACAGAGCGCATTGGGCAGCGGTACCCGGATCGTTCTGACGTGTCCCCTGAAAAAACAGGAGGAAGCATAAATGGCCATCGACATTCTTGTGGTAGAGGATGAATATACCGAGCGGCAGGAGCTGACGCAGCTGCTGGAGACGGTGACGCCGCCGGAGCATATTCGCAGCGCCGCCACGTGCAGCGCCGCCATTGCGGCCATCAGCCAGCTGTGTCCGGATCTGATCCTGCTGGATATCATGCTGCGGGGCAGCTCCGGCTTTGAAGTGGCGGAATTTGTACGCAGTAACCGGCTGGACTGCAAGATCATCATCCTCACCGCCTATCACGAATTTGACTTTGCCAGCAAGGCGCTGTCCATGGATCTGCAGGATTACCTGCTCAAGCCAGTGCGGCCATCGGTACTGCTGCAGCGGGTGCGGGATGTGCTGCATCTGTCGTCCCCGGCCAGAGCCGCCACCGGACTGGCGGTATGGCCCTATCTGGCCTGCGGCATCTCGTCGCCGCTGCCGCCGATCCCCAACCTGCTGCCCAACATGACGGTGGTGGGTATCCTGCGGGACGGGACCGACCGGGAGGTCATATCGCAGATCAATCTGGCCCTCCACGGCACCGGCTGGACGGAGCAGGACGGCCGGCGGGTCATCGGCTATTGCCGCACGGCGCCGCAGCAGTCGCCGGAGGAGGCGGCGGAGCCGCTGGTGGCGGCATGGCGGCAGCGACTGGAGGGTCTCGCCGCCGTGGGGATCGGCGGTCCGTCGGAGCAGGGACTGGCGGAGAGTTACCGCACGGCCTGCCGGGCAGCGGACTGCCGCATTTTCCATCCGGAGGGAACGCTGGTGTGCCGGGATACGGCCTCTGATGTGCCGGAGCCTTACCCCCTGAAGGCGGAGGGACAGCTGCTCCATGCGCTGCGAAGCGAGGAGGGCGGGCTGGAGGAGGCCTGCCGCCACATGGGCCGTTGCATGACAGCAGCCTGCAACGGAGACGCCGGGGCCCTGCAGGAGCAGCTGACGCTGCTGTGGGCCGGAATCGCAAGGCTGTGCGCCGAGTCGGCCCTCCCACCGCCGGAGCGGCTGACCACGGAGGGGATTTTCACGGTGGAGCAGCTGTGCCGGAGGATACAGACCGTCTGCGAGGATGTGCGCTGTCAGCTGGTTCTGGTGCGGGATTCGGAGCATCCTCTGGTGCAGGCGGCACTGACGGCCATCCAGCTGCGGTTCCGGGAGCCGCTGAAGCTGGAGACTGTGGCAAAGGAGCAGTACGTCAATGCGGCGTATCTTGGGCGTATTTTCCGGGCGCAGACGGGCCAGAGCTTCCGGGATGCTCTGACGGAGGAGCGGATGCGGCGGGCTGAGCGCCTTCTGCGCCAGCAGGTCTCCGTATCGGACACGGCGGTGGCTGTGGGGTACAGCGACTCCAACTACTTCAGTCGTGCGTATAAAAAGTACTTTGGTCACTCCCCCAGTGAAAGCGGTCCGCTTCGTACCCATTGAAGGAAGCAGGGACTCCGCAGCGGTATGCGGAGCCCCTGCTTTTTTGCAGTACGGTAGGTGCAGAAAAGTAAGATAGTGCAAAAAGTCCTGATTGGTCGGGGAGGTGGTCGGTGCGATTGCTGCAATTATTACAAAAAAGGGGCGCAAAGAGGCATTCTCATTGGACACTGTATCTGTTATGATGTAGAAAAATTACACGGAACGCCAAGAGAAGGCAGAAAACGACAAGGCAGGAGGCCCCGATGATGATTGACAAGCAGAAGCTTTTGGATATATTGACCTCTGAGATAGAGTCCTCCACCGGCTGTACCGATCCGGGCAGCGTGTGCCTGGCGGTGGCCGTGGCGGCTCATACCCTGGGGCGCAGGCCGGAAAAAATCGATGTGCTGGTGAGCCCCAACATCTACAAAAACGGTGTCAGCGTGGGCATCCCCGGCACGAACCGCATCGGACTGGAGCTGGCGGCGGCGCTGGGTGCGCTGCTGGATGAACCGGAACGGGGTCTGGCCATTCTGGCCGATGTCACCGGCGATGTCGTGCAGCAGGCGGCGGCCATCGTATCCGACGGGCGGGTACACGTCGCCTACGGCCAGACGCCGGAGCCGCTGTATGTGCGGGCCATCGTCTCCGGCGGCGGAGAGGAGGCGCAGGCGGTGATCCGGGGGGACTACTCCTGCGTGACGGAGATCCTGCGAAACGGAGCGCCTGTGATGCAGGCGGAGGGGCGGACCCATGGAACGGCGGTCTATCCGTTGGTGGAATACAGCGTACAGGAGCTGTACGAGACCATCCTCTCCATGGAGCCGGAAAGCTTCCGGTTTTTGTTGGAGGATGCCCGGCGGAATCAGGAGGCGGTCAGAAGAGATCTGGAGGATCCGGAGCTGCCGCTGGGCAGGCTGCTGAAGCAGCGGATCTCCGGTCAGATGACCGGCCCGCTGGCAGTTTCTGCCGAGGCGCAGGCCTACACCGCCGCCGCCGGGGAGGCCCGGATGAGCGGCCTGAATGTGACCATCATGGCCATTGCCGGAAGCGGCAACCACGGCATCACGAACTTTGTGGGCGTCCTCTCCGCAGCGGAGGCGCTGGGAGCCTCTGAGGAGCAGACCGCCACGGCGCTGGCCATCAGCTCCATGATCACCATCTACATCAAGGCTCACATCAAGCGGATGACCGCCTTTTGCGGCTGCGGCGTTGCAGCGGCCACCGGCATGACCGCCGCCGTCAGCTATCTGCTGGGCGGCAGCTACGACACGGCGGTCCACGCCATGCAGACGGTGCTGGGGACCATCGGCGGAATGTTCTGCGACGGAGCGAAGATCTCCTGCGCCTATAAGCTCAGCACGGCCGCCTCGCTGGCGGTGCAGGCGGCGTATTTGGCCAGAGAGGGCTGCTTCGTTCCCGCAGGCGTGGGCATCATCGGAAATACCATCGAGCAGACCTTCGCCAACGTGGGGCGGCTCAACGATCCGGGCATGGTGGCCACGGACCGGGAGCTTGTGGCCATCATTGCGGAGAATCAACGACATATGGCCGGCCGCAGTTAAACGGCCGGATAGGAAAGGAGTAAGATCATGATCGTTCTGAAGGGACGAGTGCTGGACGGCAACGGCGGCGCACCCATCGAAAAGGGTGCCGTGGTGCTGGAGGACGACCGGATCCGGCTGGTCTGCCAGCAGAGTCAACTGCCGGACGATCCGACAGCCGAGGTGTATGAGCTGGAGGACGGCACCATCATGCCGGGTCTCATCGACGCCCACGTCCACATGGGCTGGGGCAGCGCCACGGCGGTGGACTGGATCAGCATGACGCCGCAGCTCAGCATGGCCCGTGCGCTGCGGGATATGGCGCAGCTGCGCCAGCAGGGCTACACGGCGTTCCGGGATCTGGGCAGCGACGTGCTCCTGATGCGGCCGGCTGTGGCCGAGGGGCTGCTGGATGTCCCCCGTATTTTCGGCGCCGGGCGCATCATCTCGCAGATCGGCGGCCACGGCGACGTGTATCAGAAGCTCTCGTTGGAGGCCAGCCAGCGGGCATACAGCCCCGCCTTCATCGTCAACGGTGTGGATGAGGTGCGGCGGGCCTGCCGCATCAACGCCCGCAACGGAGCGGATCTCATCAAGATCATGACCACCGGCGGCGTGTTCTCTCAGGGAGATAAGGCCACTCCCCACAGCCATTTCAGTCAGGAGGAGATCCGGGCGGCGGTGGAGGAGGCGGAGAATATGGGCAGCTATGTCTCCACCCACGCACAGGCCACACGGGGCATCAAGATGGCCCTGAAAAACGGCGTAAAGTGCATCGAGCACGGCTTCTATCTGGATGAGGAGTGCATCGAGCTGATGGTGAAGAACGACTGCTATCTGGTCCCGACGCTGGCCATCATGCACGCATCAAAGCTGTATTTTCAGGGGAAGGAGGGCGTGCTGCCCTACCTGAAGGAAAAGACGGAGAGATCCTACGAGGCCCACTACCGCTCTCTGGAGATGGCACGAAAGGCCCACATCACCGTGGGCGTCGGCTGCGACTTTCTGGGAGACGCCGCCTTCGGATGCCCGTACAGCGAGGCCACGCTGGAGCTGGAGCGGCTGTGTGTGGCGGGGTATACGCCCATGGAGGTCATCACCATGGCCACCAAGGTCAACGCACGGCTGCTGCAGATGGAGGATCAGCTGGGAACGCTGGAAACCGGCAAGCTGGCGGATGTGCTGCTGGTAGAGGGAAGGCCGGACGAGGACATCCGGGTCCTGCGCCGCAGCGACCATGTCAAGCTGGTGTTTCAGGACGGACGGATCGTGAAAAACGCCATGCCACACACGGTCAAGGCGTGAAATATAAACAAAAGAAAGGAACATGAGCGATGGATACTATCTTTTACAACGGCATCATCCACACGCTGGACAAGGCCTATCCCGAGGTAAGCGCTCTGGCCATCAAGGACGGTGTGATCCTGCGTCTGGGCAGCGACGAGGAGATCCTGGCGCTGAAGGACCCCCAGACCCGCCTCATTGACCTGCAGGGCAGACTGATGCTGCCGGGCTTTGCGGATACCCATCTGCATCTGCTGTTCTACGGAACGTTCCGCCGCCGCATCGATCTGGTGAATACCACTACCTATGAAGAGGTCGTCCGGATGTGCAGGGAGGGCGCCGAGAAGGTGCGGGGTACCAACCGCTGGGTCATCGGCTGCAATTTCAACCAGATCAACTGGACGGATACCAACAAGATCCCCGACCGCAACGATCTGGACGCCATCGCCTCCGATGTGCCGATCTTTTTGCAGCGGGCCTGCGGCCATATCGTGTGCATGAACACGATGGCGCTGCAGCTGGCCGGCCTGTGGGACGAGCGGGAGGCCACCACCAAGCAGACCATGGACTTCGGCCCCGACGGTCTGCCCAACGGCTACGTCCGTGAAAATTCCGCCATGTGCGTCCAGAGCTGCTGGGAGCGCTATACGGTGGAGGAGATCAAGGACATTCTGGAATCCACCTGTCTGGAGGCTGCCTCCAAGGGGATCGTGCAGGTCCACACGGACGACTTCAACCTCATCGCCGACGACGACTTCGAGGATGTTCTGCAGGCGTATCGGGAGCTCAACGAGGAGGGGCGGCTGCCCATCCGTGTCAACGAGCAGATCCGCTTCCGCCGCACGGACCAGCTGCAGCGGTTCCTGGATCTGGGCTATCGGGCCAACGACACCATGGGTCACTTCAAGTTCGGCCCGGTGAAGTTTCTGTGCGACGGCTCTCTGGGCTCCCATTCCGCCGCCATGCGCCAGCCGTATCACAACGACCCGGACACCAAGGGCCTGCTGCTGTTCACCGACGAGGAGCTGTACGAGCTGGCCAAGCTTGCCTATACCAACGGCTACCATCTGACGGCCCACTGCATCGGTGATGCGGCACTGGAGCAGATGATCAACACCATCCAGCGGGTCTCCACGGAGTTCCCCCACGCCGACCGCCGCAACGGTATCATCCACTGCCAGATCATGGACGAGGCGTTGCAGGATCGGTTCCGGAAGCTGAATCTGGTGGCCTATGTCCAGCCTATCTTCATCAAGGCCGACTCCGCCGTGGTGGACGACTGCGTGGGCGCAGAGCTGGGACGCCAGAGCTACAACTGGCGGCGCTATGAGGATATGGGCGTTCATATGTGCGGCGGCTCCGACTGCCCGGTGGAGCCCTTCGACGTCCTGCCCAACATCTACTGTGCCGTGACCCGCAAGGGAAAGCCCGGCATGGAGGCGTGGTATCCCGAAAACGGCGTCACGCTGGAGGAGGCGGTGGAGATGTTCACCAAGGAAGCTGCCTACGCCTCTTACGACGAGGCCAAGTACGGCACCATCACCGTCGGCAAATACGCCGATCTTGTGGTGCTGGACCGCAACATCTATGACAGACCGCTGGAGGAGCTGTGTGAAGCTCAGGTGGATCTGACCATGGTAGAAGGAGAGATCGTGTTCCAGCGGTAAATGCGCCGGAACGCAAGAAAACACAAAAGGAGGCTCTATCAAATGAAGAAGAACCACATTACAAGGGACAGCATCATTGTTGGTCTGGCACTGTTTTCCACCATGTTCGGTGCAGGCAACCTGATCTTCCCGCCGCAGATCGGTCTGGCCGACGGCACCCAGTGGGGCTGGGGCGCTCTGGGCATCGTGCTCACCGGCGTGATCCTCCCCGTGCTGGCCTTTTGGGGCGTGAACAACGTCGGCACGGACGTCAAGTGCCTCATGGGCCACGTACACCCTAAGTTCTACGATATTTACTACCTCTTTGGCTGTATTCTGGTGGGCACGGGTTCCACCCTGCCCCGCAACGGCGCCACCACTCACGAGATGGGCGTGCTGGCCATCTTCCCCAATGTGCCCTCATGGGTGACGATGATCGTCTTCTTTGCACTGGTGTTCTTCTTCGGCTGTGACAAGGGCAAGGTCGTGGATAAGCTGGGCAAGTATCTGACACCGCTCCTGCTGATCCTGCTGGCCATCGTGCTGGTGAAGGGCGTGATCTCCCCCATCGGCACGCCGCAGGATACCGGCATCTCCAAGCCCCTACCCTCTGCCATGCTCACCGGTTATCTGACCGGCGACCTGACGGTGGGCCTGATGTGCGCCAACATTTTTATCGGCGGTATTCTGGACAAGGGCCACACCAATCCTCTGGAGCGTAAGCGCAGCGGCCTGATCGTGGGTCTGACCTCCATTGTGGCGCTGGGCATCATCTACATCATCCTGACCTACATCGGCGCCTGCGGCGGTGACTACTACGACCTGAGCGTGCCTCAGACCACCCTCCTCAGCGGTCTGGTGGGCCGGGTGCTGGGCAGCTTCGGTAAGGTCTGCATGGGTCTGGCGGTCAGTCTGGCCTGCCTCACCACCGCCATCGGCATCGGCTCCACCGGCGCCTCCGTCATCAACGAGGTCTCCAAGGGCCGCATTTCCTACAAGCTGTGGATGGGCATCGCCTGCGTGGTGGGCGCTGTGTTCGGCTCCTTCGGCATCCAGAACATCATCAACTACGTGACCCCCATCTTCCTCATCATGTATCCCATCTGCATCGTACTGACCGTGCTGGGTCTGGTGGACAAGTGGATCCCCAACGACGGCGTGTATAAGTTCGGTGTAGCCGTGGCCGGTATCGTCAGTGTGGGCGACGCCATTCTGGCGGTGGCTCCCAATCTGGACGGCCTGCGCAAGGTCATGTACATGATCCCCTTGGCGGAGCAGGGCTTCTCCTGGCTGATCCCCACGGTGATCGCCATGGTCATCGGCGGCATCGTCTACCGTGGCAAGCCTCGCTACAACTACGGCGAGACGGCAGTGGCCACGGAGGAAGCTGCCAAGTAATCTATCCATCCCCTACCCCCTCATTTGAAAAGGTTCCCTGCGGCCATACCACAGGGAACCTTTTCCTGTCGGAGAGGGACATCCAACGGAGTATTACCCTATGAAAAAAATCTCGACCTCCACCCTACAGCGCCCCATGGTCATCTGCCTGCTGGCGGCCTTCTGCTGCCTGCTGTGGGGCAGCGCCTTCCCGGCGGTGAAGATCGGCTACGGCCTGTTGTCTATTTCCTCCGCCGATTCGGCGGAACAACTGATCTTTGCGGGGCTGCGTTTTTTCTTTGCCGGTGTGGTGACGGTGCTTTTCCACAGCGCTTCCCTGCGTCGGCTGCGGCTTCCCGCACGCTCCTCCCTGTGGAAGTCCACGAAGCTGGGCCTGATCCAGACCCTCGTGCAGTATGCCCTGTTCTATATCGGCATGGCGCACACCTCCGGCGTCAAGGGCTCCGTCCTGATGGCGGTCCACGTGTTCTTCGCCATTTTGATCTCCGCCAAGCTGTTTCACTATGAGCGGCTCAATGCCCCCAAGCTGCTGGGCTGCCTGTGCGGCTTCGGCGGCGTGCTGCTGATCAATCTGTCCAGCGGCGGGTTAGGCGGCGGCTTCACCCTGCTGGGGGACGGTGCGGTGCTGCTGGCGGCGCTGGCCAACGGCTTCTCCATCTCGCTTTTCAAGCGGTATGCCGAGGGAGAGGACACCCTGACCCTGTGCGGATATCAGTTCATCGTGGGCGGGGGGCTTTTGCTGCTGACGGGACTGTGCTTCGGCGGTACGCTGCCGCATTTCACCGGGCAGTCCCTTCTGCTGTTGGGATACATGGTGCTGCTGTCCGCCGTGGCCCAGACCATCTGGAGCGCCCTGACCCGGTACAATCCGGTGGGGCGGGTGGCGGTATACGGCTTTTTGAATCCCGTGTTCGGCGTGCTTCTGTCGGCGCTGCTCCTGCGGGAGGGACAGCAGGCCTTTACCACGTACAGTTTAGCGGCATTGGTACTGGTATGCGTGGGAATTTTCGTGGTCAACCGCAGCGATGCCCCCGGCAGGGGAGCGCAGGCCGATCAGCAACCATAACAGGAAAAGGGACGGTCCCTGTGGACCGTCCCTTTTCCTGTGGGAGAGCTTGCTATATTCACTTACGCATATGGGAGCTTCCGGAACAGCTGGTGCGCCTCCTCGCCGCTGCCAAAGACACCTTCCGACACCCCTTGGGGACGGTGAGGGATTTCAGGTCCCGGCAGCTGACCAGCGCAGACCAGCCGAAGGGGGCCTTTGAAGCACTGATGATGTACTCCACATGGCGAAAGTCCTGCAGCTCTCCCGCAATACCGTCGCCAAGCATATGCGCCTGCTGGAGGAACACGGGCTCATCATCACGGAATGGACGCAGATACAGATGAAAAACGGTATTAGGAAAAACGGTATTAGGAAAAACGGTATTAGGAAAAACGGAAACTTGCGCTGCACCATCGTTCCCATGCACGAGGTCTTGGAGCAGTGTTACCAGCGGCAAACGACCGAACTGGAGCGTCAGCGAGTGCAGCAAAAGCTGTCGGTACAGAGCACAGAGACCATATGTCCGCCCCTGTGAGCCGCTGTGTGGTCTCTTTCGGAGTGGGGCAGCATTCCTGCCCCGAAGAGAGGTATCAAACCACTTTTGGGCGGCTTCCTCGGCTCTGCGGAGGACGAAAGAAGAAGCAGAGAAAAAATTTCAAAACCGGGGCGAGAGCTCAGGTTTTCGGAATACAAAAATATGCCCCCGGCTGAGCCGGGGGCATACCCTGTATGGGAAAGACGATCGCTTACTTCTGATAGAGCACCTTGTCGGCCTCGGCCATTTCGGCAAAGACGCCGGCGTGCTTCTTGGCGGTGACGGCCTTGATGACCAGCAGGGTGGCGACCATCAGGACGATGGCGATGATCATGCAGACCACAGCGCTCTGGACCAGACCGGCAATGATGAAGCTGACGAAGGAAACGGCGGCCACGGTGATACCATAGGGCAGCTGGGTCGCCACATGGTTCAGGTGGAAGCAGTGGGCGCCGGCAGAAGCCATGATGGTGGTATCGGAGATGGGGGACAGGTGGTCGCCGCACACGCCGCCGGCGCAGGAAGCAGCCAGACCCACGGACAGCAGAGTCATCTGGGTATCCCAGTCAAACACGGCGCAGACCAGCGGGACCATGATGCCGATGGTGCCCCAAGAGGTACCGGTGGCGAAGCCGATGAAGCAGGCCACGATGAAGATCACGGCGGGCAGGAACTTCGCAAGGCTGCCGGTGTTGGCCATAACGCCCTCCACGAAGGAACCCACCTGCAGACCATTGTCACGGCACAGGCCGCACAGGGTCCAAGCGAAGCAGAGGATCAGGATGGGGGAGATCATCTGGATGAAGCCATTGGGAATGGCCTCCATGGACTTCTCGAAGGTGATGAGGCCGCGCAGCCAGTAGTACACGAACGTAAAGACCAGTGCAATGATGGAACCCAGGCACAGGCCGGTACCGGCGCTGGCGTCGGAGAAGGACATGACGAAGTTGCCGTAGTTGTCGCTCTCGGTATCCCACATACCACCGGTCCAGACCAGACCAACGATGCACAGGGCAATCAGAACGATAACAGGCAGCAGCAGATCCAGCACGGAGGAGTGCTTGGCACCCTCTTCGTAGTCGTCGGCACCCTCAAAGGGACGCTCGGGGGTGGTGAACAGATCATCCTTGACCTGAGCATTGTATTCATGGGTCAGCATGGGACCGTAGTCAATGTTCAGCAGGGAGGTGACGATGACCATCACCAGCGTCAGGATGCAGTAGTAGTTGAAGGGGATCTGGCTCAGGAACATACTGATTCGGGAGCCGGGGAAGCCGTCGGGTACGTAGGATGCAACGGCAGCGGCCCAAGAGGACACGGGAGCCAGCATACAAACGGGAGCGGCGGTGGCATCGATGATGTAGGCCAGCTTGGCGCGGGAGATCTTGTGGCTCTCCGTCACGGGACGCATCACGGCGCCCACGGTCAGGCAGTTGAAATAGTCGTCGATGAAGATCAGCACGCCCAGCAGCATGGTCAGCAGCTGTGCGCCGGAGCGGGTCTTCACGGCCTTCTTGGCCCAGCGGCCGAAGGCAGCGGAACCGCCGGCCTTGTTCATCAGGTCCACCATGATGCCCAGGATGACCAGGAAGATCAGGATGGAGATGTCGATGGCGTTGATCATGCCGACGCCCTCACCGGCGCCGATGAAATTCACGACCATCTGCCAGGGCTGGAAGTTGGCCAGCAGCAGGGCACCTACCACGCAGCCCAGAAACAGGGAAGAGTACACTTCCTTACTGATGAGGGCCAGCGCAATAGCCACGATGGGGGGGAACAACGCCCAACCGGTGGCTACGAAGCCGGAACCGTCATTGGCCACCTTGGCGATGACCAGTGCGATCACAACGATCGCCAGCGCAATAAAATACGCTATACGAGTGCCTTTCTTTTCCATTAGGTGATTTACCTCCTCAAATTTGGTGACTTTATGGTAGCGTTTTTTGGAGGTATTGTCAAGATTCTGGAAACCGCTTCCGGCCTGAATTTTGAACAAATTATGAATCCATCTTTTGGACGTTCCTCTGAAAATTGCGCCGATTCTCACTTTCTTAATAGGATTTTGCGGTCTGTTTACGGAAAACATATAAAAATCGTGCTAATATTTGAAAATCTCTTAACGCAAAATTAACACACTTTTTGCGCCTTTTTCCTTTTTTAGCAGCTGACCTGACAAAAACGGAAACCGAAATATCGCATATTTGCGTTGCGGACCCATTCTGTCCGCCTCGCAGCGGACAGCTCCCTGCACGCTGCCCTCTCGAAGCGTGTAGGTGCTTCCGCAGGCCGCAAGCCCCTCAAAAAAGAGAGCGGCGTAACTCCCGCTGCGCCACTCCCTTAGAGAATGCCCTGTCCTATATTCGATAGAAAAAGTGAGGGCGCAGCTTTCGCTGCGCCCTCACGATGTAGGATCGGTTCAGACCAACCTCAAAGGCACGTTTCTCTTACTTGTTGTAGAGCACCTTGTCGGCCTCGGCCATCTCCTGGAAGATGCCGGCGTGCTTCTTGGCGGTGATAGCCTTGATGACCAGCAGGGTGGCGATCATCAGAACGATGGCGATGATCATGCAGACCACAGCGCTCTGGACCAGACCGGCAATGATGAAGCTGACGAAGGAAACGGCGGCCACGGTGATACCATAGGGCAGCTGGGTCGCCACATGGTTCAGGTGGAAGCAGTGGGCGCCGGCAGAAGCCATGATGGTGGTATCGGAGATGGGGGACAGGTGGTCGCCGCACACGCCGCCGGCGCAGGAAGCAGCCAGACCCACGGACAGCAGAGTCATCTGGGTATCCCAGTCAAACACGGCGCAGACCAGCGGGACCATGATGCCGATGGTGCCCCAAGAGGTACCGGTGGCGAAGCCGATGAAGCAGGCCACGATGAAGATCACGGCGGGCAGGAACTTCGCAAGGCTGCCGGTGTTGGCCATAACGCCCTCCACGAAGGAACCCACCTGCAGACCATTGTCACGGCACAGGCCGCACAGGGTCCAAGCGAAGCAGAGGATCAGGATGGGGGAGATCATCTGGATGAAGCCATTGGGAATGGCCTCCATGGACTTCTCGAAGGTGATGAGGCCGCGCAGCCAGTAGTACACGAACGTAAAGACCAGTGCAATGATGGAACCCAGGCACAGGCCGGTACCGGCGCTGGCGTCGGAGAAGGACATGACGAAGTTGCCGTAGTTGTCGCTCTCGGTATCCCACATACCACCGGTCCAGACCAGACCAACGATGCACAGGGCAATCAGAACGATAACAGGCAGCAGCAGATCCAGCACGGAGGAGTGCTTGGCACCCTCTTCGTAGTCGTCGGCACCCTCAAAGGGACGCTCGGGGGTGGTGAACAGATCATCCTTGACCTGAGCATTGTATTCATGGGTCAGCATGGGACCGTAGTCAATGTTCAGCAGGGAGGTGACGATGACCATCACCAGCGTCAGGATGCAGTAGTAGTTGAAGGGGATCTGGCTCAGGAACATACTGATTCGGGAGCCGGGGAAGCCGTCGGGTACGTAGGATGCAACGGCAGCGGCCCAAGAGGACACGGGAGCCAGCATACAAACGGGAGCGGCGGTGGCATCGATGATGTAGGCCAGCTTGGCGCGGGAGATCTTGTGGCTCTCCGTCACGGGACGCATCACGGCGCCCACGGTCAGGCAGTTGAAATAGTCGTCGATGAAGATCAGCACGCCCAGCAGCATGGTCAGCAGCTGTGCGCCGGAGCGGGTCTTCACGGCCTTCTTGGCCCAGCGGCCGAAGGCAGCGGAACCGCCGGCCTTGTTCATCAGGTCCACCATGATGCCCAGGATGACCAGGAAGATCAGGATGGAGATGTCGATGGCGTTAATCATGCCGACGCCCTCACCGGCGCCGACGAAATTCACGACCATCTGCCAGGGCTGGAAGTTGGCCAGCAGCAGGGCGGCTGCCACGCAGCCCAGGAACAGGGAAGAATACACTTCCTTGCTGATGAGGGCCAGTGCGATTGCAACAACAGGGGGGAACAGGGCCCAGCCGGTAGCTACAAAGCCAGAGCCATCATTGGTGACCTTGGCAATGACCAGAGCGACTACGACCACCGCCAGCGCAACAAAATACGCTATCTTGGTGCCTTTCTTTTCCATTAGGTGATTTACCTCCTCAAATTTGGTATCCCTATCTTACTCGTCCTAACGGACTATTGTCAAGTTCTTAGCGTGCTTTTCCCTCTTTTTAACAAATTGTGAACTGGCCTTTTGGTTTTTTTCACAAGAATTATTCACGATATGGTGGATATTTTACACGCTGACTGGTAAAAAATGCAAGGATTGTATACAATGGAAAGAAAATTAAGGCCCTTAACCGGCAAAATGTTGAAATACCACACGTAGTTCTATAATGCAGAATAAACGAAACGACGATAACAGCATGGGAGAAGAACTGTCCCAAGCCCGGCGGAGCAGCCATGATACCCCGCAGGAGCAGGGATCTACCGTTTGGTCGAAGCAGCTCTTTGTTCTCCTATAAAAGACGATATAACGGAAATCTGTGCGCCCACAGTGTGCAGCAGGCAAAGGCCGCAGCTTCCACGATGACCTGCACGCTTTCAGCTCCGGCGGCATACTTTTTGTCAACAACGGTGCTTTACGCAAGGAACGTGTCTCCGACGGCCCACTTTTTGCCAACAGCAGCAAAAAGTATGAAAAAATGCCGCCAGAAACCGATGGTTTCTGGACTTCCTTTACCTTCAAGAGTCTTGTTTGTTATGGGGCGTAGTGGGAATTGACTGTGCAGCAGACCGCTGCCGCTCCTGCTTAGGTGAAGGGGCGTGTGGGTCTACCGCCGGGGGATACGGATTCCCACGACCAGTCTGCGGACTGGTCTCGGAATGACAGAATTATCTTATGCGAGAACTCCCAGCGGCCAAACAAGACTTGTGCCTTCTTGACGTGTCATTGCGGAAACCGCCGAAGCGCCGCCTGTGGCGGAAGCAACAAGGCGGTTTCGAGGAAGTGTCCCAGTTTTCACGCCACAACGTGGCTGGAAACCGGCTGACACGACGGTGACAGCGGAGCACCCGTGGCGATCCGTTCCCCCACGGTAGAACAACAGACTTCTTCAACTGGTAGGGTAGCGGTAGCGATAGTAGAAGTACGCCAATTCCCTGCTTCGGCGGGATTTAGGATGCAGCTCTTGCCCAGCAAAAGAGGAAGTCTTGAAACCTAAGGTTTCAAGTGGCGTTCTTTGGGAAACCGCCGCAGTGCCGCCTGTGGCGGAAGCAGC
>OFMK01001531.1_pt1 | contig 16255 bp, 8 predicted proteins | sample 1541781 | NCBI WGS metagenome assembly OFMK01 (sample SAMN04209250, study PRJEB22552) | human gut metagenome | biome: gut; material: feces | host: Homo sapiens | place: USA: Oklahoma
CAAATAGTAATAAAACGAGAAGGATAGGCCTGTCTATGACATTCCGGACAAGTTACACCAAACTTCAGATATCGATCCAGGTCAAAATTCTCTCTTAAATCAAATATTCTCCCACATTTCACATTGGAACAAACATGCATATAAGGGAATGAGACCACAGGAATATCTCCGCTATAAGAAGTCCGTGGCATATAAAAGCAGTCAACACCCAGATATGAGGCCAATCTGCCATCTATAATTTTCTTTCCTTTTTCCTTCCAATAGTTCAAGTCCAGAACCGTGACGGAATCTTTCACGGCATCCACAATAGAACCTGGACCAAATGTAGTTATCAACTGATTAGGACGAATCTCACCTAATTTATTATTATCAAACATAGGCTTTTAGTCCTCCGTGTAATAGAACATATTTGCTGCACTCTCAACATCACGCATAGAACGAAGAGTCGGCTTTTCAAGATCAGTACAAACTTCGCCATAAGTGTTCATTAGGCGATTATACGTTTTAGTTGTATAGACATAGTATCTAAGTTCCTTGGATTGAGTTGCCAGCAGTTTCCAATTGCTTATAAAATCATCAATCTCATGTTCGGCATCTGCCTTAGCAGAAGGCTTGATGATGTTCAATCGATTCATGATAAGAGCCTTCACTTCATCAAGCTGCTCATCGGTTAGCTTATCAATAGCTGCTGCTCCATCATTGCTTGCAAATTCCGGATAATGCAAACGAATTGCAGAAATAACCAGCGCATGCAGCACGCGATCTCTTGCACGTGCAGAAAACGGTGTCGCTGTTGTGCCTTCAACAAAACGATATAGCTGAGCATGATAACCGGTAAAATTCTCATAATGCGACAAGTCGCGGGGGCGATAAGGGTTATATAGAGTAACTACTAAGCCTGGATAAGAACGCCCGATACGGCTAGTTGCCTGAATGTATTCGGAGTTCTGTTTCGGCTGACCAGTTACCACCATGAGACCAAGCCGATCCACATCCATACCAACAGCAATCATATTAGTTGCAATTGCCGTATCTAGGCAATTTCTATCTGTATATGAAGTTTCCAACTGACTTAGTTTCTTCGGAATGTCATAAGAAGACATGCGAGAAGTAATTTCAACCTTATGATTAAGGAAACGCTGCCTACTCATTCCATATTTTTTCTTAATACGCTGAATTCTGTCAGGAATATCATCCTGTAGCAATCGAACGGCACCGCCGAGTTCTCGAATACTGTTATAATACCCAACAAGGGTATAGTAAGGGTCAATAACATCCTTGTACTCATCATCCAGCGAAAGATTATAAGCACTTTGAAGGATAATCGAATATACACGCAGCAAAGCTGTCTTTACAGACTGGCCTGGTGCGCAGACACCAACGTATCTTCTAAACGGATCTTGTTCAACCGGTACCTCACGAATATAGAAACTGTCACCGATTTCAAACCCATTTGGTGGAAATTGCGCAGTTACTTTTCTGCCATATAAGCATTTTGTCTGCTCAGCAGCATTTTTGATAGTTGCCGTAGAAACAACATACTTTGGCTTGATTTTCTTACCTCCAATCGTGTAGGAACACAGATCTTCAATAACTGTTTCATATGCACCGTATACGGTTCCCAGAGGTCCTGTGATAAGATGCAGCTCATCTTGGATAATCAGCTCCGGCGGAAGGAATGGTTTAATTGATCTAAGCGTAGCTGTGGGTAACTCTTCTGTACGAGTATGCCGAGCATGGTCTGCTCCAATAGCAACATAGCCATCGCGACTGCAAATTCTATCAACGCGACCAAACAGAGCATTTGTATTCACATCCCACGGAAGGCGGGCAAACTTATCAACTGTTGACAGAATAATGGTCGGGCACTTAGCATAAATTTCTTCATCTACCAAATAAACCGGGATTTTCATCTTATTGCTGGGTTTATACCTATAGAACATGCATTTATCATCCGAACAATAGATGCTAACCGATTTTGTAGGAATATCTATATAAAAATTTTCCTCTGTAAGTGGCTTCCCGCAGAATGGACATGTAAGCAGCTGTTTGTAGATAGAGTTTTTCTTGCTTCTTGCTGTTCTTGTTTTAGCTGGATCCTCCGGATCTTCTTCCAATTCTTTAAAGGTGTTCGGAGTCACAGTACCACCAACCCAGAAACCAATACTGATGGGTTCTTTTCCGTATTTCGGATATTCTTTTTGTCGGATGAGTTCCGCAGCCAGAATCATCTTGGTGATACGATCTCTCTGTTGCGTAGTAAGTAGGCGCAAAGTATAACGCAAGATTGCAGTTACACCGCCGTCACGATTGTATTCATCGTTCTCGTCAGCACGCAGCCTTCTATTTGCAATAACAAATGCCATAAGACCCAGATATGCCTCAGTTTTACCTCCACCAGTCGGAAAGTATAGAAGATCCACGACTTCGCGGTTATCATGTTCCGGATCTACAATACCTTTCAGATTCATGAGAATAAAAGCAATCTGGAAAGGTCTCCATCCAAAATTATTGGAAGGATTACGAGGATCCACAAAATCCCTAAAGGCACATTCGATACCGGCTCCATGCTTCTTAGAGAAATTCATAATATTTCTCTGAAGAATCATAGAACGATTCATAAAGCAAAAGGCATCAAACGAAATATCATCCTCTACAAGTAGCTGAATGCCCGCGCGGATTCTCCCAAGAGCTTCTATACATTTTTTTATTACTGCATCGCCAATCTCTTTCTTGAACTTAGCATCATCCATTTTTGAATCATGAACCAGTTTTTCCTGGATCCAATCCTCATAAGAATCTGCCAAGACATTCAGCCGGGCAATGATGTCATCTTTTTTCTTTGCAACAGAGAGTGTTCTCATAGAAAAGTAGAACGGATCAAAACCTTCTAAGGCAGCGCTAACACCCGGAAATTCGTACTCTGGAATAAATGTCGATACAATTTCAGAAGCACGTCCATTTTTATTGGCTTTCCAAGTTGCTGCGCAACCACGTCCCCTTCCTAAAATAGGACGCTGGGCAAAGTAAAATTCATCGACGGCAAGGATTTTTCTGCATATGTGTTCTGCCACGAAGATATCCATTTTGTCCTGGGAATAGGCACGCACGTTGACTTGGAACATCATTCCAGCAATATCACTCTCAGGATTTTTGCGCTTGTTGATAACATATGCTGTTACCAAGGTATACCCCTGCTTGAGGCCGATTTTAGAAATATATAAAATAACATTTGAATCACAAACCAAAGGGTATTCTTTGTTCTTACTAAACTCTTGCAGATCAATAACAACTGTCTCTTTCTGCGGATGACGTGTATACGTGCTTACATCAACTTTTTTTCCCTCTTTGTTAGTGGTTTTATCAGAAGCTTTGGTATAATCGCCCCAAGTCACATCCACATTGAAAGATTTTGTACTACTTTCTAAGTAAAAGCTGATGCCAATGGAAGACGGTGTTTTAAATCGATTTGTAAAGACCGGCTCATTATCATCGTCTTCGCCCGCAGTATAATCTGCATCCCCTTCGAAAGAAGCATCTCCATCGACTTCCTGCTCATTCGTATCATTTTCACTGGTTTGTGGCGCAAGCATACCCACGATATATTCAAAGCGCGGGTTTTGATTCAATATTTCATTTTCACTACTCGGTCCCAACAAGTCTTTCTTTAACATTTCTATGACTTCTTGGCGAACCTCAGCAAACTTAAATCTATCTGCCATGTGGTGCCTCCTGTTAAAATTTTAGGACAATGTTAATCAGAAGCAATGGATTGATTTCCTGAGACTGATTAAATCGATCAATTTCAGCCTGCGCCTCGTCTTGAATCTCTTTTCTGCGCTTAGGCAGGTCGTGTTGCAGCTTATCCATTTTTTTCTTCGCTTCAGCCGCTTTTTTTCGGATATCCTTTTTTTCCAGCGTGTCAGTAGCCGCCATTTCAGCAAGTATGTACTCCTCAACTTCTTTTTGAGCATCAGTAAGCTGAACATGAAGCTGTTCTTGTTGGACATTGACCCAGTTTTCAATCTTCTTCTTGTTATAGGCGATAGTAGGAGCTACAGTTTTATCATGCTGATCCTGAACCTCTGAAATTAAGCGGGCATAAATCCGGTGAAAATAAGATTGTTCTTCATCTGTCGGTTTAAAATAGCGAACATCCGAATCATTGGCCTCCTCCAATGCGGAGACAATCTCATCTTCAGTAAAATTGATATACTCACCATTTTCATCACAAAGTAGTAAAACTGGGAAGAGAAGTTTTGTATTATCCATGAATGCTCCAAGAAACAAAACGCCATGTGAACCAAATATCTTTTCACCCCAGTTATCGATTTTCCAGTAATGTAGCTTGTGATCCACTTCTGGTTCTTCAAACTGGTTCCAATATTCAACATCACGTAGATATTTATCGATATCAGCCTTGGTCTTTTCTAACGCTTGCCCCTTCGCCTCTCTACTTTCTGTAAGCAGAATTGAGCGAAGTTCTGCTGCATGAGCATTCTTCCTTGCATCTAGCTGCCTGTTCAAAGCTGCAAATGCTTTCCTTACCGCAGTGATATTCTTACAATTCTGGTAAATATCCAGAATACGCTTTTCAAAACTTACGCCCGATTCAAGTGCGCCTAGCGCAACATCCGATGCACCAAACACGCCCTCAAACAGTTCAAATTTCTTAGAAAGTATATCATATACTCTGCGATCTGCTTCATTATCCGTATTCAACAGATTGATTGCCACGACATCGTGAGTTTGTCCATAGCGATGACAACGGCCAATTCTCTGCTCAATTTTCTGCGGATTCCAAGGCAGGTCATAGTTGATGATTGTGTTGCAAAACTGTAGATTTAGACCTTCTGAACCAGCATCTGTAACAATCAAAATCTTGGCATGACTCTTGAAATAATCGACAATTGCGTGCTTATATTCCACACTTCTGCCATAGTTTGTTTTACCAAAATTCTTGACCTGCCATGTTCGAAAGATTTCCTTCGTCATGGCATCATCAAAGTCACCATTAAAGAGAAGGATATCTTCCTCGCTATAACCAGATTTTCTTAGTTCCGCGGCTATATATTTTTGTGTTCGCTTAGACTCTGTAAAGACGACAGCCTTCTGATTCAATCCCTCAGAAATCTGGTGGTCAAATGCGGATTTCAGTGCTTCCCTCAACGCAATAATCTTTGCATTCGTCTTTATAGCCCTTGCCATTTCAAGAATATGCCTTACAATCTTAAGTTCAGCTTGAATAGCCTGTTTCTTCTCTGCTGTTTCTTCATCATCGTATTCGTTGAAACCATCCTCATCGATTTCATCTTCTACAAACCCCCAGAATAAATCGAAGCCCTCCTGGGCATAAGCAGATTTAGTGCCTTCATAGAGTTTTTCAAGACGTTTTTCTAATACTTCAAAGGTCTCTATCAAAGCAAAGCTGGAAGATGCAAGCAACTTTCGAATAACAAGAATAATCAGCCCACGATTCGCATTCGGAATAGAATACAGCGGATCACGACGCAGAAAATCATTGGTCACATCATAGAGTTCTTTTTCTTCTGCGCTCAAATGGAAATCGACCGTAATACAGGTTCTCTTGCTGAAGGCCATGTATTTTCCGACATCGCGTCGAAGGGTGCGATATAACACCGGAAGAAGTTCTTGCTTCAATTCCTCATAATCACAGCCATCCACAAATCGACGGTTGAAAACCTTTTCTGACCCGAAAATACGAGGATCGATAAAAGAAACCAGTCCATGAAGATCTGTAAGGGAATTCTGTAGCGGCGTAGCAGTTAAAAGAATTTTAGGAATCCCATGTGTCAAATCATAAAGATTTTTTGCCCGCTTTGTGCCATGAAAAACATTCCGCAGATTATGAGCCTCATCAATAATCAGGAAGTCCCATTTGACATGGGGAAAACGCTTAATTAGTTTCGATGAATAATCATAAGAAGCAATGACAATACTAACCTCATCTGCGTTTCCGAGGTGAGTTCGTACATTGGCAAGGTCATGCTCAACCGTGTACCGATCCAGAATAACAGCTTGGCGACCAAACTTCTCCAAAAGCTCTACTTCCCATTGTTTTCTCAAAGTAGCAGGAAGGGAAATCAGTACTTTTTTTGCTCCGTTGTCCAGAACATAATTAAGCACCAATCCAGCTTCGATTGTTTTGCCCAGACCAACCTCATCTGCCAGAATGATGCCACCTGTCTTTAATGCTTGAATGGCCGCACAAAAGGCATTGACCTGATGGGGATTTGGCTCAATATCTGCATTCAACAGACATTTAAATGGTGCCTTGGCCAATTGTTGCTTCTTATACCAGCTATATTGTTCAAGTAGGAGATTGCTTTCCATCGATGCCCTCCTTACTTAATTCATTGGCGATTCCTTCTGCGATGCCTTTAGCCATTAACGTAGGAACGGCATTGCCTATCTGTACAAATTGAGCCGTTCTCGGGCCTTCAAAGAAATAATCATCCGGAAACGATTGGATGCGAGCGGCCTCCCGGACAGTAATCGAACGGTGTTGCTCAATATCCGGATGAATAAAGTAATGTCCATCTTTTGAGATATGAGCCAACATGGTGTGGCAGTACGCCTCGTCGCCCTCTACAACTTTAAATCGATCCAGAAACGATTTTCGGTTTTTGTGTGTCTTCAGTTCATCCGGCAAATCATTATAGTTCAGACGTTTGTGCCCATCATTCCAGAGTTCAATTGTACGCCGATAAATCTCAATATCCCTGTCTTTATTGGGTCTTGCGCAATGATGCGTCAGAATGTCAGAATCCTTGCGGATTCCAGTGCTTCTTAAATAATCGCTGAAATCATCTGATCTGTATTCACCCGATTTTCCTCCTGGCTGCAACGCCGGCAGATCACTGAGAATATCGTTAACCGTAGCATCCGCTATTGTCTGCTCAAACTGCGGATAAGAAAGCCCGCTATTCTTCAGCCACCCGACAATGATCATTCTTCTTCGGTTTTGCAGCACACCAAAATTCTTTGAATTTTGCTCATGGCATTCAATCTCGTAGCCAACGGAACGCAGCGCTTTTTGGACTTTCAGCCAAGTTGCACCACCGTTTGCTGACTTGATTCCCATAACATTCTCAAAAACGAACATCTTTGGCTGATATTTCTGAAGGAATCTCGCATACAGCTTATAAAGATCGTTTCTAGGATCTGCCGACATCGGCGTTTCCATATGCTTGCTTTGCGCCCTTCCCACCAAAGAATATGCTTGGCAAGGCGGTCCACCAATAATAACATCTACTTGCTTGATGCCTCTTTGCGTAAGGATCTTATCTATGTTTTCAAATAGCCTTGGAAGAGTTTCATTTGACATCGTTTCACAAAATACGGATTGTAGCTGCTCCTCGGGAATATGTTGCAAAAATTCGTCGCGGGTGATTTTTCCGCTAATATAATCCTTGTAGATATCAAGTTTCCCTTGTGCTTTGAGATAATAGTATCCCGTTCGTGTTTCCAATGTTTGAGCAGCATATGGGTTCATCTCCACATGCGCTACAGGTGAAAAGCCCGCTTGGATGAAGCCTTCGGACAATCCACCAGCTCCTGCAAATAAATCTATAAAATTGTAAGAGCCTGTTGTGGCGTTGATACGTTCCATGATGAACCCCTATCTGTGTAATTAATTTAGTCTTCAAACACACCGTCTGTGTCAAAAATATGGTCTAACTCATCCGTATTGATTGCAGCAAGTACCTTATTGCGGATACTGCCTTTTGCAAGATCCAGCCGCTTAAAGCGATTTTCTCCTGCTGCGTCTTTTCCAATACGTATCAGCTGCACTCTGCCAATTCTTGGTTCATTTGCAGCATAGTTTGCAAGTCCCTTAGCTTTGCCCAAGTTATCCTTGAAATCCGGATTGTGAGGTTCCAAAATATCAACGATATACTTGAGAATTGGGTCTCGGCGAACAATGATGAAATCCGGATAAAGCTCCTTGCATTTCCCGTCCATTTCATAAGGCATCCGCAGTGACCAAGACTGTCGGGACGGATTCCGCAGCCAGCAAACATAATCCTCTCGTTTTTGCTCTTCTGCCAAAACAGCCTGTTCCCAGCCATTCAACTTAATTTTTGCTATTCCATCTGCATTGGCAAAAAGATGATCCGTGTACTTTATGCCATCTGCTTCGACCTTGGCACTGATTGTCTCCGGAAGAGTAAAGTTGTGCTTACTGATTTCATCACCGTTAGCAACAATATCGCTATACTGCTTTTGACATTTCTCTGGTTTAGCCACAATATATTTACGATACTGGTCGTTCAATTCATGGAACTTCTTTTCAGCGTATTTATTTAATTCCGCAATACACTCGCTGTCGAATGCGAACAGAATACAATCCACCTTAAATGCGTTCGGGTTGTCGAAGTCGATATATTTATGCCCATATGCCAAGTGGAAACCGCATCCACCCATTTTTGCGTCTGCTACTCTTAGCTGACGATCAAGGTCAGACTCGGATGCAGTAAACATATTTATCTGGTTATCGTTTTGTATTTTCTCACCGAAAACATCAAATATCTGAACAGACAGTTTCATCTCCATGACTTGCTTTGTAAGCTCGTCATATTTTCCAGCATCATGCAGGCCATTCACATAGTTGTGGATAAGTTCAGCAACATCGTTTTTCACATCCTCAGCCGCCGTAATACAGATATTGAACTGCGATAACAGCCCTGCCAAGCTCATCAAAGACTTCAAATAGCTGTTGATTTTTACCGCACGGACGATATAAGTCAGATATCCCTGTTCATTGATGAACTTTGTGATTCCTTCACGATCTATTGTTGGAAGCATCGACATCTGCGATACAGCCGGTGTCAGCACTGGCTGCTCTTTATTCACAGATTGGTTACCTTCACTGGTTCTCTCCGTTTCTTGACCTGCATGTACATCGTTTCCAGACACTGTTTCCAGCGGAATCGTCTGGTGTTGTCCTTCTGCGGGAATTTCTGCATCTGCTCCACCTTGATTCGCTGCCACCGCTCCAGAATTCGAAATATCTCCAACTGCTGTGGAAGGTGCCGCAGCAGGCTCTTCTTGGAAGCCATTCGGATAATCAAAGATACTCAGCTGACCAACCGTCTGTTTTTGCGTTTTCTTTCGCTGGTTGTGAATCGACCATGTATCATAGATCTGATCTTCCAGAGATTCACCATCGACAACTGTCGGGATTTCTCCGCCTTCTGTTGCCTGCAATTCATCAATGACCTTTTGAACGGTATCTTGGTTGAAATACGGAAGGAATAGCCGTACATCATTTAAGGAATCATCCACGAGAACATGACACTGAAGCGGTGTACGAACCATACGTCCGAGCAGCTGCGCAATATAGGTTGCGTCTTCCGCACGCCGGAAGGACATCATAGTTTCTGCACGAGGGCAGTCCCAGCCAGTGGACAGATTTTCTTTGAAAAGAACAACACGAATGCGGCGATCTTCTGCGATCTCGGATGGCTCGATATGCGGCACGGTCAATCCGTGAATCGACAATGTGCCCGTGGAACCGAAGGTGTGTACAACCTCGTTTTCCTTGAAGCTATCGCCCATACGCTCTTCGATTTTGGCAATTACATCGTCCAAGTCTGTATCCGATATTTTCTTGTCAGAACCTGCGCAAACCTGAATGACAAACACAGGGTTTACATTGGGATAATGCTGTTCATAAGTATACTGATACCAATGCTTGCATTTATCCTGCCATTCGTCTGTTGCAGCCTGGAGAACAGCCATGTCACCGTGTTTGATTGGATCCTCCGGATAAGTGATTACAATACGATCTTTAAGCAATCCAGATTGGCGAACCTGGGCCGGGGAAATAATAACCTTATGCAACGTAGAGTTTGTTGCCTGTCCTACAAGGGAATTAAAACGTTCGGCGGTCGCGCTCATTCCGATGACGACCGGAATGGGCGACAGATTCTGCTCGCTGCTTCCCTTGATAAACCGCTGCATGATGGTAGTAGCCGTTCCCGCCTGGCGTCCCTGCATACCACGGTGTGCCTCATCAATAATGAAATACAGACGGTCAGCTTTTTCTCTTGCTGTATTTTCAATGGTCTCCCAAATCGTATACTGTCGCGTATCCGAATGGCGGCTCAGATTACCGGCCTTGCCAAGCTTTTGCGTATTCAGGAAATAGATATGACCGTCCTCCAGAATCTCTCGGTCGAAAGATTCATCTGAAATCACTACGCACTGATCCATGCGGATCTTATCTGCCTTCAGCTCGATCTTCTGCTTGGACTGCTCATTCAGCTGCGGAGAATCCGAAAGCCATACAAAAATGGCCTCCGGCTGTTCAGTAAACTGCTCTGAGCCGTAAAAGATATCTTCAATCAGGGCAGACATAATAATCGTTTTGCCAGAACCCGTTGGTGCCTGGAGCGAAACCACCTGAGGGATCTTCAGCATGCGATAGTTATTCAGCGCCATCGCCACGCGGAGGCGCATTTCATTGACCGCCTGTTTTTGAAATGGGAATAATTCACAAATCATTCTTAGTTTCTCCCTCTGTTCACACGGAAGTGATCCAAGTAATCCCGGTAAAGCTGATACGCATTTTCAACATTCAGATTTTTTACCATCGATTGATAATTCACTTCATAATTGGTTGCTAAGAATACGGTTTGGATCTCCGGATGCTCCGCAAGCTTCTCCGCAAAATCGGCAAATGTATTCTCGTTGACCAAGACTGCAAATTGATTCTCCGGCAAGATCAGCATGTCCGGAACTTGCTCTCCGGTCAATTCCGGGCATTTTCCTTTTGCACCAGTTTTCAACCACAACGTAGGCAGCATTTCCGAAAAGCGCATACCGAGAGAAACCGCTGTCGGATCCAAGAACCCAAGTTTGAAAAATGCTGCATTTGCTTTGAATCCATCCGACATTGGTATTTTCTCTGCCTTTGACACACTCATTGCACCCATAGAATCGATGAGTAATTCTTTTATCATCTTAAATTCTTTATTATTGGAAGTAACCACATATAACTCCGACACATGATCCTGCCCATCCAAAGCCGCAATCCAATCACCATAAGCAGATGGTGAAAACAAAATAGATGCACAATGTTTCTCGGACACTAAATAGTCTATATCAGGCTTAACTAGGCTCTGTGGCAACTTATCTTTTCCAATCAACGCAACAATATCTTTGCGCACTTTGATGTCAGAAATATATTCTGGATTTAATCTTATCTGTTTAATGGTTCTTTCAGTTTCTTCCTCAACGGTTCGCGTAGTAGTATAGTCCTTTTGCAAAGGACTACCGTCACTGTGAAAGCCTAAAATGCTATACTTCGTTCTTGGCCACGTAACCGCTCTGCAAATCCCATGGTTTTCCCACGTTTGCGTTCCTGGGGTATCGCCAGCTTCAGTTAACGCTTCGGCATCTGAATCGGATACCTCATTATTGGTTACGAGAATGCATCTCCTCGAACCACCATCTTCGTAATTAAGTAAATTAACAGCATTTAGGGTTGTACCACTACCTGCAAAGAAATCTAAAATTAATGCATTCTTCTTTCCACGAACAACTGATGCAATCGAATCGTGTGTTGCGTAAAGAGATTTTGGAAAAGAAAATGCATTCGTCTGTCCTATTATCTCGCTAATGAGGTCTGTGCCATATGCGCCAGCATCATGTGATGTCCGATGCCACACTGTCTTGATAACTCTGTTATTATCACTAGCATATTCTACTGAAACGACATTTGTCTTTGGATCTCTACCAACAATGATAATTCGTCCCTCATCAATCAGTTTTTGGTTAGGTTGACTTATATAAGAAATCCCCCATGTTTTTCGTAGAGAATCAAACTTTCCACAAGAGACATAGCCCTTGGCAATGAGATCACGCAGGGTTTCAGCGCCTACACTCCATCTCCCATAGGAGCCATCGTTTCTAATTGGCCAAGCTACAGAATACCCGTCAATCTTTTCGTCGAGATTAGGAATTAGAGGTAGTGGCAGTGATTGTCCTACTCCCACAACCTTTCCTAATTCAGCATCTATGAGAACCGGATAGAACATATTCTCTCTATCTTCTCTTTGTGCGTCTGTTCCAGATCTCAAAAGTCCTTTCCACCGTGGAACCTTTTTCTTATCTGGTGGATTTAACAAGTTGTCTTCACTATCGGCAACATATGCATCTGGCGCAAAGCAAAAAATATTGTATTCTTCAACACGAGAAAACCGTCCCTGAGTAACCCCCTTAGGATTAATGACATCTGTAGTCATTTGAATATAGTACTCAGCAAAAAGCTCTTCCAATAGAACTCGAAGATGATGCACCTCATGCTCATCAATCGTAACAATAAGGACACCCGTTTTAGGATTCAATAAACGCTTTGCAATACGAAGTCTCCTCTCTATAAACGATAACCACTTGCTGTGGCGATAAGCATCATTACCGTCCACATAGTCATTGTTATATTTCCAGTCCTTAGCGCCGGTATTGTAGGGCGGGTCGATATAAATGCAATCCACCTTACCCGCATACAAATATTCCAGAAGTTGCAAGGCGTGATAGTTGTCCGCTTCAATCAGCGTGTGCCAAAGATCGCTATCCGGTGCTTTGCAAACCGAATCCAACGGTTTCAGATAGGGATAGATGGATTCTCCAAATTCCGCAACACGAACGATATCCTTCAGCTCAAAGGTGACCGCTTCATCTTTCTGTTCCGGCTTAACGCACACAGCAGTATCGCCTTCAACCTTCAGCACAACATAGATAGATTTGTTGTCCTTGCTGTCACGGCGCATAACATTACAGCCTCTTTTGATAGGCATATCATAGAGAGGCGTGCTTTCCGGCATATGTTCTTCAAAGACCAAGCCGAATTTCTTCTGCTTGGCCATTTTACTCACTTCTTCCTGAATTCTATTTCGAAGAGTCTCATCTTGGATCTGGCTAATTAAATCATTGATTGCAGCCATTGGTACGACCCCTTTCTTAGTTTTCTTTTGTCTTCACGTAGCGACCACTCTTGATTCTTGCGTCAGCTGGCTTTTCCGCATCCGCTGGAATCGCCCAGTATGAACCGATTTTCGTTGCTCCTGGAATTCGTCCGGCTTTACAAAGATCACTGATCCACCTTGCCGAAAGGTTCCATTTTTCCGCTGTCTGTCTGATTGATAAATAGCCCATACAATTCTCCGATCTAATCCGAGCAAATTCTACATATAATCACAATAATTGTACTCCAAACCTCGCGGAAAATCAAGATATTCTGTCCTCATTGCGCTTGGGATTTCGTGCACTCCTCTAATTCGCAAGCAGGGCTTTCGTGACACGAAAGCGATTTTCTGCTTGTTGGGGAAACTCCCCAATCCCCTTAGAACGCTGCCAGCGGCATCGGGCTGCGCATCCGTTCCGGATGCTTTAACGGCAGTTCCTGCCAAAGAAAAAAGGCCCGGTGCAGCATGAGCATTACGCCCACACTGCACCGGACTTTCCATCATCGACTGCTTTGTCTATTTTCTTCTTCCTGCCGTACTTCCTGCTCATGGAGCTGTTCTTTTTTCTGTTCGTCCTCTTTCAGGATTTCCTGTACGATCTTCTGTGCCACAAGCCAATCCTGCATTTCCGATTTGGTCTTGCGGTACTCTGCATAGGAGCTTTTCTTTCGTTCCAGAAGCATTGCATACTCTGCGTTCAGCTCGCTGATGCGCGGGAGCTTTTTGTCAGAACCGTTCTCTTTCTTATAGGCATCAAACGCCTTTTTCGCTGCGCTGCGCAAGGTCAGCATATCCCGATGAGCTTCATAGAAATCTCGATTGTAGCCGGATGCTTTATACGCGGCAAAAACATCTTTTGTCTTGGCATAATTGATTAGATGCTTCCGCAGCACCGACACTTCCGACATCCGTGCCTCATCTGCCTTTACAGATTCCAACAGCACATCGCATTTTTCAGAAATCCCATCTGCTTTTTCTTTCAGCTCTGCATAGCTCTTGATTCCATGCTCTTCCATGAACATCATAGCTTTCGCCATCTGCTTCAGATTAAAGACTTTCGCCCAACGCGCATATCCCGCGCCTTTGCCCGCCTGCATTTTTGCACGGACATCAATAAGGAACGACAGCTCCGCCTTCTGATGCACCTGTGCTGACCGTGCGCTTGTGCGGGTTTTCTCTACAAATTTGCTTTTATGAACCGCATTCCCGGCAATCACTTCGCAGAGTTCTTCAATCGAATATCCTTTGCCAAGAGAGCGGAAACGAGCAAATCTGGCGTGGCCTTTCCCCCGCAGGGCAGGCTGTTTTCCATCTTTATACTCGTACCCTGCTTCCTGCAAAATTCCGATTAGTTCCCGGAAGTCTTTTGGTTTTCTTACCAATGCTGCATCAATGGCCTCGCAGATTTCATCCCGCTGCGATTTTTTCTCCGGGTATTCCGTTCTCTTCTGCCGCTCCCCATAGGGCTTCCGGATAATAACCGACAACCGGTGTTCTAGGCAGACGATATCACTGAGCCTTGCCAGTGCAAGACCGGATAATCGAAAATCTCGAAATTTTCTGGTGCAGTCTAATGTAGTTGAATTAAAAATAATATGGTGGAGTAGGGAAGCACCGCCTTGTCACATTGCTGTGATAGGTTTGCGCCACCCTCTCCGGGAACCGTACGTACCCCTCTCGGAGTATACGGCTCTGTTACTGCTCGTTCAGACAAAACTCACTTTTTGTGGATAATACTGCGGTGGCAATCCCTGCACACCACAAGCGTTTTTCTGTGTTTGGCAATCATTGCGATTTCCCACCGTTCCTTGCCTTTGAGATTTTTGAGTTTGTTAATGTGGTGAACCTCGTAATGGTCGCTCTCTGTCGTTCCGCATAACTCACAGACCTTTGCTTTCAGCCGGTTTTCAAGGGTATTGACTGCGTATCCGTAGACAACGGCAGCATTGCTGATGTAATCCGTAGCAGGGCCCTTACCTTTGCAGTCGGCGTAATTTGCGAAGTAACGCCTTTTGTTTCCCTGCTTCGTTTCATAGGGTATACCCCATTTTCCTGTGCCATCATTAAACTTGTCAATGGTTTTGGATAGGCTGGTTTTATGCTTTGAAGCAAGGGTTTTTAAGCAACTGTATTCCATAAGGTAGGCAAGATAGTGCAGCTTGCAAAAGTTGCTTGCCATACCATAATAGTTGCATATTCCTCTAAACTCCGCATTGTATACTGAAACGATTTCTAAGTCTGTGAGCCCAACCAGATATTTCCGATGAACTGGAAACATGGAACCATCTTTCTTCTGTATCGCCACACCTTTAGTGAAAACGAATTGACGGATTTTATCGTTAAGTGGCACCAACAGTTCTACACCCCCATTGAGGGTACGCATTTTTACATGACCGGGGCCACCCCGCTTTATTTTTCCGCTTCTGCGCACACGCACATCATAGCCTAAGAACCTTGCACATTTACTGCTATGGGTTATGAGCGTTTTATCTTCACTGAGTTCCATTTTCAGTGTATCTCCGATAAACTCGGCCAGTTTGCTCTTAGTCCATTGACAGTCCTCACGGTTTCCCTTGACTGCTATTAGAAAATCATCCGCATACCGAACATATTTCAGTTTTTTGTCGGTCTGCGCAGTGCAGGGAATGGTCATCAGTTTCTGACGTTTGGGCTTATACTCTGCCAGCACCATTTCCCTTTCCTCACCTGTTACTTTCGTCAAGCGGTGGGATAGCCGTTTGATTTCATTGTGCAGCTCTCGGTATTCAGGTGTGATTTGTCCCACTCCGGGCGTGTCAAATTCGGATTTCAACTTCATTACAAACTTGTCCAATTCATGCAGGTAGATGTTGGCGAGTAGCGGAGAAATGATACCGCCTTGCGGTGTACCGCTGTACGTCTTATGGTACTGCCAATTCTCTAAATATCCTGCTTTCAGGAATTTGTAAATCAGCTTGGTTATCCGAGCGTCCTTGATTTTATTGTTCAGCAAGCCTACAAGAACAGCGTGGTTGATGTTGTCAAAGCAACCTTTGATGTCGCCTTCAACAAACCAACGCGTACCGTTGAACTCCCGTCTCAACTGTTTTAAGGCCGTATGACAACTTCTTTTTGGCCTAAAACCGTGGGAGACATCCAGAAAGATAGGTTCATATACCGCTTCCAGTATCATCCGCAACACTTCCTGCACCAATTTGTCAGTAAAGGTTGGTATACCTAAGGGACGCAGCTTTTTGCGGTTATTCTTCTTCTGGATATAGGTT
>OFMK01001533.1_pt1 | contig 16230 bp, 15 predicted proteins | sample 1541781 | NCBI WGS metagenome assembly OFMK01 (sample SAMN04209250, study PRJEB22552) | human gut metagenome | biome: gut; material: feces | host: Homo sapiens | place: USA: Oklahoma
TTCGCGGCTGCCGTATCGGCGTTGATGTTGTAGGCGGTATCGTTGTCAATGCCCAGGGCCACGGTGGAAATCACGGGGATGTAGCCGCAGCTGAGGGCGTCGTTGACCACCTGAGGGGCCACCTTGACGATCTTACCCACCAGGCCGTACTTCTCGTCCAGCTTCTTGGCCTGGAAGAGGGCCCCGTCCAGGCCGCACAGGCCGATGGCCTTGCCTCCCAGATTGTTGATGATGGAGACCAGGTGCTTGTTCACCTTGCCGCAGAGGACCTGCTGGACGATGTCCATGGTCTCCTCGTCGGTGTACCGCAGGCCGTCCACGAACCGGGACTGCTTGCCCACCTTTTCCAGCATGTGGCCGATCTCCGGCCCGCCGCCGTGGACCATCACCACGCGGACGCCCACCAGGTGGAGCAGGATGATGTCGCTGATCACCGCGCTGCGGAGCTCCTCGGAGATCATGGCGTTGCCGCCGTACTTGATGACAATGGTCTTTCCGTACCATTTTTGAATGTAGGGCAGCGCCTCCACCAGGACGGTGGAGCGCTCCATATAATTGTTCATGTCCATGGGAGAGTCCTCTCTTTTGGGATTAGCTGCGGTAGTCGCCGTTGATTTTCACGTAGTCGTAGGTCAGGTCACAGCCCCAGCAGGAGCAGGTGGCGCTGCCGCTGGTGAGGGTCACCTGGATGACCACCTCGTCCTCCGACAGGACCTGCTTGGCCAGTGCCTCGTCAAAGGCCACCCCTTGCCCGCCAGCGCACACCAGCAGTTCTCCTGCCCGGGAGAGGAACTTCACCTCCACGTCCTTGGGATCAAACTGCGCCCCGGAATAGCCGATGGCGCACAGCACCCGCCCCCAGTTGGCGTCGGTGCCGAAAACGGCGCATTTCACCAGGGGAGAGCGGACCACGGCCTTGGCCATCTGCTCGGCCTGCTCCTCGGTCTCGGCTCCCATCACGGTGCAGGTGATGAGCCGGCCGGCGCCCTCGCCATCGCTGGCGATCATCTTGGCCTCGTACTCGCAGACGTGGCGCAGGGCGGCAAAGAAAATGTCGTAGTCCTCCCCGGGGCCGGTGATGGCGGGGTTGCCCGCCAGGCCATTGGCCAGAACGACGCAGGTGTCGTTGGTGGAGGTGTCCCCGTCCACGGTGATGCGGTTAAAGGTCTTGGTGACCACCTGGCGGAGCATGTCCTGAAGGAGGGCCCCGTCAATGGCGCAGTCGGTGGTGATGCCGCAGAGCATGGTGCCCATGTTGGGGTGGATCATGCCGGAGCCCTTGGCGATGGCCCCGATGGTGACGGTTTTGCCCCCCAGTTCCACGGTGACGGCAATCTCCTTCACCTTCAGGTCGGTGGTGAGGATGGCGTGGGCGGCGTCCAGGGAGGCCTGGGGGGTGTCCGCCAGAGCGGCGACCAGGGAGGGAACCCCCTTCTCAATGGCCTGGATGTTCAGCTCCACACCGATGATGCCGGTGGAGCAGACGGCGAAGTCCTGGGGCCGCAGGCCGGTGGCGGCAGCGGCGGCCTGGGCCATCCGCTGGGCGTTCTCCCTGCCCTTGGGGGCGCAGGCGTTGGCGTTGCCGCTGTCAAAAATGATCCCCCGGGCCTGGTGGTCGGCCAGGTGCTCCTTGGTGAGGATCACCGGGTCGGCCTTGACCACATTGCGGGTATACGTGCCCGCGGCAGCGCAGGGGACGGAGGAGAGGATCATGGCCAGGTCCTTTTTGTCAGGCTGGGGTGTGGTGAAGTTGTCTTTGATGCCGCAGTGGATGCCCGCGGCCTGAAATCCCTTGGGGGCGGTGACACCGCCGGTGATAATGTTCATAACAGAAAAACCTCCTTGGTGAGAATGGTGTAGAAAAGCATAGGGAAGTGAGCCCCTCTCGGCCGGTTATTCTAAACCGGCGGTCTCCGCAAAACCCAGCATCAGATTCATATTTTGGACCGCCGCGCCGGAGGCCCCTTTGCCTAAGTTGTCAAAGAGAGCGGTCACAGTGGTTTGCGCTTCGTGACCGCAGACGATCAATCGCAGCTGGTTGGTGCCCACCAGGGTGTCAGAGTAGATCACAGGCTCATCTCCGCCAAAAGGCGCCACGGAGACAAAGGTTTGCCCCGCATAATAGCTGGACAGCGCCTGGTGGATCTCTTGGGCGGTGGGGCGGCCGGGCAGGGTGTCGTTGCGGAGCAGGACGGTGGTGGCCATGCCCTGGATATAGTCCCCCAGGATGGGGTGGAAGACCGGCGGGGCGGCCAGACCGCAGACGTGGACCATCTCCGGCAGATGCTTGTGGTGGAGATTGGTGCCGTAGATGCGGGCGGAGGCGTGCCGGGGGTCCCGATGGGGGTCCTGATACTCCGCGATGAGCTTCTTGCCCCCACCGGAGTAACCGGTCAGGGAGTAGGCGCACAGGGGATGGTCCGGGGGAATCAGACCCAACTGGACCAGGGGATACACGGAGGCAATGAAGCCAGAGGCGTGGCAGCCCGGGTTGGCCACCCGCTTGGAGCAGGCGATCCGCGCCCGATGGTGGGAGGATAGCTCAGGAAACCCGTAGTCCCAACCGGGGGCGGTACGGTGAGCGGTGGAGGCGTCGATCACCCGGGTGTTGGGATTGTCAATCATGGCCGCTGCCTCCCGGGCCGCCTCGTCGGGCAGGCACAGGAAGACCAGGTCGGCGGCGTTGAGGCATTTCTTCCGTTCCGCCGGGTCCTTGCGCTTTTCCTCGTCAATGAGAAGAAGCTCGATATCCTGGCGGGGGGTCAGCCGGTCGTAGATTTGCAGGCCGGTGGTGCCCTCCCGTCCGTCGATGAAAATCACGGGTTTCATGCTTCACGCTCCTGGATAAACTGCTTGAGGTGTTCCATTTGGACTTTCACTGCCTCCGGAGCCGGGCCACCGTAGACCTTCCGTCCTTCCACACAAGTTTCTAAGGAGAGGGCGTCGTAGACGTCGGCCTGGAAATAGGGGGAGACCTTTTGATACTCCTCCAGGGGGAGGGTCTCCAGGGAGTGGCCGGTGTCCATACAGTGCCCCACCAGCTTGCCCACGATGCCGTAGGCTTCCCGGAAGGGCATGCCCTTTTTGGCCAGGTAGTCGGCGCAGTCGGTGGCGGAGATAAAACCGCCGTTGGCGGCCCGGCGCATGTTGGCCCGGTTGACCGTGAGGGTGTCGATCATGGCGGTGAAGACGGGCAGGCAGAGCTCTACGGTGTCAATGGTGTCAAACACCGGCTCCTTGTCCTCCTGCATGTCCTTATTATAGGCCAGGGGGATGCCTTTCATCACCGTGAGCAGGGTGATGAGGGCGCCGTATACCCGCCCGGTTTTTCCCCGGACCAGCTCGGCCACGTCGGGGTTTTTCTTCTGGGGCATGATGGAGGAGCCGGTGGCGTAGGCGTCGTCCAGCGTGATGAACTGAAACTCCCAGCTGCACCAGAGAATGAGCTCCTCCGAGAACCGGGACAGGTGCATCATCAGGATGGAGCAGGCGGAGAGGAACTCAATGGCAAAGTCCCGGTCGGACACCCCGTCCAGGGAGTTGTCCATGGGTTTTGAAAAGCCCAGCAGCTCTGCCGTGCGGAACCGGTCCACGGGATGGGTGGAGGTGGCCAGGGCCCCGGACCCCAGGGGGGACTCATCCAGCCGGGCCCGGCAGTCCTCTAACCGGGTGATGTCCCGGCGGAACATGTTGGCATAGGCCATCATGGCGTGGGCGAAGGTGATGGGCTGGGCCCGCTGGAGGTGGGTGTAGCCGGGCATGATGGCGTCCAGGTTGCTCTCGGCCTGGCGGAGAAGGGCTTTCTCCAGGTCCAGCAGCATCCCCACAATGACGGGAATCTCTTCCTTGACAAAGAGGCGGAAGTCCAGGGCCACCTGGTCATTCCGGCTGCGGGCGGTGTGCAGCCGCTTGCCTGTGGCTCCGATTCGCTGGGTCAGCAGGACCTCCATGTTCATGTGGATATCCTCGCTGTCCTTGGTGAATTCCACCTTGCCTTCCTCGATCTCCTCCAGGAGAGTCTTTAAGGTGGTTACGATCTTCTCCGCCTCCTCCTTGGCGATGATGCCCTGTTCCCCCAGCATGGTGGCGTGGGCGATGGACCCGGTGATGTCCTGCCGGTACAGCCGGGCGTCAAAGGAAATGGAGGAGTTAAAGTCGTTGACCTTGTCATCGGTCTCCTTCTGAAACCGTCCAGCCCATAATTTCATAGCAAACGAATCCTTTCCATAGAACGGCGCAGAGCAGGACCTGCAGATCCTGCCCCCGCCATGGTTTTCCTGTCATACTGGCCTCGGACTTGCCCCCAACCGGGGCACAGCCCGAAAAGCCTCACAGAGTTTCCCGCCCCGCAGGGCGGGAAATCCAATGCAATCTATTTTTTCGCCGGCTCCGCCGGGGAAAAAATCCGGATCAGTCCGGGCGTGCCTGGTCCCGCCAGGCGCGGTTCCGACTGCAACGCGCAAATTTTGAAGCCCAGCGAAGCGGGTTCAAAATTTCCCCGTCTCAAAGTTTACCAAGCTCCCGCAGCGCCTGCACCGTGTCCGGCAGGCCCCAGAGGTTGATGAAGCCGGTGGCGTCATCCTGGTTGTAGTCGCTCTCCTCGAAGGTGACCAGCTTCTCCGAGTACAGGCTCTCAGGAGAGGTGACGGAGGAGGTGATGATGTTGCCCTTATAGAGCTTCAGCTTCACCGTGCCGGTGACGTGCTTCTGGGTGTCCACGGCGAAAGCCTGGAGGGCCTCCCGCAGGGGGGTAAACCACTTGCCGTTGTACAGCAGGTCGGCAAAGTCGATGGCCAGCTTCTGCTTCATGTGTTTGGTGTCTTTATCCAGGGTGATCATCTCCAGCACCTCGTGGGCCCGATAGAGGATGGTGCCGCCGGGGGTCTCGTAAACCCCCCGGTCCTTCATGCCCACCAGCCGGTTTTCCACAATATCCAGCAGGCCGATGCCGTTGGCGCCGCCCAGCTGATTGAGCCCCTCGATGATCTTGGAGGCCTTCATCTTCTCGCCGTTGAGGGCCACCGGTACCCCCTTTTCAAAGTCCAAGGTAACGTAGGTGGCCTGGTCGGGGGCCTGCATGGGGGACACGCCCATCTCCAGGAAGCCGGGCTTGTCATACTGAGGCTCGTTGGCGGGGTCCTCCAGGTCCAGGCCCTCATGGCTCAGGTGCCACAGGTTCTTGTCCTTGGAGTAGTTGGTCTCCCGGCTGATCTTCAGGGGGACGTTGTGGGCCTCGGCATAGTCGATCTCCTCGTCCCGGCCCTTGATGTCCCACTCCCGCCAGGGGGCAATGATCTTCATGGTGGGGGCAAAGCGTTTGATGGCCAGCTCAAACCGGACCTGGTCGTTGCCCTTGCCGGTGCAGCCGTGGCAGACGGCGTCGGCCCCCTCGGCCAGGGCGATCTCCACCAGCTTCTTGCCGATGATGGGCCGGGCGAAGGCGGTGCCCAGCAGATAGTCCTCGTATTTGGCCCCCATCATCATGGAGGGGATGATGACGTCGTCCACCATCTCGTCTACCAGGTCGGCCACAATGAGCTTGGAGGCGCCGGTTTTCAGGGCCTTCTCCTCCAGCCCTTCCAGCTCGTCGGCCTGTCCCACGTTGCCGGAGACGGCGATGATCTCGGGGTTGTTGTAGTTCTCTTTCAGCCAGGGGATGATGATGGATGTATCCAGCCCGCCGGAATAGGCGAGGACGACTTTCTTAATTTCAGACATGGTGATGACCTCCCAAAAAAGTTTCCGTGGAATTCTCATTGGGGAAAGCATAGCACGAATCCATGCAAATTGCAAGAGAATTATGCATAATCATTCGAAAAAGAAGGGAAAAACCCCAGGCAACTTTCCACAAAAATGAATATTTAGGGGGAGTATTCGCATATATATACTGAAAAATACGGAAGGAGAAGAGAATTGACTTTTTTCCGGAAGGCTGGTAAGATGACAGCACAGCACCAGACGGGAGAGAAGGCAGATGTACAAAGGGTTTGCAGTGTGCGCTTACAAATGAATTAATATATTATGATTTCTCATGTCATTATGAAGGTTGAGTAAAAGACATTGTCCTCTGGATTGATAGGATGATTATTTCAACCTGATTCGACAAGAACAGGTTCCAACTGATTTTATAAATGCGGACCAAGAGGGATGCTCCGCCTCGGGCATCCCCTTCCCGTGTAAAAATAGAGGGAAATTGAATATGCGGGTATGGCGGAATTGGTAGACGTGCAGGATTTAGGTTCCTGTGGAGCAGTCCGTGTGGGTTCGAGTCCCACTGCCCGCACCAAAGGCGGTGAGTTCGAATAGGACTTGCCGTCTTTTTTCCAGCAGATACACTTAAAAATAATCTGTAAATCTTATTATACGAGGAGAAGATTGCATGCTTTATAGAAAATGCCTGAGACACTACGGCGCGGCCCTCCTCCTGGGCCTCCTGCTGGCGGCTGGCGTGAGCGGCTGCGGGGAACCGGCCCCTGCTGCGTCCCAACCGGCGGAAGACGTGGAGGCGCGCCAGGAGCCGGACCAGACGGAGATTTCATGGGAACCGGTGACGGTAACCACCAGCGGCCGGGGGGAGGTTTGCTTTGACCTGCGGCCGGAACACTTCATAAGGCGGTACAACCAGCTCTACCGGCAGGACTGGGGGGAGGACCTGCTCCAGCCCCTGGACCAGTGGATGGACTATGGAGTGGGCTTTCTCTCCCGGTCAGGTGGGGCGGAGGGACATCAGTATGTCTCCCAGGTGGACGAGAGCAACTACGCTGAGCCCTTCCTCTCCCTCTGTGTGACCCAGGACGGCGCCCGGGTGATGGAGACGGTGACGGGCTTGTCCCAGAAAAACTATGACGGCGGCCCCATCGAATTCTTTCAGGCCAAGGCCTTTTACAGCCTGCGGGTGTTCTTCCCTGCAATGGAGCGCGCCGACTTTGACCGCCTGTACGAGGCCCTGTTCGCCGGGGGAAGTTATGCGGAGACGTATGAGACCCCGCTGCCCAACCGGGTGTTCTACCAGGATGGGGTGGCCTGCTATGCTACCCTTCAGATTGGAGAGTGCGACCAGATCCACGTCATGGCGGTGACCCAGGCCCAGCTGGACCAGTGGCGGGCTGCCGGGGTGGAGGTGACAGAGGGATTTCCCGCAGGGGAGCCATGAGCTGCCCAGGTTTGGGTTGACAAGGTCTGGGGCGGAGAGTAACCTTACTATATAAGGAATATGCCACAGGCGATTCGTCTTGTATGAAAAAAGGAGTGTGATCCCATGCTCACCCAGCGTATCGAAGCCATTCGGCAAAATTATGTCAATACAAAGCCCCAAATCTCCTGCGAGCGGGCCAAAATCTGGACGGATTCCCACCGAGAGACCGAGGGACAGCCGGTGGCCATCCGCCGGGCCCGGGCCTTCTATGACTGCTGTGACCGGCTGGGCGTCCATATCTTTGCGGGCGAGCTGGTGGTGGGGGCCATCGGGGAGTTTCGGAAGTGTGGTATCCTCACCCCGGAGTTCTCCTGGATGTGGGTGGACCGGGAGATGGACACCTTTGACACCCGGCCCCAGGACCCCTATCGGATGACCGATGACCAGCGGGCATTTGTCCGCCGGGAGATTTTCCCCTATTGGAAAGGAAAGTCGCTGGAGGAGGCCTTCCTGGCCCGCCTGCCGGAGGATACCTACCGGATTGGGGTGGACACAGGGGTTCTGGACAACGACTCCAAGTGGCGCCAGGCGGTGGGGGAGATCACCCCGGACTACCAGGATGTACTGTTCAAGAAGGGGTTCGGCGGGATTCTGCGGGAGGCGGAGGACCATCTGGCGGCTTTGGACCCCACCAATCCAGAGGACCTGTCCAAGCGGGAGTTTTACACCTCCGTCTGCTGGACCTCCCGGGGGATTATCCGCTACGCCAATCGGTATGCCCAGGCGGCGGAGGCCATGGCGGACCAGGAGAAGGACCCTGTCCGAGCCCAGGAGCTGCGCCGGATCGCCCGCAACTGCCGGCGGGTCCCGGAGCATCCCCCGGAGAGTTTTTACGAGGCCATTCAGTTCCTGTGGTTTGTCCAGGTGGGGGGCATTTTGTCAGAAAATCCCCTGTCGCTGAATCCCGGGCGGTTTGATCAGTACATGGCTCCATACTATGAGGCGGACCTGGCCCAGGGGACCCTGGACGAGGCCTTTGCCCAGGAGCTGGTGGATGCCCTGTGGCTGAAATACTCGGAGTGGGTGTGGACCATCTCCGCCAATACGGCGGATTATTTTGCCGGGTATAACCAGTTCCAAAACCTCACCGTGGGCGGCAAGCGGCGGGACGGAAAGGACGGGACCAATCCGGTGACCTACCTGGCGTTCAAGGCCACAGAGGAGGTCAAGACCCACCAGCCCGGCCTGTCCGTCCGGGTGCAGGCGGACTGTCCCAAGGAATTTCTGGACGCGGTGACCCACCTGGTGTCCAAAGGCACTGGGTTTCCCGCCATTCACAGCGACAGCGTGGGCTATCAGATGCTTCTCAACGCCGGCTATGCCCCGGAGGATGCCCGGGACTGGAACAACTGCGGCTGCGTGGTGCCCCACTACCGGAAGACGGGGGAGTGGACCGCGGCGGTGAACATGAACTTTGGCTCTGCCCTGGAGTATGCGCTGAATGAGGGGAAGAGTCTGATGACAGGCCGTCAGATGGGGCTGGCGGAGCGGCCTGCGGAGACCTTCCGCACCTTTGAGGAGGTGGAGGCGGCCTTTTACCGCCAGTTCGATTTCCTCTGCCGCCACGCGGTGATTATGACTTTGGAGGCCCAGCGGCTTCACCAGGAGATGGTGCCCCGTCCCTTCCTGTCCTCCTGCATCGAGCACTGCATGGAATCGGGGAAGGACTTGTCCCAGGGGGGCGCCAAGTATACCATTGGTCCGGTGATCACCGGCATTGGGCTGGCGGTGGTGGCCAATTCCCTGGCTGCCGTGAAAAAACTGGTGTTTGAGGACGGGGTCTGTACCATGGCCGAACTGGCCGCCGCCCTGCGGGCCAACTGGGAGGGGTATGAGGACCTCCAGGCCCGCGCCAAGGCATGCCCCAAGTATGGCAACGACGAGGACGCGGTGGACGATTTGGCCATTCGTCTGGCCAACCATTTCTATGAGGAAATCCATCCGTACCACGATATATTTGGCGCCCCCTTCCTCACCGCGTTCATGGGGATCTCCAATTACATCCCCATGGGCCGGGTGCTGGGGGCCACTCCGGACGGCCGAAAGCACGGGGAACCCTCCAGCGAGGGGGTCTCCCCTTATGTGGGGACCGACCAATCCACCCCCCTGGCCGCGATGCGCTCCAGCGCCAAGCTCAACCAGGAGGTCCATTCCGGGGGAACCCTGCTGAACCTGCGGCTGAGCCCCGAGTTGGTGGCCACCAAGCGGGGGCAGGCCAATTTGGGGGCCATGATTCAGACCCTTTTTGCCCTGGGAGGCTTTCATGTGCAGTTTAACTGCATCTCCTCCGAAACCCTGCGGGACGCCCAAGCCCATCCAGAGAACTACCGGGATCTGCTGGTCCGGGTGGCTGGGTATTCCACCCAGTTTGTCAATCTCTCCCGGGCCATGCAGGACGCCATCATCGCCCGGACGGAGCACGGAGGCTGAGGGGAGCTTATGGGCGGCTACATCACCCAAATCCAGCACTGTTCGGTCAACGACGGAGAGGGCATCCGCACTCTGATTTTTCTGGCTGGCTGCCCCCTCCGTTGTGCCTGGTGCGCCAACCCGGAGGGGCAGACCCGGGAGAATCCCATGACCCGGTGGATGGAGACGGAGGAAGTCCTCCAAGCGGTCCGGCGGCAGGCCATTTTCTACCGCTTTTCCGGGGGTGGCGTCACCTTTTCCGGCGGGGAGGCCACGGCCCAGGGGGAATTCTTTCAGGAACTGACACAGCGGCTCTATGACGAGGGATATGACCTGGCGTTGGAGACCTGCGGCGTGTTTGACTTTGACCGGATGGCACCGACCTTAGGGAAAATGAATCAAATTTTTATGGACCTGAAGCACCCGGACCCGATGGCCCATCGACGGTTCACCGGGCTGGACAACCGGCTTGTGCTGGAGAACCTCCGGCGGACCGCCCAGCTGGGCCCGCCGCTGGTGGTTCGGATTCCCGTGATTTTGGGGGTCAATGGAACCGATGAGACCATGGCCGCCTGTTTTCGCCTGTTGGGACAGCTGGCGCCGGGGGCGGCCCTGGAGCTGCTGCCGTATCACCGGCTGGGGGAGGAAAAATACCGCCAGCTGGGCCGTCCGGTGCCCAGCCCGGCCTTTGGCATTCCCTCCCAGGACCAGTTGGACCACTGGCGGGCGATGGCCCAGGCCATGGGGCGTCGGGTGGTGTCCTATCGATAAGGAGGAAATTCCATGAAAGAATATCAGCTGCATGGACTGCGGGCCCTGGCGCAGTCGCCAAAGGGGACGGTTCCCGCCTTTTTGCAGGCCCCGGCCACCCAGGGGGCCTGGCGGTTTCACCACGCCCTGGAGGACTATGGGCCGACGCCTCTGGTCCGGTTAAATGGCCTGGCGGAGGAGCTGGGCCTGGGTGGCGTCTTTGTCAAGGATGAGTCTCACCGGTTTGGTTTGAACGCCTTTAAGGGGCTGGGCGGCATCTATGCTCTCTCCCGGGCGGTGGCCCGGGAGCTGGGTCTGCCGGCGGAGGTGACCTTGGAGGAATTACAGGCTCCGTCGGTGCAGAAAGAGGTCAGGAATATGGTGTTTGTGACTACCACCGACGGAAACCACGGGCGGGGGGTGGCCTGGGCGGCCCGGAAGCTGGACTGTGAGGCTCATGTCTATCTCCCGGCGGGCTCCGCCCCTGCCCGGGCGCAGGCCATTCTGGACGCAGGCGCGGTGGAGGCACGGGTTCTGCCTCTGGGCTATGACGACGCGGTGCGCTATGCGGCCCAACAGGCCCAGGAGAAGGGGTGGACTCTTATCCAGGACACCAGCTGGCCCGGCTATGAGGAGATTCCCACCTGGATTGTCCAGGGATACACCACCCTGGCCCGGGAAGCGGCGGACCAACTGGCCGAGGCGGGGGTTGACCGGCCCACCCACGTCTTTTTGCAGGCCGGTGTCGGGGCCATGGCCGGCGGCGTGCTGGGATACTTGGCGGACCGGTATGGGGCCCAGGCGCCGGTCTTTGCCGTGGTGGAGCCGGAGAACGTCGCAGGCATCTATGCCTCTGCCCAAGCCGGTGACGGTCAGCCCCATCCGGCCCAGGGCCCGGGGGAGACCATCATGGCGGGCCTTAACTGTGCAGAGCCCTGTACCCTGACCTGGCCGGTGCTGCGGGACCTGGCCAGTTGGTACATCGCCTGCCCGGACCAAGTGGCGGAGCGGGGTATGCGACGTCTGGGGCGCCCTGCGGCGGGGGACCCGGCGGTGATCTCCGGCGAGAGCGGCGGCGTGACCATGGGGCTGCTGGACCTGCTGATGACGGCGCCGGATTTGGCACCTCTCCGCAGGGACATGGGGCTGAACCGGCAGTCTGTGGTCCTGTTGATCAGCACGGAGGGGGACACCGACCCGGTGCATTACCAGAAGGTGATGACACATGATTGACAAATGAAAAAAACGTGGTATCGTATAGGCAGTACATTCCGATATCCAATCGGACAGGAGGGACTACCATGGCAAAGAAACGGAAATGGGGCCGGGTGCTGGCCTTTGGCGCCATCACGGCCGCCCTGGGCGGCATCGCGGCGTATAAGCACCGGAAGGAAATCGAGCGGACGCTCCAGGAGATCGCGGACCAGATGGACGCCTGGGAGGAGAGCAGCGAGTTTTTTACGGACCAGGACACCGTTGTTCACACGGTAAATCCCGCCCCTGAGGGGGGCGAGGAGGCACCCGCGGCGGAAAACGAGCCCGCCGAGAGCGACTTTGTGGACGCGGCCCCGGCGGAGACGGAAGAAAAGCCCTCTACGGCAGAGTGATTCCTTGCACACAGACAGCCCGCCCTCCGTCCCAAAAGGCGGGGGGCGGCGGTATTTTCATTCCAGGGAGGAGAAAGGACCCCAGTGGAGATCACCATCCAACCGGCCTACCAGGAACCGGAGGCCATTCGAGAACTGCTTGTGGAATACACCGGCATGCTGCTGGAGCAAAATCCCGCCTTTGCCGGCTACCTGAAGCAGCAAAACTTCGCGGCAGAGCTGGACAACCTGCAGGAAAAGTATGGGGTGCCAGAGGGGCGGCTGTATCTGGTCCGGGCAGATGGGGCGCCCGCCGGCTGCGTGGCGATGAAAAAGCTGGATGCCCAGCGGTGTGAGTTGAAGCGGCTGTATATCCGCCCCGCGTTCCGCGGCCAGGGCCTGGCCCGGCGGCTGGTGGAGCGTCTGCTCACCGACGCCCGTTCCGAGGGCTACCAGGCTATGCTGCTGGACACTTTTCCCTTCCTCTCCGGGGCGATCCGCCTTTACCGGACCTTGGGGTTCTATGAGATCCCCAGCTACAACAACAGTCCCTTGGACAGTCTCATTTATATGAGAAAGGACCTATGTCCTGCCTGCTCTTTTTGCGGTTAGGCGTCATCATGGGACAGAAAAGCGAAACAGGCTTTTGTATACACAGAATTGCAAGCGAGTTGGTCCACGGACCAACTCGCTTGTTTTAGAGTAACGATTCTTGCAGACTTAGCCAGCAAATCTGATTGTTTCAGAAAAACAAAAAGATGAGCCCGATAAGGGCTCATCTTTGGTCGGAGTGTGGGGATTCGAACCCCAGGCCTCTTGGACCCGAACCAAGCGCGATACCAAACTTCGCCACACCCCGATAAGCCTTTCTATTATACTTGTATTGTGGGGAAATGTCAAGTGGGAAAACGGGAAAAAGTGAGGTATATTCCGTGGAGGGATGCCATAGAGATAGAGTAGCCAAGCAAAGAAAGGGGGCGGGATGATGGCCGGGGAAGGGACAAGGAAAAAGAGCCGGAAGAAGGAGAGCCTCTCCCCAGGGGAGAAGCGGCGGCTGCGGCAGCTGCTCATTTGTCTGGTCCTCTTCGGCGTTGTCTTCGTGGGCCGGGGGATGGACTTGGGGCCGGTGTCCCAGCTCTCCGCCACGGTGGGGGAACTGGTCCGGGCGGACACGGATTTTCAAGCGGTTTTCGCGCGGATGGGGGAGTCCTTCTCCAAGGGAGAACCAGCGGTGGAAACCTTCCGTTCCCTCTGGAGCGGGATGTTTTCCCAGGAGGAAACACCGGCCCAGACGCCGGAGAAGGGGGCGGCGCCGGAACAGCCGGCGGCCCAGGAGGAGCAGGCAGAGGGAGGCGCGGATGGCGCGGAAAACGATTCATAGCACCGGTGGATTCTGGCTGATCCTGGGGGCGCTGCTGTTGGCGGCGTCCCTTCGGCTTCTGTTCTGGGCGGCGGTGGCGGCGGCAGTGCATGAGCTGGGGCACGTGGCAGCGGTGCGGGCCCTGGGCGGCCGGGTGGGCAGCTTTCGGCTGACGGGGGTGGGCGCGGTGATCCAGCCCCGGCGGGAGCGGATGTTTTCCTATGGAGAGGAGTGCCTGGTGGCGTTGGCGGGCCCCGCCGCCAGCGTTTTGCTGGCCATAGGGGCTGCGGCGTGGGGCAGGCATTTTGGCGGCGCGGATGCCTATCTGCTGACGGGGGTAAGTCTGGCGCTGGGGGTGTTTAATCTGCTGCCCATAGGTCCTCTGGATGGAGGCCGCATTCTCCGGGCGGTGGCCTCCCGGTGGGCGGGACCGGATGCGGGGGACCGTGTGTGCGGTCTGCTGACGAAGGTTCTGGCCGCGGGCCTGGCCGCCCTGGGCGTATGGGTGTTGGGGAAGAGCGGAAATTTTACCCTTCTGCTCTGCGCCGGTTGGCTGCTGTGGCGGCGGGAAGGGAGCCGGTGAAAGAACGGGAGCCATCTGGACCCTCTTTGGGAACGGATGGCTCCCGGTTTCGTTTGGCGGGAGGCCCAAGGCAATCCGATTCCATCAGCGTGTTTTCTCCATACGATAGTTGGTCAGAAGAATCCCCCGGCGTTCCACCTGCTGGGCCCGGAGGACCCGATATCCTCTTTTTTCAAAGAAAGACCGCGCGGTGAGGGAGGCGTGGGTGACAAGGGGACCGGCGGCGGAGGCCTCCAGGCGATCACAGAGGGCGGTGGCGATTCCCATGCCCTGGTGGTCCTTGTGGACATACAGACGGTCCAGATACCCTGTGTTGCTGTCTATGTCCCCAAAGCCCACGGCGCAGCTGTCCTCTACCGCCACGAGGGTGTGGTGGGCCTGGAGAGACCGGTCCCATGCCCTCAGGTCGATGTCCTTTGGCGCCCATGCGTCTAACTGCTTTTCTGTGTAGTCTCTTCGGTTGACGGTGTGGACCGTCTGATAGAACAACGCTGCCAATGGGGCCGCGTCGAACGGCTGGTAGGCTCGGATCACCATGCGCCTCCCCCTCTCTTTTTTGGATGTTCTTTTACTCTACCACATTCGATGCCCTGGGGCAACTGGGGCTGTGGGTTGCCAGATGGGCTTTTTTTTGCTATAATTTACTATCAATTCCCAAGACAACAGCCCGCATGGGTTAAGGAAGGCCATTTTTTGGCATACTGGTGGAAGGAGACAGCGTATGGGTATGTTTTCTCAGTTGGCCCAGGGGGTGGACTGGTCCAGCATGGGCGCGATGGCGCTGCGGATCGTGGCGGTGCTGCTGTGCCTGGTGGTCCATGAGGTCTGCCATGGCCTGGCGGCCTACTGGCTGGGGGACCCCACCGCGAAGCAGAGTCACCGGCTGTCCCTCAATCCCATTCACCATCTGGACCCCTTTGGCCTGCTCATGATGGTGGTGGTGGGGTTTGGCTGGGCCAAGCCCGTGCCGGTGGACCCCCGCTACTTCCGCAAGCCCAAGCAGGGTATGGCCATCACCGCGCTGGCCGGACCGGTTTCCAACTTCCTGTTGGCCTATGTGTCGGCGATCCTTTACAGTGGATTGTACGCGGTGCTGGTGGTGCGGGGGGAGACCACGGGGCTGGCCTTGGCACTGGAGTTTTTCGGCGTACTGGTGACCCTGAACATCGGCCTGGGTATTTTCAACTTGATTCCCTTCCCGCCCCTGGACGGTTCCAAGGTTGTGGCCATGTTCCTGTCGGACCGGCAATACGTGCAGTGGATGCGTCTGGAGCGGTATGGGATGATTGTGCTGATGGCCGCCCTCTGGTTCGGGCTGCTGGACGGCTTTCTGGGGACGGCCCGATCCTGGATGCTGGACTGGATGCTCCGGGGGGCCTCCTTCGCCTACACCGGGGTGCTCTCCCTGCTGATGTGACGGCCATGGAACGCCCGGTCTATTACATTAAAGGTGTGGTGCGGGACGGCGCGGAGGCCACCCAGGACTTTGTGGGCCCGCTGGATTTGATCCTCCATCTGCTGCAAAAGAATCGGATTGCCGTTCGGGACATCCCCCTTGCGGGCATTCTGGCCCAGTTTTTGGCCTGGATGTCCTCCCGGCGGGCGCTGGACCTGGAGGTGGCGGGGGAGTTTATCTCCATGGCCTCCCACCTGATGCTTTTGAAGACCAGAATGCTGCTGTCCGAGCAGGACCAAGAGGCCCAATCGGAGATGGAGGAACTCATTGCCTCCTTGGAGGCCCGCCAGCGCCATGAGAACTATGCCCGGATTTTGGCGGTGCTGCCCCAGCTTTCGGAGGGGTACCAGCAAGGGGGGGCGGCCTTTCCCAAGGGCCCGGAGCCCCAATTTGCCCGCCGGGTGTACCGGTATGTCCACAGTGGGGAGGACCTGCGCGCTGCCGTGGCGGCCTGGCAGGCCCGCCAACGCCGGGCGGCGCCCCCCTCCCTGGAGGAATTCCGAGGGGTTGTGCGGCCGGCGCCCTACCGAGTGGAAGAAAAGGCGGCGGAGCTCCTTTCCCTTCTGCGGGCGGAGGGACCCCGGCGGCTGACGGACCTGATCCGCCGCAGCGGGAGCTGCTCAGAGGCCACGGCCACCTTTCTGGCGCTGTTAGAGCTTTGCCGGGAGGGAAAGATTCACTTGGCCGGGGAGATGGACAACCCGGAGGTCTCCTGGCGATCGGGGACCTGAGGCTCTGGGGAGAAGGGCGGACAAGGGGAGGAGGGGATGGCAATGGAGCGAAATCAATGGGAGAGCGCCGCGGAGGCAATCCTTTTCGCGCTGGGGGAGCCGGTGGAGGAAACCCGGCTGGCCCAGGCCATAGGCTGCCCCCGGGAGGCGGCGGCCCGGG
>OFMK01001544.1_pt1 | contig 16063 bp, 26 predicted proteins | sample 1541781 | NCBI WGS metagenome assembly OFMK01 (sample SAMN04209250, study PRJEB22552) | human gut metagenome | biome: gut; material: feces | host: Homo sapiens | place: USA: Oklahoma
AATGAATAAATTAGGAACGGCCTGTATGCCATTGGTGAAGAATATTCCAAAGCCTACGAACAAGAAGTGGAAAAAGACATTTTGCCCAATTTGCGGTAACAAGTGTTGGGAAACTCCTCAATTAAGATGGGCGAAAAAAGCAGGTAAGGTAGATAAAGCTGCATGCACAGAGTGTGCTATTAGCGGAAAGGAGTAATAAATGAATAAATATCAAGAAGCGTTAAACAACTTAAAAGAGCCAACGGATGAATGGCTTGATAAGCAATTACAATTAGCTGAAAACTTGGATGAACCTATCGTGTATAAGCATCAGTAAGATTTAGATTTGTTACAAGAATTAGTGGATAGAGAAACACCTAAAACAGCAATCAAAGACGAAGTGTCTAAAATTAGATACATTGAAACTTATACATGCCCTAATTGCGGTGGTTCGTTCAGTGGTAGGATAAGCGATTACTGTTATCATTGCGGACAGGCATTACATTGGAGGGAAGATAATGGATAAAACACCTAAATGCAAAGAGTGTAAATACTGCAAAAATTTAGGAAAAGCTACTTTTGGATATAGCACAACTAACAGAACGTTTAGTAGAGCATGCTACTATTGTGTTTGTAATGATCTAAACGCTTTTATCGGTCACGGAAAGTGTACACCCAACAGCCCGATAATGGTTAAGACATCACCTCTATGGTGTCCCCTTAAGGAAAAATATAAAATAAAAAAAGCGTAGTAACACGTAGTAAGAACGGAGTAAAGGAGTAATGAAGATGACTAAAGATGAATATTTATATGCGTTAGCAAGTGTGAAAATGGATGGAGATTATTGTGACGAAAAGAAGTATTCTATTTTGCGGAAGTTGATTGAAGAACATTTTGACAATTTGCCGCTAAAATTTGAAGAGTTAGAAGCAGGTATGTGGGTATGGGATGATAAAGAAAAATGGTATAGAAAAATAGTTATCCTTTTTAACTCTTGTCAAGAATATCCTAAAGGTAGTTTTAAGTCATATGCAGATTCAGATGAATCAAGTTTAGATTTTATAGAATTTGAAGAAAATCGTTTCTATCGCGTGGAGGTAAAGTAATGCTTGGATATATATTATGTGTCATATTAGGTTTAATAGTTGGCGCAATCATAATGGGATGCACAATAGGCGGAAACTAGGTGATGATAAGTGAAATCATCATTATATCTAGATTTTGTAAAAGGCGATGAACTGCGCATCAAAAACATATTAGAAAAATATGGATGCTGTAAAAGTGAAATGAAAGAACTAATGACAGCGATAAGCCAGTTAGAAGAACATTGCGTACAATATGGCATTGCTAAAACTGATGAGGGATGTCTACCAAAGGGCGAACGTGAAGAATATGCAGAATTGAAACGTAAATATTACGATCTAGAAGCAATGTATGACAATAATAAAGAAGTCAGAAAGAAGCTCTATGAGCAAGCATATCGTTATAAATTAATGTATGAAAAAGAAAGGAATAAACGAATTAATGCTAATAAGGATAATAAAAAATATGGAAGATGTTCCAGAGTTCAAACGACCGTTTAAAGGAAAAGTTTTTGAAGTCGTAGATACCAAGTACGGAAAATATAAACCGGATGAAAATTTCAGACATTTCATTGAAGTAAAAGGGCAGTTTGTTTCTGTTGCACCGGATGAGTATAAGGTGGTAAGAGTATGAGTAAAACAATATCTCGCAAGGCTGTTATCCATAAACTGCTTGAGATAAAGAATGGATTAAAACTTTCAGAGAGCAAACAAAAAGCAATTAACAAGGCGATAACTGATGTGAGTTATAGAATTGCTGATGATTGTAAGGTGGTAAAAGTGTCAGTTGGTATAGCTTCTAATAATATAGATATTGAAATGTATAAATGCCCTGTTTGCGGTTATATGATAGCAACTACACCTGAAAGTAATATGACAAGTAAAACATTCCCTAAGTATTGCAGAGAATGTGGTAAAGCATTAAAAAAACCATCTCATAAGTAATAAAAAAAGACTGCCCCTCGCAAAAGCAGCCAAAACACCTGTGTTAATTATAGCACAAACACAGGAGGATATTTAAATGAAAGAGATAACAAGGGAGCATATTGATTATTTAGAAAGAACACTTAAGAATTGGTATTATCTTAAAAAACAAGCACAGCTTCTTAAAAAACAAGCATTTATCTTAGATATCAAAATTGAAGATGAACGTAAAGCTTCCGGCATATCTTATGATAAAGAAGCAGGAACATATAACAACACCGATACACCATACATAATTAGTTTAATACAAGAGCAGGCATCATATGATTTAGATGCTCAACATTATGAGTATGCTGCTATAGATTTAGACAAACGTAATAAATTAACAGAGAGAATATCAATGTTATCTAAAGATCAACTTGATACAGTGCAATGGTTATGCAAAGAGGGGATAACACAGGCTCAATATGCAAAGAAAGTAAATGTATCAAGACAAGCAATTAGTGACAGATTGGATAATGCTTTAAAAAGAATGTTGGAGGTGGAATGATGAATGATTTAGAAAGATTGTTTGCTGAAAAGCAGACAGAAAACGGTGATGCAACATACAATACAACAGGCAATAAGTTACTCGATATCTTATTTATGACATCTTATTATGAAAAACATTTGGATGAGGTGACAATTGGAAATAACGCTAAGGAGAAGTTATTTGCCATGTTTATTCGTGACCCTAGATATGGTTTGGGGCGCAGAGATTTAGGCAGGGAATTGATGTTACAAGCAGAAATTAGTCCGGAAGATGTAGTGCTGGCGGGTAGATTTGATGATTTGCTTGTGAATAATATCCGTGAAGATTATTTAGAATTTATTGTGAACGAATGCAAAAAAGGAAATGAACTGGCCAAGAAATGGATGCCAAGACTTACAGGAAAAGATGCTAAGAAAGCGAAATTCATATGCCGCCATTTTAACATTAAAGAGAAAGATTATCGTAAGATGATTAAGTGTGATACTACGGAAAGAAAACTGTCTGAAAAACGTATTGATGATATTGATTTTGAGCATGTACCATCTCTTGCTATGGTTAAATATTACAAACGATTCATGCAGGAAGAAAGATTTCAGGAGTATATATCACAGGTGAAGCAAGGAAGCAAGAAACTGAATATTAGCACCACCACAGTGTACGATATCTACAGAAATAGAGATAACATTGATGCTGATTTATTCTTTGATAAGATTGAGAAAATCAAAATCAATTGCATCCCTGTTTTGGACACTTCCGGTAGTATGTTTGATACCAACGATTCCATCGGCAAGGCAATGTCAATTGCACATTACCTGGCTAAATGCTCAACTTATTGCAATAATCAAGTGGTTAGCTTTTCGAGCAATCCTAGACTGATAAAGATTGTTGAAAAAAGAGCATCATCCATACCATGGTACAAAACATTTGGAACTGAAAACAAATATAGCCGAGAGTTGAATTCAATGTATACAGGAGACTGTAGCAATACCGATTTTGGCAAGGTCATGTATCTATTAGGAAAACTGGAATCATTACCGGAATATTTAGTTGTGTTGTCTGATATGGAATTCGATCGAGGAAGTGCAATGTCAAAAAACAGAGTTATGGAGTTATGGAAAGCTAAAGGATATCAGACGAAAATTGTTTGGTGGAACTTTAACAGCCGCAATACAACGGTGCCTGAGTTGGATGAGATGGGGAATATCTATATTTCCGGATATTCGCCGATGTTATTGAAGTTCCTTGAAGTAGGATTCAATGGAGAACAGTTTCTTAATCGACTATTGACAGAATATCAAAACACAGTATTTCATTTGTAGAAAAAACGTGCTATAATTAAAACATAAAGGCAGGCTCAGCAAATAATAATATAAGATGACTACATATAAACTGCCTTGATAAGAAATCCACTCACAGCAAACCAAATTGGCCGAAACTTTTAACTTCGATACCTTTAGTGGATTGTATATAGCACATGACGAGGACAAATGATGCCCTCGTTTTTTTATACCAATTTTTACAGAAAAAGGCACATATAAAGTTCCAAAATATATAATTTTCACATTGAAAAAATTTTTCTACGAGCGGCTGGCTCAAAACAGTTTTCACCCTACACACCCTCTTTTGTACGATTTTATATACCTCTACAAATTTTATTAAAACTCACTATTTATCGCGTTTTTAGTTGCTCTGAAAAGACGATTTTTGATGAAAAAGCGTTGGCTTCATCGCATAATGTGAGCGTAGCAAGGGAAACGAAACATACACCACCAAGTGCTTACCTTGCTACATCTTAAAAGAAGGCGGCAAAAAATCCTTAGTATAAAGACCGTTACAAAATCCCGGGACGTGCGGATTATACGAAGGAGGTGGCGCAATGGTTCGATTTATTAAAGAGCTGCGGCTATTGGTTAACTCGATTATAAGGTTAATTAAGGCAATAAAAAAAGAAGGCTAACCCACTACAGCCGCCTTCACTTAGTATTTTATAACATAATGCCAAGATTGGCAAGGAGGTAATGTTAGAGTGAAATTAAAAAACGTGATAAAAGGACATAAAAAGGATAAATATGTAATAGTAAAAAGTAGTTTGTGTAAGTTGGAATGGAGCGGGCATGGAATTGAGCGAATTATTGAAAAATGCGCCCCCTACTTATTGGAAATGGAAGTCACAAACACTACTAAAAATAAATTAGGCAGGACAATTATTATTATAGGGAATAAGCGCTTGTTATAAAGGGTAATTCCAAAGGAGAAAATAAAATGAAAAAAGAAATGATGAATAAATATTATAGTGTTTTGATGGTTGTTTATGATGACGCGAGAAGTGATATACACTTAGCAGAAACAAGAGAATGTAAAGAAAAACCAACAAATACTTTTAAATCATTAAGGGATAGAGATATATATGTAGATTGGTTTGATAATAAAGAGCAAGCTGTAGAATACATAGAATCGTGTAAAGAATAGTACATACATATAAAAGAATAACTAGGAGGAGAATAACATGGAATACGATTACTTGGGCGCAGTAGAAGATGATGTAAAAGAATACATAAAAGATGAAGTCAATTTTGCTGATTATGAAACAATGGAAGAACTAGAACAATTTTTAAATGATGAATTATTTATCAATGATAATGTCACTGGAAATGGAAGCGGTAGTTATACCTTTGATAAATGGGAAGCTGAAGAAAACTTATGTCATAACATGGATTTACTAGCGGATGCTTTGGAGGAATTTGATTGTGATAGAGATTATCTTAAAAGAGGTGCAGAGGCTTGCGATGTTACTATTCGTTGTTATTTGTTATCGCAAGCAATTAGCGAAGTATTAGAAGAACTAGAAGAAGATTTTGAAGCGGTTCACGAGAATGAGGAGGAAATATAATGAAAAACATACAGGATATTATAAATAAGATTAAAGAATTAGGCTGGGATGTTGAAGACGAAGAATATTTTTATTTATTATCTATTTTTAGCCCAGCAGAGCAAGACTTTAACATTGAAATAGATAAAACAGACGACATTGAAAGGTTTCTCGAAAAAATTTATCAAACTTATGAAAATTATGATGTTAGCGAAGAAACATATCTGTGGCTTGATAATACAGGACATGGAAGAAATGGTGCGCCATATGAAATGGAAGATTTGCTTAATGATATGAAGTGGTGTGAGAACGCTATATTAGAATTGTATAAAGATTTAAATGAGTTTTTACATGAAGAGGATCTATAACATGGAGTTTTATGATTGGTTGCTAGTATTAGATATCATCATTGTACTAGGTATTAATGTTTCAGTATGGAGAGAAAAGAGGAATAAAAAAACATGAAAAATAAATTGTCAATAAGCGATTGCGGAATAATCATGCGAGATGCACTAGATAGTGCCTTAACTCAAGATGACGATATACCATGTGTTTATCTTGATGGCGATTATTATACAGATGAAGATTTTGAACAATTTTTAATGGACGTTGAAAAAGTACAAAATGTAAATAGCTGCGTAATTGATGGATTTGCAGATAGCAAAGATGAGTTATGTAATATTACGTTTATGGGTTACTTTTCAAAAGTTTTCAAGGATGGGAGGTAATGCAATGAAAAAGAATATGTATGTAGCCATTATTGTTATATGTATATTATTTGTTATTGCTATATCAGCAGTAGCAGGATATAAAGTTGGGTGTAACAAAGCTTTTAATCAAGCAAAAGTAGTGTATGAAGAGCGTAAGGGTACCAAGTGGTGTTATGTGCTTACAGACAATAATGTTAGCGCGTACGATTGTACAGGTACGGGAGGAAAGGAAGAATGAAAGAAATCATCACTGAAGTTTTTGTTAACAAAGACACAGATATAACACTTAATAAAATTAAGCGCAGAGCAAAAGAGCTAAGCACACCGTGGATAGTTATAAATCATTTATTGTATGACGACGAAGGAAACATCAATGTGTTAGGTAGTGAAAAAATAATTGTATCATACTTTAAAAACCGTAATGATGGTATTGATTACATCAAGTCTAAAGCAGCAGAACGTGATAATAACATCGAGATTAACAGTTATGGCGGATATCATGCACGTTATATTTTCCGAGAAAAAAATATTACATTTAGTTGTCTAGGATACATGGAGCTAGGAATTGTAAGCTCTATATGCTATTAATAAGGAGGTGCAAAAAATGAAATTTATTTGCAAGTTGATATTTTGGCCGTTGCTTGCCATTGTAGCATTTGCGTCAGGCATGTTAAGCGCAGTATTAAAAATAAAGTAATACAAGCAGATAATTAAAAAAAATCTGCTTTTTTTGAGCTAGACTTGACAACGCAAGTTGACAAAACGTTTCAATTTGTGCTATCTTTTGGTTAGTTAATAAGTAGTTAGTAACGTTAGGTGCTTATATAACTAAATTAAACAACATTTAAGAGGTTTTACAGATGCTTAGTATTTATGTACTAGGTAATAGTAAGGCCTTTTTATTTTGCCTTAAAAGGTGTTTTAAAAGCATGTATATAGTTATTTACTGTAGAGTATATATAACAAACTATACCAAGATAGTAAATAATACTTATGTGTATATTGTTTTAAAAAAAGAATACTAGAGTAACTTAGTAGTAGTAATAGGTGACATGCTTAGCGAATGGAGGTGAAAAAGATATGAAATCACATTATAAAGGGTTTTATAAGTATTGCAAAGGTGAAAAATTGAAAGACATCGCAAAAGATCTGAATGTTACAGAAGCTGCTGTTAAAAACTGGATGACCCGTTATAATTGGGTAAACAAGCGTAACAGTTGCCGTAATGATGACGGTTCTGTAAACCTCGAAAAAGCAAGAGGATTTCTCAAAGGAAAAGGTAATGTTGAGCCAGTGCCCAAATGGGAAGTCACAGAAGACCAAGGAGCTAAGAACATCAATACAGCTTTGTTAAATGAATCACCCCATGATGAAGATTTCAAGTTGTTTGTACAGCAAACTCTTACTAACTCTGTGCGTAACTTAGGCGTTTCAAGGGTTGCTAGCGATTATGAATGTAAAGTACGCATAGTAGAGTATTTTAAAGACTGTATAGACTTAGGATATATACCAACAATAGAAGGTCTATGGTTATGTTTGGGTATAGGTAGAACATGTTTCTACGACTGGTGCAATGGAAAACAGGGAACAGTTCGCGCGGAGATATTACAAAATGCTAAACTGTGTATTCACGAATTTAATACACAACTTGCCATCGCGGGCAGAATGGATAAGATTCTTTATATGTTTATTAGCAAGAATTGGTATGGCATGAAAGACCAAAACGATACAGTGGTGCACCATGACAACACCAACGCATTGCAAAGCAAAGATGAGATACAACAGCGCATTATGCAAGGGTTACCTGATGATGGATAGAGATGTACAAACATAGCTTAAACACTTGTTATATGGCTTAAAAATGGTTAATATTTGCATGGTATAACTATTAATTATATCAAAATGCCTATAAATAAAGGCTTTATAAATACTTTTGTTATCTTAAGTGTGAGTTAAGCTAACAATACATGGATAGCATCTTAATAGATTGCTTGTAGTTGTTTTAACATAGTTTATTCAAAACATATCCAGTGGTTGTACAGTAAGTAGGCACAGCAAAGTGACCCCACCCCCTCCCTATATGGCAGATTGTTTATACCCCCTTCTCGGTACTCCCACCAAAAAAAATATAAAAAGGCGAATACTAATTTTCCTCTCTATTGCGTAATCATTTCCATTTCAGAAGTGATACATTAAAAGCATAGGATATTCAATGTTTTTTGAATACTTAACTATGAATACAAAACAAGTCGTATTTTAGCAACAATCATATTATTTAAAATAGAGAGCTGGGAACACATCCATTGTATAATGGACAGGGGCATTAAAGTGTTTGAGCGTGTAAGTGGTGGTAGGCACGCATAGCCGCTAAGCTGCGGTTGACTTTTCAACTCGTGGGAGCTACGATAGTGCCAATCTGGTATTGTTATGAATTTGGAACCGTCTATATAACAATGCCTGCCTATCAGTGATGATGACTTGGCGGTTCAAGGGATTTAGCTTGATAGGATTTATTTGATTCACATTTGTGAAGAGCGATAAGGAATCCTACGGGACTTATTGCGCCACCTTGGCGGTTGATAAAGGACAAACCGTTCCAGTGGAGTGATGTACACTATCCCCTCAAAGCTGGAGGAAAAGCTCTCAATAGCTAAAGCACATAGAAACTTCCTGGTATAATGGATTAAGGAGTAAATGTGCTTTTTCAGTATCTCGAGATGCAAGCACGTAATCAACCCACAGTGCGTACAAAGAATTTAGCAGATGAAATTCGCGTGGCTTTGTAATCTGTATAAAGTGTGCATTACGCACAGTAACAGGGAGAAAACCTCCCTTTTTATTTTACATCCTTATAGTTCAACGGTAGAACATCGAGATAGGGCATCTCATAGATATGACCTTAAATCGAAGACGCGGTTCAACTCCGCTCTGGGTGCCATACGGTGAGTTGGCAGAGTGGTTTAATGCATCTGATTGCTAATCAGAAAACCAAGTATTTGGTTCAAAGGTTCAAATCCTTTACTCACCGCCAATTTTAATATTAAAGGTTTATAGTGCCTCCTTCTAATGGGTAATAATTAGACAATGAATAAAACTATACGTTATGAAGTTGCGTAAAATTGTGGTTGTAGATGAAATACCATATCTTCAAGAAAATCTATACGAGGAGAAGATAAAATGAAAAAGTTATTCTTAAGTCAGCCAATGAAGGGCAAGCCAAATGATATTATAAAAAAAGAACGTGAAGAAATTATTGAAAAAGTTAAGGTGTCAATAAATGAACCATTTGAAATAATGGATACAGTATTTGATGATTTTGACGGTGCGACACCTTTAAAATTTTTAGCGAAATCTATTATGGTATTAGCGGATGCTGACGTTATTTATTTTGCTGATGGATGGGAAGATGCGCGCGGTTGCGTAATTGAACACGAGTGCGCAATCCGTTATGGTTTAAATATTATTCATGATTAAGGAGAACGTCATATGAAAGCTGAAAATAAAAAAACTGGAGAAATAGTTACAATCTTAAAAACAATTATTAAAAAATCTCAAGAAACAGACGTTGAAACTAAGAATGGAATCATTCGCGCTGAAAAAGGCGACCGTATCGTTGAATTCTGTGATGGGCATATTGGTGTTGTCAGAAAAGATACTTTCTCTATGATGTATGATGTAAAGGATGGTAATAATGAAAATTTCAGAAAACGATGAAAAGATTTATGATTATTCACTAAATAGAGAAATTCTTAATGAATTTAAGGACTTCATCGAATCTTTAAAAATACCTTCTAATGCATATAGAAACATGAGCGATGGTGCTTTTGCATGGAGATGTATTGGAATAGAAAATAAACGTGAATTTATAAGGAAGTTTTGTAATATAGAACATAGATTGCATAGTATTGATTATTGCATCGCAAGTATTGTGTTTATACATCTATGGTTAGAAACTTTCAATACTTAACTTAATTTAAGGTTTCACTCACATAATAGAGTGATGCGGCAGATTATAGTGTCATGTGTAAACAACCTCCTTTCTTTCATATATACATATAATTTTATTTTATAAATAATCTGCAAAATACAAAAACGCCGCACATGATTATCGCCTTGCTAGTGTGGCAACAAATCGCGGAGTAGAGCAGTAGCAGCTCGCCACCATCATAAGGTGGAAGTCGTGGGTGCAATTCCCACCTCTCGCAACCAATTTTAATATTTGTGCCAATTGGCACTTTTTTTATACCTAAAAGGTGGTGGTGATTTGGACGAATTGGCAACATTAGATCTTATAAATATTCTTCTTGAGCAACGTGATTTGAAAATGTTTCAAAATCTATCTGATTTCTTTGAACTATTAAGAATATATGAAACAGAAGACAAAGAACATGCACATAAATTGAATAAGCTAGTGCGTGATATCTGTACCCATCAGGCTAAAAAAAAATTGCTGCCATTTTCAGAGCAAGAGAAATTTTATCATTTATATAAGAACTCGTTGCTTTTTGATGCATATGATGATTTTGATGCTTTTCTGCTATATATAGAATTCGATAGAGAACCTGAAAAAAAGTTTTATGTGCCTAGAAGAAAATTGATGAAGGATGCATTAGTGCAATATCTGCAAGATTTAGAAGATGATAAGTTAGACATATTAACTATTTCAATGCCACCGGGAACAGGTAAATCAACACTAGGAATATTTTACTTGTCATGGCTTATGGGAAGGCATCCTAATATGTGTAATTTGGCATCAGGACATGCAGACGGACTAACTAGAGGGTTCTTTGACGGTGTTCTATCTATTATTGAAGATCCTGAATATCTTTGGCATGATGTATTTCCTAATGTAAAACTAGCTGATAAAAGCTCTAAATATGAAACCATTGACCTTAATTCAATAAAACGATTTCCTTCATTAACATGTAGAGCAATTGGCGGATCACTTACTGGTGCAACACGATGTGAAGGAATATTGTATGTCGATGACCTTGTTTCAGGAATTGAAGAAGCGTTATCCAAAGATAGAATGGACACCCTTTGGATGAAATACTTTAACGATTTGAAATCACGTAAGAAAATGCATTGCAAAGAACTGCATATAGCAACTAGGTGGTCTGTACATGATCCTATTGGAAGATTGGAACGAGAAAACGAAGGAAATCCTCGCGCGAAGTTTATCTGTATTCCGGCACTTGATGAAAACGGAGAATCGAACTTCGATTATGATTTTGGTGTTGGTTTTAATACAGCATACTTTCAAAATCTAAAAGAAAACATGGATGAAGTTTCTTTCTTAGCACTGTATATGAATCAGCCTATAGAACGAGAAGGATTGTTGTTTCCGGAGAAAGAACTTAGATACTGGAACGGCGTGTTACCACCTACACAACCTGATGCAATTTATTCTGTTTCTGATGTTGCTTGGGGTGGCGGTGATAGTTATTCACAGCCTTTCGCATATCAGTATGGAGATACTATTTACATAACTGATTGGATATTTGATAAAGGAGATAAAACTGTTACAAGGCCACGCGTAATAGGAAAAATGGCTCATCACAAACCACATTTATCAAAATTTGAAGCAAATAATGGTGGACACGAATATTCAGATAAGGTTGATGAAGAGTTGAGAAAGGTTGGGGTTCATTTGAATATAACATCTGAAATATCGCCAAGCAATAAATCTAAATTATCAAGGATAATTAGATGGGCACCGGATATTAAAAAGTTTGTATTTCTTGATAAACAGCATCGCAGTAAAGAATATGATAAAGCAATGCAAGAACTAACCACCTTTTTACAAACAGGTAAATCACCACATGATGATAGTCCTGATAGTTTAGCAATGTTAGCTGAGCTTATTTATGAAGGTGGAACAAGCTACGAAATCAGTGAAAGACCATTTTAAAAAGGAGAAAGCAATGGAAAAGAAAAACAGAGAGATAAGAGCAGCACCGCGAATGAAAGCACCGTGTAGTAAATCGAAGTGCAAAGACCATATATGTCATAACCCACTTTGCGAAGATTGGCGTGTGTATAAGAATAAGTATTTAATTAAATAGCACCTATAATGGTGTTTTTTTATTACCGGAAGGAGGTGGATAAATGCTTGAAATAGAGTTATTTGGAAGAAAAAAGATATATATTCCTAAGCAAGATATAACGCAAGAAACGCTACCAAAGATATTAGCAAAGGCAATGGCTATTCATTCAACAAACGCATTTCAAATTAACTATCTTTGGAATTATTACAAAGGAGATCAACCAATCTTGAAGCGCATTAAGCAAGTACGGCCAGAGATATGCAATAAGCTTGTTATCAATCATGCGTATGAGATTATGAATTTCTATATGGGATATGTTTTTGGAGATCCTATCCAATATGTACAACGTGGTGTACACGGTGCTAAGGAAGGGTATTCTGATATAAATAATGTGTCTATGCTTAATGAGCTGATGATGGATGATGATAAAGCGTCTAAAGACAAAGAACTTGGCGAGTGGATGCTTGCTTGCGGAACTGGTTATCGAATGTGCATGCCATCTGCAGAAGAAGATGGTGTATTTGAAACTGAAATTCTTGATCCAAGAGTAACATTTGTAGTTTATGATACAGGGTTTGGGAAAAAACCGTGGCTTTGCGTTACCTATAATAAAAAATTCAACAAGGGAATGGAATATTATACTATGTATGGATATACAGAAAATGAATTTTTTACATGTGAAGAATTTAACGGTACATATCGTAAGTATCAAATTAAGAGCCATGTTTTAAGCAACTTGCCTATTGTTGAATATCCGTTAGGGATTGTACAATTAGGAATTTTTGAACCTGTCATTACAATCATGAACGCACTTAATAATGTTGGATCAAACAGAAATGATGCGATTGAGCAAAGTGTTCAGAGCTTTTTAAAGTTCAAGAATTGTAATATTAGTGGAGATGATTTTGATGAGTTTAGGCGAAAAGGAGTTATTAAGATAAAAGTTCCACAAGGATCCAGCGGAGATGTCGATTATATCACTGTCGATTTAAACCAAGCTGATTCGCAAGTATATGTGGATTCTTTGTATCAAGAAATGCTACAGATAGCCGGTGTTCCTGACAGAAATGCATCTGCTGGTGGTAATACAGGGCAAGCTTTGATAATCGGTCAAGGATGGAGCAATGCAGAAGCAAGAGCAAAATCCATTGAATTGTCATTCAAAAAAAGCGAAAAACGTTTTTTGAAGTTAGTTCTTCGTATTATTAAAGATACATTAGCTGTAGAATCAGAATTAAAGATGCTTAAACTTTGGGATATTGATATCAAATTCACGCGTAACAAAACAGACAGTATACTTGTTAAAGCCCAAGCACTGCTTAATCTGTTAGAAGCTGGTGTGCATCCACGCATTGCATTTACGATATGCGGACTATTTAATGATCCTGAACAAGCATATGTTGATTCACAACCATATCTCAATGCTAAATGGCTTAGAGATTTGGGAACAAAAGCGCAAGATAAAGAGATAAAAAGTGAAAATGATGTCTTTCCAAAATTACCGGTTACTGGATAACGACCTGAATAAGTCGTTGATAAAATAAACTGTTCATTTTTTATTGCCTTGTCCACAGGCATATGTGGAGAATCCGAACCGCAAGCGAGCGGTATACAAATGCTAAGGAGGAAATTATGGAATGGATTAAATCAATCCTTGAGAAACATACAGATGCAGACGGAAAGCTGAATCTAGGCGAAGCTATCAAGGAAATTAACGAAGAAGCACCTAAAAACGTAGTGCCTAAAGATGTTTACAACAAGGTAGCAGTTGAGAAAAAAAAGGCAGAAGCAAAAGTAAAAGAATACGAAGGCACAAAATTGACAGATGAGGAACAGCGTCAGAAAGCCATTGACGATGCAAACGCTGAAAAAGAAAAGTATCAGAAGATGGCAAACAAACTGGAAGTTGAAAAAATCTTAATCACAGCCGGCATGCAGGAAGATGATTATAAAGATTTCATCGACGGTATCGTAACTGCCGATGCTGATACTTCTAAGACCGTTGCTACAGCAATGGCTAACACGTTTAAAACAAAATTGGAAGCAGCAGAAGCCAAAGCAAAGAACGATAACTTAAAAAATACGCCTCGCCCCGGTGGTGGCGATGGCAGCTCCGGAGAAACAAAGTCAAAAGATATTCAGTTGGCAGAGTCTTTGGCGGCTAATGCAGGTTCAAAAGGCGGTATTTCCGCATATTTGGAAGGAGATAACAAATGAAAGTAACACATAGAGAATTTGGAAGTGGAATTAATGTTTTAAGCAATGAACATTTCGTTTCAATTCCATATAAAGTTGATTTTACTGCTATTACAGATGTAGCAGACAATGGACTGAAAGTAATTAAAGCCGGCACAGCAATGGCGGCAAACGGTGTTAAAGCTGCTGTATCAGAAGGGAAATCAAATGCTATTGGCATTCTGATGCATGATGTATATGAAAGTAATCCAAATACAGCTTTAATTATCCATGGTTTTATTGATAAAGCTAAAGCCGAAAAAAATACTGGCGTTACATATGAAAACGAAACAATGGCGGCATTGCCAATGATTCAGTTGTTATAAGATGGGAGATGAGAATATATGAATTTGACAGATATTTATAGTGCTAAAGCATTAGCGGCATACTTTACGCATGCACACAGCAATGACAAGCCTTTTTTAGGCTTAACGTTATTCCCAAGAAAAAAGAAGATGGGATTAGATTTGAAATGGATCAAGGGCTATAAAGGATTGCCTGCCATGCTTAAACCAAGTGCATTTGACACTAAATCTACCGGCAGAGGTAAAATTAAAATGCAGGATGTTCGTACAGAGATGCCATATTTTAAAGAACACGTAATGGTGGATGAAGAAGACGAACAGGAAATCCTTCGTGTACAGGAAGCGGATGACCCATATGCACAGCAGGTGTTAGATCATATCTATACAAGAGCTGACGACTTAATTGTTAGTGCTGATGTAGTTGCAGAACGTATGATTTGGTCGCTATTAGCTCCTGAAAATGGAACACCAATTATTGACATTACAGCAAATGGAACGAGCTATCAGTATAATTTCGACAATGAAAACGGAGATTACAAAAAGGATCATTTCGTTGAATTAACCGGTACAGATATGTGGAGTGATACTGAAAATTCAGATCCAATTACAGATGTTCAGACAATTATTGATAAAGCACTTGCTAAGGGAGTTATCTTGAAAGCAATGGTTATTAGTCCAAAAACGATGTCATTATTGGTTAAAAACAAAAAAATTGCTGGGTATGTATTAGCTCAAAACACTACCGCTAATATCTACATGAATAAAAACAAAGTTCGTGAAGTATTCAGAGATGAATTATCTATTGAAATTATTGTGTACGAGAAATTATTCAAAGATTACGACGAAAAAGACAAAGCTTTTTACCCAAATACAATGGCTACATTCTTGCCTGATGGTGCTTTGGGAAATACATGGTATGGTACATCTCCAATTGAACGGCAGGCATTAGCCGCTAAAGATGCAAACGTTTCACAAGTAAATACAGGTGTGAACATCATGGTTACGCAAGAACACGATCCTGAAAATACAAAAACCGTGGTTGATGAAATTGTGTTGCCATCTTTTGAATCTATGGATTCTGTTTATTTATTGAAACATAGTGCTTAGGAGGTAAAAAATATGAGCAGACCAACTAAAGAAGAAATGGCAGCCAAGGAATTAGCTGCTAAAGAAAAGGCTGATGAATTAGCGAAAAAGAATTCTGCTGAATTAGATGATTCTGCTGAATTAGATGATTCTGCTGAATTAGATGATTCTGCTGAATTAGATGATTCTGCTGAATTAGATGATTCTGCTGAATTAGATGATTCTGCTGAATTAGATGATTCTGCTGAATTAGATGATTCTGCTGAATTAGATGATTCTGCTGAATTAGATGA
>OFMK01001570.1_pt1 | contig 15828 bp, 14 predicted proteins | sample 1541781 | NCBI WGS metagenome assembly OFMK01 (sample SAMN04209250, study PRJEB22552) | human gut metagenome | biome: gut; material: feces | host: Homo sapiens | place: USA: Oklahoma
TGGCCTGTGAGGTGCTCGCCTGCTTGCCCTGCCGCAGCAAATCATAAAACTGGTGGAAGGATACAGTTTGCCCGCAGTCCTCTTCAATGGTGCGGTCATCAATGGTAAAGGCAAGCGGTGCACATTTGATATCGTTTTTTTCAAAATAGGCAGCAGTTTCGTCGATCGTGGAATCGGTTACAAGAACAAATGGAAGCATGTCGGTTCTCCTTTTCGGCGGCTCAGCCGTTGATTTCCAATGGGGTATTGCATGCGCCGCTGAGTGAACGGGCAGCGCCTTGCGGGACAATTTCATAGGTGTTTTCACAGCCGATCAGGCCGATTCCCTCAAGTGCGATTTTGGGTTCGACCGCAAGTGTCATGCCAGTTGCAAGGGGCGCATCGAATCCGCGGGCCAGCACCGGGGTTTCGTCCATCACAAGGCCGATTGAATGGCCGATAAACTTGCAGCCGTTCATAAAGCTGTCGCGGAAAATCGGATCGACATGGCTGAGAATGGTTTCGTAGATTTCGGCAGGCACCGCTCCGGGACGCAGCAGGGAGGCGGCCTCCTGTTCCAATGCGATGCACTGTTCATGTGCTGCGCGGATCAGGTCGCCTTGGGGATGCTGTGCCAGCGAGCCGTAATAGAACACAATACTTTTATCAGTGTGATAGCCACGAAAACCGCAGGGGATATCCAGCAGCACGGTATCACCGCGGTGCAGGCGGCGCTGCGAGGAGCCGATCGATTTCATGGCGATGCAGGTGCCGGCGGTACCCGAGGGACTGTCCATCGCGGGCAGCAGGCTGTTTTCGCTAAAGCTGGCAACACCGAGCACATCTTCTGCGACCGGCTGGTTGAAACGGGAAATACCCATGCCACCGGCGTCTATCATGGCGGTGCAGATCTCACTGCAATAGCGTGCCTCGCTGATCCCTTCGCGCAGCAGATTCGGGGCGAGCTGCTCGATCATGCGCTGGTGCAGCCGGCCTGCGGTACGCATGCAGTCCAGTTCGTAAGCACTTTTGACGGCGCGCAGTGCAGAGAGCACGCTGTCGGCCGGTTTGGGGGTAAACGGAAGGTGCTTTTGCAGTAAGGTCAGCTTTTGCAGGGTCATGGTGCGCGCGGCAACATAAACCGTTTCCGGAATGTAGGGAAATGCTTCTGCGATGGTGCGGAAGCTGCGCATGGCGCGGATATCCGGGAAACAGGACTCCTGTTGTGCCGGCTCGGCAGAGCGGCGCACAAACAGTACGGCATCGTCAGGCGTGATGACGAGCACGCCGTCCGGCATGGTGCCGGTAAAATAATAAAGGTCGATTTTGTGATCCAGGATCATCATCGCCCAAGAGGGGTCGAATTGATCCATCGACAGGCGCAGCCGTGCAAGACGGGAGGCCAGTTCAGCGGCGGGAACAGGGGTATGTGGCATTGCATTCTACCTCCGGTTAAAATCTTTCAGTTTTTTTATTTTAGCACAGAATACGGCCGGGGGCAATGTGTCAAGATTGACTTTTACGAATATTTACATTAAAATGATAAATATAAAAGTATTTGTAGGAGGTGTTTGCAGCGTGCGGCGTTTATTGGGGCGTTTGCTGGGGGATCGCCGTGTGGTTGGCGGATTGCTGCTGATTTTGCAGCTGGTTATTGTGCTGTACGGTTTGGAATGGCTTTCTACCCGCTGGGCGTGGGTACCGTATCTGTTCACGGTGCTCAGTGTGATCATGGTGATTTGGCTGGTGCGGAAATATGACAATCCAACCTATAAAATATCGTGGATCATCGTTATTCTGCTGCTCCCGCTGTTCGGCGGTGTTTTTTACCTGTTTTGGGGCAATACGCCGTTTAATCGTGCGCGCACTCAGCACCAATATGAGCCGAAGCCTCCGAAGTTTTCCGACTATATGCGCCTGCCGGCAACTGAGCAGCTGGCCAAAGAGCATCCGCATCACGCGGCTCGTGCGCACTATATTGCATCGCTGGATGGAATGCCGGCATGGACCAATACCGAAACCCGTTATTTCCGCGTGGGGGAGGAAATGTTCTCCTCTATGTGCGATGAGTTGCAGCGTGCGCATAAATTTATCTTTCTCGAATATTTTATCATCGAGGAAGGTGTAATGTGGAATACGATTCTGGATATTCTCAAATGTAAAGCGCAGCAGGGTGTAGATGTTCGGGTGATGTATGATGATGTTGGTTCGATTGCTACGCTGCCGCAGCATTATGATCGGTATCTGTCCTCGCTCGGTATCCGGGCTGTGCGCTTCAACAGGTTCATCCCTACCCTGAATACGTATTTGAATTACCGCAATCATCGGAAAATGATGATTATTGATGGGAATGTCAGTTACATGGGCGGTATCAACTTAGCGGATGAATATATCAATAAAAAAGTACGTTTCGGCCACTGGAAAGATACCGGCATTATGCTGTGCGGCGAGGGGACGGCTAACATGACGGCGCTTTTCCTGCAAATGTGGGAATATGTGACCGGTGAAACCGTGCCGGTGCTGGATGATTATCTGCCTACGGTCAAGCGTCCGGCGGACGGATATGTGCAGCCGTTTGCAGATTCACCGCTGGACGATATCAATATCGGAGAATCTACGTATTTGCAGATCATTCACAGTGCGCGGAAATATGTGTATATCACCACGCCGTATCTGGTGCTGGATAATGAGATGATCACCGCTCTGACGATCGCGGCGCAGTCCGGTGTGGATGTGCGTATTCTTACCCCGGGCATTCCGGATAAAAAGCTGGTGTATTTGATCACGCGTTCTTATTATCAGCAGCTGCACCGGGCAGGCGTGAAAATATATGAATACCGGCCGGGTTTTCTGCACGCGAAAAGCATTGTGGCTGATGATGATGCGGCGGTAGTCGGCACGATCAATATGGATTTCCGGTCATTTTTTCTGCATTTCGAGTGTGCGACCTGTTTTTACAATAGCTCGGTAGTTGCTGCGGTCAAACAGGATATTCTGGAAACCATCAATGTCAGCCGCCAGATTGATGACTTGTGGCTGCATAAGGTTCCGTGGCTGCGTTCTATTGCCGCCAGTGTGCTGCGGCTGTTTGCGCCGTTGTTGTAGGCAGAATGCATTCCGGCGGTGAAAAACGGATATGATAAAAGCGTTCTGTCCCGTCAGACAGAACGCTTTTTATACGAACAGGTGCAGCAGCAGATAAACCGAGCAGGCGGTGATCGCCGCCCAGATCAGCCCGGTCAGTGCAAGGCAGATCAGTGCCGGCAACGGAAAACGCGCACGGCGCAGTGATTTGCCCAATTCATCCGGGTCGCCAAGCATCTGAAGGGAGCGGATAACGGCCTGCTCCCATGAAAATCCTCGGCTGCTGTACAGGTATTCCGCGCGGCTGAAGATGTGATCAGTCAATTCACGGCGGACGCGTATTCGATAGGGAGGCCAAAATAAATGCCGGCACACCTGCCTGATATAACGGATGGTGCGTTCATCCGGTGACACAGGCTTCACCTCCGACGACCTTGCCGAATTTTTGGCAGAAGGTATTCCATTCGCGGCGGCAACGGTCGAGCGTTTTGATGCCTTGCCGGGTCAGACGGTAATACCGCCGACGGCGGCCGACATCGGACGTTTGTTCATAAGAGCATATTTCTCCATGTTCTTCCAGACTGTGCAGGATCGGATAAAGCGTACCTTCCTTCATGGTGAAGGTATGGTCGGAACGGCATTCCAGTTCACGAATCATTTGATAGCCGTATTTGTCCTCGTCTTCCAGCAGAGCCAGCACGAGCAGAGTAGAACTGCCGGGATAGAGGGTATCCTTTTTACAGCGCGGCATAATCGCCACCTCCGATATCCCTCGAAATTCAATGTATCCACAGTATACGCTCGGCGGAAGACGTTGTCAAATGTAAACTTTTTGATAGGACTTGCCTTTTATGCGCTTTTCCTGTATCATAAATGAGAAATTGAGTGATTTTAGGGAGGAAGAGGAGCTAATGTTTGAAAGTTTGTTCCAATGGCTGCTGGGGGCAGGTCGCGAGTTGGCAGTGGTGATCATTTCAATGGTGCCGCTGGTCGAACTGCGCGGTGCAGTGCCGCTCGGCGTGACGATTGGCATGCCGGAGGCTACACTGATTCCGCTGGCTGTTTTGGGCAACATGATCCCGATCCCTTTTTTACTGTTTTTCGGTGAAAAGATTCTGGATTGGGTCTGCACGCTTCGTCCGCTTACTAAGTTTGCCACGGCCTACAAAAACAAGCTGCTGGCTAAAACGGATCAGGTTACAAAATATGCACGGATCGGTCTGTTTTTGTTTGTGGCGATCCCGTTGCCGGGTACCGGGGCATGGTCGGGCGCGTTGATTGCAACCCTGTTGAAAATGCCGAAAACCAAGGCGCTTTTCTCTATCCTGTGCGGTGTTATAACAGCGGGCATCATTATGCTGATCGCCTCGCACAGTGTGCTTGGTGTTGTGCATTTATTTTGAAAACCGATATATTCGGTGTTGGGGACTCGCAGCCTGTCGGCAAAACGAAGCTTTTCAACAGAGTTCCCGTATGCTTATTTGCTGTTCAGGTGTTTGAAATATCGTGCATTGATCACGGCGGCGATGATTAGAAACACAGCAGCGATCAGCAAACTGGCAAAGCCCCAGCGGATCCCGATGCGGTCGGATACCAAGCCAACGACAGTGGGCGCAACGGCGGCACCGATGCCGGTAAGGGTGACGAACAGTCCCATCGCTGAGGGGTAGCGGATGAAAATATCGCCTGCGTTGGACACGGAAGTACCGTACATCCCCGACATACACAGCCCCAGTCCGATCGTACCGATCAGCAGCAGAGGAAGAACAGTGGTTCCTACCATCAGCGCGAGAAATACACCGATGCCGATACACATGACAAGGATCATCTGCCATGGCTTGTGGTGTGCGGCAATCACGGAACAGGCAAATCGGCCGATCAGTAGGGCGACCCAGAGCAGGGAAGTGACAACTTGTGCAGCATCTGCTTGCAGTGTGCCGGAATCCACGTAGAAGCTGGTCAGCCATCCCATCATAGAAGCCTCAACGGCCTGATAGAAAAAGCCGATTGCAGCGGTTTGCCAGAACAGCCGCTCACGGAAAAAACCGAAACTGCCGCCTGCCGGGGTTTGATATGCTTCGGTGGGCTTTTCGCTGTCCATATGCATGAAAAGACCGAAAATCAAGGCGGCAAGCAACAGGGCAACCGCAATTCCCATGGACAGCCTCCAGCCGTTATCTCCACAGCGCAGGCATAACAGTACAAGCAACGGGGAAAGGCAAGCGCCGATCGCAAAAAATGCGTGCAGCAGATTGAGCGGCGCGGCACGTCCGCCGGCATATTCACTCATCACACGGTTGTTGTAATCGGTCACGGCGCCTTTGGAAAAACCGGTCAGCAGCATAGCCGCCATCAGCCACAGCGGCGCGCCGTTGATAAGCAGCATGATAAATCCGAGCGGCATCAGCGCATATAACAGAAGATAGGCGCGTTTGAGTCCGAGTTTGACCGAGCAGACACCGGTGAACAGGCCGACGGTCAGGTAGCCAACGGATTGGACGGACAGCAAGGCGCCGCCGGTTTGATAATCGAGTGCATAAGAGGCGCGAAGCTGCGGCAGTACAGAGCCAAGCATGATCAGGCCGATTCCCAATGCCAGATAAACAAAAAACAGTTCGGCTACAACATAGCTTTTGCGTTTGCCGAGCGAGGCAAAGAATGTTTTCAAAGTGATTTCCCCTTAGGTGTAGTATGAGCAAGGCGCAAAAGAACAGCGGACCGCAGAACGGTTCGCTGTTCTTTTGTATATAGTCGAATATTTATATACGGCAGGCTTCCAGTAAGCTGTTTTTGCAGTCCCACAGCTTTTTGGACAGATCTACGAAATAGGTCTGCGGGTTTTCAAATCGCTTGATTTCATCCCACAGCGTGTCCACTTCGGACAGGCAGTAATTGCGGATCTGGTCGATCGCGGGGCTTTGGTAAACACATTCCCCGCGCTTGAAAAGCTGCACACGAAGCGGGCGGACGTGATAATCCGTTACAGTGCGCTTTTTCCAGGTATGGATTGGATGGAACAATTCATACGGCTGGCTGGCATCGATTACTTCGTCATGCACGGTGAGCACATCACCGAGGGCTTTGCCGGTTTTGTTGTCAAACAGGCGGTATACCTGCTTGAAATGGGGTGTGGTAATCTTTTCGACATTTTCGGATACCTTGATCTTGGGTACGATCTCACCCTGTGCATTTTCAACAGCGGCTAATTTATAGACACCGCCGAAGACCGGTTCTGATTTAGAGGTGATCAGGCGTTCGCCAATACCGAAGGAGTCAATTCGGGCACCCTGCACCAGAAGATCGCGCACCAGATACTCATCGAGTGAATTGGAGGCCATGATCTGCATATCCGGGAATCCTGCGTCATCCAGCATTTTACGTGCCTCGATGGATAAATAAGCGATATCGCCCGAATCCAGACGGATGCCGCGCGGACGGATCCCTTTTTCCTCCACCATTTCCCGGGCAACACGCAGTGCGTTCGGCACACCGGATTTGAGTACATTATAGGTGTCGACCAGAAATACGCAATTATCCGGATAGATATCCGCATAGGCTTTGAATGCCTCATATTCGCTGTCGAACATCTGCACCCACGAGTGCGCCATCGTGCCGCCGGCGGGGATTTGGTAATCACGGTCGGCCAATACACAAGCGGTGCCCTGACAACCGCCTACATAGGCTGCGCGTGCGCCGTAGATCGCGCCGTCATACCCCTGCGCACGGCGGGAACCAAATTCCAGAACAGTGCGGCCCTGTGCGGCGCGGGCGATCCGGTTGGCTTTGGTGGCAATCAGCGTTTGGTGGTTGATGGTCAGCAGAACCATGGTTTCCACGAACTGTGCCTGCACCATCGGCCCGGCAACGGTAATAAGCGGTTCACCGGGGAACACCGGAGTTCCTTCGGGAACAGCCCAGACATCACATTCAAATCGGAAGTCGCGCAGGTAATTCAGGAAGGCTTCAGAAAAGCAGCCGCGGCGGCGCAGATAGGCGATGTCCTCCTCGGTGAAATGCAGATTTTGAAAATAGTCGATCAGCTGTTCGACACCTGCCATGATGGCATAGCCGCCGCCGTCCGGTACGCGGCGGAAGAACATATCAAAATAGGCCCGACGGTCGGCGATGCCTTTTTCAAAATAGCCGTGTGCCATGGTGAACTCATAAAAGTCGGTCAGCATGGTCAGATTTTTTTCTGTCATTGCGGTAAACGCCCCTTCGCGCACAGAAAGGAGTGCGCTTTTATTCAGCAGTTGCATCTGTCTTGACACAGTGCATTTACCAATATAATAGTACGGTTTTGGGTAAAGTGCAAGCATTTCTTTGGGAAAAGTTGATGCACTAATTGAATAAATATGCAAGCAAAAAAATAATTATAAATTTTTCTTGCTAAATGAACAAACCGGTAGTATAATAAATCCATCGAAAAAACGATAGATACGGAGGCTGCTGATATGGAAAAGAAATATAACAAAGTGGTTTTGGCCTATTCGGGCGGATTGGATACTTCGGTGCTGATCCCGTGGCTTAAGGAGCATTACGGATGTGAAGTGATTGCGGTTTCCGGCAATGTCGGTCAGGGCACGGAACTGGACGGCTTGGAGGAAAAGGCGCTTAAAACCGGCGCATCCAAGCTGTATATTGAGGATTTAACCAAGGAATTTGTGGATGATTACATCATTCCGACGATGAAAGCCGGTGCAACATACGAACAGTATCTGCTTGGCACATCGTTTGCACGTCCGATCATCGCTAAGCGCATTGTGGAGATTGCGCTGAAGGAGGGCGCGGATGCGATTTGCCATGGCTGCACCGGTAAGGGCAACGATCAGGTGCGTTTTGAGCTGGCGATCCATGCCTTTGCACCGCAGATGGATATTATTGCGCCGTGGCGGTTTTGGGAGCTGAACAGCCGTGAAAAGGAGATCGCTTACGCGGAAGCACATAACATTCCGTTGAAGATCAACAAGGAAACCAACTATTCCAAGGATAAAAACCTGTGGCATTTGAGCCATGAAGGTCTTGATCTGGAGCTGCCGTCCAACGAGGCCCCGATCAATAAACCGGGCTTCCTTGAGTTGGGTGTTTCTCCGGAAATGGCGCCGGATAAGCCGGCTTATGTGACCATCCATTTTGAAAAGGGTGTGCCTACCGCGGTGAACGGCGAGGAAATGGATTCGGTTGCCCTGATCGAAACGCTCAATCAGCTCGGCGGCGAAAACGGTGTCGGCATTCTGGATATCGTGGAAAACCGGCTGGTCGGCATGAAGAGCCGCGGCGTATACGAAACGCCGGGCGGTGCAGTGCTGTATGCAGCGCACCAGAAGCTGGAGGAGATCACACTCGATAAGGAGACTGCGCATTACAAGGCGCAGGTTGCGATGAAATTCGGCGACTTGGTGTACAACGGCCAGTGGTATACGCCGCTGCGCAAAGCGCTTTCCGCTTTTGTTGATTCCACGCAGGAGACCGTGACCGGCGATGTCAAGCTTAAGCTTTATAAGGGCAATATCATTCCGGCTTCTGTCACGTCGCCGTACAGTCTGTATTCGGAAGACATGGCGACCTTTAATGAGGACGACTGCTATGATCAGGCGGATTCCGCGGGCTTTATCAATCTGTTCGGTCTGCCGCTTAAGGTGCGTGCGCTGAACGACCAGATGCTGTTTAACAAAACCGGCAAGCATTTCCCGTCGGTTGAAAAATAAGAATTGATTTCGTGGGGCGGCATGTCCGAACGTGCCGCCCTGCAGGTGTTTTGAGAGGTAATGCATTATGGCAAAATTATGGGCAGGCCGGTTCCAGAAAGAGACCGACCTTGTAGTAAATGATTTTAACTCGTCCATCCTGTTTGACTGCCGCTTGTATAGGGAGGATATCACCGGCTCGATCGCGCACGCGACGATGCTGGGCAAGCAGGGGATTATTGAACCGCATGAGGCGGAAAAAATCGTCGAAGGGCTGCAAGGCATCCTGCAGGATATTGAAGATGGCAAGGTGGAGTTTTCGCTGGACTATGAAGATATTCATATGAATATCGAGCAGCTGCTGACCGAGCGGATCGGAGATACCGGCAAGCGGCTGCATACCGGCCGCTCAAGAAACGATCAGGTCGCGCTGGATATGCGTATTTATGTCAAAAGCGAAATCTGCGAGATCATTTCTATGATCCTGACCTTTATGAAGGCGCTTGCAAAGAAGAGCCGCGAAAATCTGGATGCGGTAATGCCGGGCTATACCCACCTGCAGCGGGCGCAGCCGACAACCTTTGCACACTATATGATGGCTTATGCCAATATGCTGCGGCGTGATGTGACCCGCTTGCAGGATTGCTATGAGCGTATGGACGAAATGCCGCTCGGTTCGGGTGCGTTGGCATCCACAACCTATCCGATCGACCGCGATTTCGTACGGGAGCAGCTGGGCTTTGCACGGCTGACGGACAACTCGCTCGATGGTGTGTCCGACCGCGATTACTGTGTCGAGCTGCTGTCCGCGCTGTCGATCCTGATGATGCATCTGTCACGGCTGAGTGAGGAGATCATTTCCTGGTGCTCGTGGGAGTTCAAGTTTGTAGAGTTGGATGATGCTTACTCCACTGGATCGTCCATTATGCCGCAGAAGAAAAATCCGGACGTATGCGAGCTGATCCGCGGCAAGACCGGACGTGTGTACGGTAGTTTGACAACGATGCTGACCGTGCTCAAGGGATTGCCGCTGGCATATAATAAGGATATGCAGGAGGATAAGGAAGCTGTATTCGGCGCGATCGACACGGTAAAGCAGTGTCTGGAGGTGTTTACACCGATGTTCTCCACCATGACCCTGCGGAAGGATAACATGCGCAGGGCAGCATCGGGCGGCTTTATCAATGCGACCGACTGTGCGGATTATCTGACCAAGAAGGGCGTGCCGTTCCGGGATGCCTACAAGACAGTGGGGCGCTTGGTGAATCAGTGTATCAAATCGGATGAGACGCTTGAAACGATAACGATGCGTGATTTTGCCGCGATTTCGAATAAATTCGGGGACGATATTTATGACGCACTGGATCTGCGCACCTGTGTAGGTGAGAGAAAGGTCGTTGGCGGTCCGGCGCCGCAGGAGGTCACCCGCCAGATCGATAAGATTGAAAAGTTTATTGCGGCTGTGGAAGATGAAGTGTGACGGTTAAGAGGACAAAACAGATGAAACCAAAGGTTTATATAGACGGGAAGGAAGGCACAACCGGGCTGCAGATCTATGAGCGGCTGGGCGGCCGCGATGATGTGGAGCTGCTGCTGATCGATGAGGACAAGCGTAAGGATACAGAGGAACGCCGCAAATTTCTGAATGCGGCAGATATTGTGTTCCTCTGCCTGCCGGATGCGGCGGCAAGGGAAGCCGTTTCGCTGATCGAAAACGACCATACCCGTGTGATCGACGCCTCCACTGCGCATCGTACCGAACCGGATTGGGATTACGGCTTTGCAGAGCTTTCCGGGGCGCACCGCGCAGCGATTGCGGCTTCCGGACGGGTGGCAAACCCGGGGTGTCATGCGAGCGGTTTCATTTCCTCCGTGTATCCGCTGGTGGCACAGGATGTGATTCCGGCAGACAGTGCGCTGACCTGTTTCTCCCAGACAGGGTATTCGGGCGGCGGTAAAAAAATGATCGCGGAATATCAGGATGCGGATCGGGACGCGCGATATGCGTCCGGTCGAATCTACGGGCTGAATCTCAAACATAAGCATCTGCCGGAGATGGAATATGTCTGTGGCTTGGTGCAGCCGCCGGTTTTTGTGCCTGTGGTGGGGGATTTCTATAAGGGCATGGCCACAACGGTTATGCTGCCCGGAATTGACGCGCATCTGGTGCACGAAACGCTTGCTGCGCATTACGAAGGGCAGAAGCTGGTATGCGTTGCGCCATTTGGCGGGGATGGGCCGGTTATTTACGCCAATACCATGGCCGGACACGACAGCCTGCAGCTGATCGTCTGCGGTCATGCGGAACAGACCATAGTTACCGCTTTATTTGATAATCTCGGCAAGGGAGCGTCGGGCGCGGCGGTGCAGAATATGAATATTATGCTTGGACTGGACGAAGCCACCGGTTTGACGGTATAATACTGATAGCATAGTTGCAGAGCAGAGGAAACAGATCCAATGCAGGCGGCAAGGAGAAAAATCATATGAAAATTATCGAAGGCGGCGTGTGCGCCGCAAAGGGTTTTACAGCGGGCAGTGTCCGGTGCGGAATTAAGGAGAGCCGAACAGCGGATGACACGGCAATCATCTTCAGTGCGTGCGAATGTACGGCTGCGGCTACTTACACAATGAACCGCGTTAAAGCGGCGCCGCTGTATATGACGATGGAGCATTTGGAGAACGGGGTGGCGCGTGCAATCGTTGCCAATGCGGGCAATGCCAATGCCTGCGCACCCGACGGCATGGAGAATGCCCGCCGCATGGCAAAAGCTGCGGCCGCTGTGCTCGGTGTGGAGGAACAGGATATCATTGTTGCCTCAACCGGCGTGATCGGTCAGCGGCTGCCGGTGGAATGCATCGAAGCACATCTGCCGGAAATCGTGCTGTCGGACGATGCTTCCGAGCGGGCCAACCACGCGATCATGACAACCGATACCCGACCCAAAACGGCGGCGGTCGAATTTGTGGCAGGCGGTAAAACCTGTCACATTGGCGGCATCTGCAAAGGTAGCGGCATGATCCATCCCAACATGGGGACAATGCTGTCCTTTCTGACAACAGACTGCGCGATCACGCATGAAATGCTGACCGATGCGCTGCAGGAAAGCGTGAAGAAAACCTATAATCGCGTTACGGTGGATGGTGATACCTCGACCAACGATATGTGTGTAGTGCTTGCCAACGGTATGGCGGGAAACGAACTGATCGACTGGCAGGATGAGGATTATCAGGCGTTCTGCAAGGCGTTGGGCGAAGTCAATACCCGGTTGGCTCGTCAAATCGCGGCAGATGGCGAGGGCGCGACCAAGCTGGTTACCTGCACGGTAAAAAATTCACGTTCAGAGGAAGCGGCAGAGCGTCTGGCCAAGGCGGTGGTCGGCTCCAATCTGGTTAAGGCGGCCATGTTCGGCGCAGACGCAAACTGGGGACGGGTGCTGTGCGCAATGGGATATTCCAAGGCGCCGTTCCGGCCGGAATATGTGTCGGTGGCGTTTGCCTCTGCGGCAGGCAGTGTAACCGTATGCGAAAAGGGTGAAGCGGTGGATTTTGATGAGGCCGCAGCAAAACAGATCCTGTCGGAAAACGAAATCACGATTCAGATCGATGTGAACGAGGGTGAGAACAGCGCGACGGCATGGGGCTGTGATCTGACATATGACTATGTGAAGATCAATGGGGATTATCGAACCTGATGCCGATGCTGCCGGATGAATCAGATGCAGCGGTGCATGATTCAGAATCCGGTAGAGTGATCGAAATACCGAAATAAAGGAAAGGGCAAACATGGATACACAATATGATGCGGCTTTCAAAGCCAGAATTCTGGTGGAAGCCCTGCCGTATATTCAGCAATACTACGGGCAGACGGTGGTAGTAAAGTATGGCGGCAACGCAATGATCAATGATGAATTGAAGGATGCTGTCATTCATGATTTGGTGCTGCTTAATCTGGTTGGTGTCAAGGTCGTTGTGGTGCACGGCGGCGGTCCGGAGATCTCGGATATGCTGAAAAAGATCGGCAAGGAATCCAAATTCGTCAACGGTCTGCGCTATACCGACCGGGAAACGATGGATATTGTGCAGATGGTACTGTGCGGCAAGGTCAATAAGGATCTGGTCACCCTGCTGGAAAAGGCGGGCGGTCGAGGAATCGGTCTGGGCGGCATGGACGGCGGCATGTTTCAGGCTAAACGCCTGACCGACCGCACAGGTACGGATTACGGGTATGTCGGGGATATCGTTGATGTCGACCCGTCACCGGTGATCGATGTGCTGAACGAGGGTTATATCCCGGTAGTATCTACGGTGGCGCAGGGTATTGATGATGAAACAAATTATAACATCAATGCAGATACCGCAGCCTGTAAGCTTGCAGTAGCGCTCGGCGCCAAAAAGCTGATTTTGCTGACCGATGTGCGTGGGTTGATGCTGGATCCGGATGATGAGACAACGCTGATCCCCAACCTTAAGGTATCCGAGGTGCCGCGGCTGATTCGTGACGGCATCATCCGCGGCGGTATGATCCCCAAGGTGGACTGCTGCGTGGAGGCGGTGCGCAAGGGCGTGGAAGCCGCCAATATTCAGGATGGCCGCGTGAAGCATTCCATCCTGATCGAGCTGTTATCCAAGGTCGGTGTGGGAACGATGTTCCAGTAAATAGAACGGAAAAGAGCGAAAAGGCAATGAATTATCAAGAGCTGAAAAGCGAAGAACAAAAATATGTGATGAATACCTACGGCAGATTCCCGATCGCGCTGGATCATGGGGCGGGCGCAACTGTGTGGGATGTCGAAGGGAAAAAATATATTGATCTGGCTTCCGGCATTGGCGTGAACTGTCTGGGATATGATCATCCGCAGCTGATCGAAGCGATTGGGCAGCAGGCACACAAGCTGATGCATGTGTCCAACTTGTTTACGACTGAGCCGATGGTACAGGCAGCGAAAAAACTGGTGGAGAAGACGCACTTGAATGGTAAGGTGTTTTTTGCCAATTCCGGTGCGGAGGCCAATGAGGGCGCGATCAAGCTGGCGCGCAAATACTCCTTTGATAAATACGGAGAAGGCCGGTACAAAATTATCACGCTCGTTAATTCCTTTCACGGACGAACAGTTACCACACTGAAAGCAACCGGTCAGGATCGTTTCCACAATTATTTCTTCCCGTTTACGGAAGGCTTTGATTATGCACAGGCCAATGATATTGAGTCCGTTCGCCGCAAAGCGGACGATATGACCTGTGCGGTGATGATGGAACTGGTACAGGGGGAGGGCGGCGTGCTGCCGCTGGATCCTGCTTTTGTCAAACAGGTCGAAGCACTGTGCCGGGAAAAAGACTTACTGCTCATCATCGATGAGGTACAGACCGGCATTGGACGAACCGGCAGCCTGTTCTGTTTCCAGCAGTATGACATCCGGCCGGATGTGGTTACGATGGCTAAAGGATTGGGCGGCGGCGTACCGGTCGGCGCGGTGCTGGCAGCGGAATCCTGTGCAAAGGTTTTGACGCCGGGAACGCATGCGACTACATTTGGCGGTACGCCGATGATCTGTGCTGCGGTGAATGTGGTGCTCGATACCGTGGGGGACAGCCGCTTTTTGCAGGAGGTTCGCAGGAAAGGCGAATATCTGAAAAACGGCATTCTGGCGCTTGGCTCGCCGCATATTCATGGTGTACGCGGTATGGGGTTGATGCTCGGCATTATTGTGGACGAGGGGAAGCATACTGCGTTTGCCAATCGGCTGATCGAAAAAGGCGTTTTGGCGATCACGGCAGGAAAGAATGCCGTCCGCCTGCTTCCGCCGCTTGTTATCTCCGATCAAGAGATGGACGAAGCGATTACCATTATGAAAGAGGTTTTTTGAATGAAGCATTTACTGAAGCTGCTCGATTGTTCTACCGATGAGATTATCGGTCTGCTTGATTTGGCCGATCAGCTCAAATACGAAAAAAAGCATAATATTTCGCACCGCCATCTGGAGGGGAAAAGTCTGGGTATGATTTTTCAAAAATCCTCTACGCGGACACGTGTCTCGTTTGAGACCGGTATGTATCAGCTTGGCGGCCAGGCGCTGTTTCTGTCCAACCGCGATTTGCAGATTGGACGCGGTGAGCCGGTGCAGGATACGGCACGGGTGCTGTCCCGTTATCTGGACGGTATCATGATCCGTACTTATGAGCAGAAGGAGGTTGAAGATCTGGCGGGTTACGGCACGATCCCGATTATTAACGGCCTGACCGACTTCTGTCATCCCTGTCAGGTGCTGGCGGATCTGATGACCATTCGTGAAAAATTTGCCGTATTGGAAGGGCTGAAGCTTTGCTACATCGGTGATGGCAATAACATGGCTAATTCGCTGATCGTAGGCGGCTTGAAAACCGGCATGAAGGTATCGGTTGCCACACCGGAGGGGTATCGCCCCCATGCAGAGGTGCTCGCATTTGCGGAATCCAATCCGGATTTCTTCCTGACCGATGACCCGATGAAGGCGGCAGAGAACGCGGACGTTGTGATTACGGATACATGGGCCTCTATGGGGCAAGAAGCGGAAAAGGAAGTCCGCATACAAGCATTCCGGGGGTATCAGGTCAATGATGACCTGCTGGCTGCTGCCAAACCCGGCTGCATGGTGCAGCATTGCCTGCCGGCTTATCGCGAGCAGGAAATTACGACAAAGGTGTTTGAAGCGCATGCGGATGAGATTTTTGAAGAGGCGGAGAACCGTCTGCACGCGCAAAAAGCAGTTATGGTAACGCTGATGGGAAAACAGGACGCTTGACCAAACAGAAAGAAACGCACGCCGCTGTGATGAAAGCATCACAGCGGCGTGCGTTTTTATGATCTGTTGTGCGGCATTTCCCAAGCAAAATGGTCGCAATGCAATAGGTGTTCGGCTTGTTCGGAGCAGGGTGTGCCGAGGGATTCGTGGTACAGCGCCTGCACAGCGGGATTTTCGTGTGAGAACCGAATATCGGCGCATGCGTCCAGCTGGTACAGCACATCGCCGCGGTCAACAGCTTTTTCGCGGTCGCTGCCGTCGATCGGCTGCCCGCCGCCGCCTGCGCAGCCGCCCGG
>OFMK01001572.1_pt1 | contig 15799 bp, 10 predicted proteins | sample 1541781 | NCBI WGS metagenome assembly OFMK01 (sample SAMN04209250, study PRJEB22552) | human gut metagenome | biome: gut; material: feces | host: Homo sapiens | place: USA: Oklahoma
CGTTCCCAGAAAATATATTTAAAAATCGTGTCTTTTTTATTGACTATAGTCCAATGTGCCATTTTTACCTCCTATTTTGATCTATCCAAAACTACTCTAATAGCTTAATACATTTAACCTATATACCTATTTCATACATTTTCTCTTTTCTAAACAGATAATTTATTTTACTACACAACTGTAAATTTTTCTACCCTACACTTAATGAAGCAATCCTAGCTCTCAAGCCAATCAAAATTCCCGTCATCGTTTAATAGGATTCATCTATTCCCACGATTTCAGTATATCCTCCCACCGCTTTCTGCATTGCTTCCAATGTATTTTTCTTCAGGATGTTTATGCGGCTTTACTTTTAGCACTTTAATGACATTTTCCTTCAATATTTTTACCCCCTTCCAAAATTTGTCAAAAAAATTTTTTCAAAAAATGGTTGTTTTTTGAAAACCACTTTTTGTCGATTTTTAGAAATAAAAAAAGGCAGTGGGATTTACGTATCTCACTGCCCAAAAAGCGTTTTTTGAATCCAAAAACGCCATATCATCTATTTTGATCACTAGTCCTAGTATGCAATTTATTTTGCATATACAATAGCTCATTATTTACTGTGCCAAGACTACCATTGCATACATAATCAATGTAATCGCTCGGTAAAGATCTTTTAAATCTACTGACTCGTTTGGTTGATGGATCTTATTTTCTTGAAATGGAAAAATGGGGCCAAAAGCTACCATATTAGGAAAAGATTTTGCATAGGTACTGCCACCAATAGCAATCGGTGCAATTTCTTCCCCCATCTCACTACAATATAAATTCATGAGTTTTCTCACAATCTCAGTATCTTTTGAAATGTAAAGTGGAGGATTATTTTTTTTATCTGCTATTGTCATTTCATATTTACCTGAAAGTTGACCCATTTCATCTATCACATCTGCTGCATTAATTCCATATGGATATCTGATATCAAATTCGTAAAAAACCGATTCTTTCTTTTTGTACACCTTTCCCAGATTAATCGTTATTTTACCCAAATCTTCTTCAAAGGATCGAACACCCTTCTCTAATTCTCGCGGAAACATCATCAGACTTTCCTGTATAAAACAACTCATTCTCTTAATAGCTTCAGGAACATCGCCAAGAGTCAACAATTCCTTCGATGCTTTTAGAGCAGCATTGATTCCTTTCCATGGCTCACTGGCATGAGCATTTTTCCCTTCAAAGTTTTTTTGATACCTTGTTTTCGTTTGCTCATCAAAAAAAGCTATTGAAAAGTTTGACATTACCGCATTTATAGCTTTGCCCCCATTACATTCCTCAAATAACATATCCTCTTTTGCTGTAAGTTTCTGTTCAATAACAATTTGGATGGCTCCTTTTTCCGAATAAATAACTGGAAACTGTGCATCTGGTGTAAATCCACAAGACGGCATTTCCTCTTTACTTGTTATATAATGCTTTACACACGAAGACCCGCTTTCTTCATCTGTGCCTAAAATGACACGAATCCTTTTATTTAGCTGTATACCACTATCTTGAATTGCTTTTAATGCGTATAATGCCCCTATTATAGGGCCTTTATCATCTAAGGCACCTCGTCCCCATAAAATCCCTTCTGAAATGACTGCTTCATAGGGAGGATGTTTCCATTCACCCTCTGCCGGAACTACATCTAAATGTCCCAATACTGCAATCATTTGATCTCCTTTTCCAATCTCAGCGTAGCCTATTTTATGATCAATATTTTTCACACGAAGTCCCAGTTCTTTTGCCTGCAACAAAGCATCCTCTAAAGCCATATTCACAAATTTCCCATAAGGTGCCCCTGCTTCTGGCTCGCCTTTCACACTTGGAATACGCATATTATTTTGAATTCCTTCTATCATTCTGTCATAATACCGTTCCAAACATAAATCTAAAACTTCTTTTTGTACCATTACAAATCCTCCTTTAAATAAAACGCCATGCTGAACATACAGCATGGCGTTTTTTCACGCATTTTTCTTTTCTGTTAATTTACTTAAGCCATAATACAGAACAACTGTGAGAATAATCGCAGTGATTGTTGTAGAACCAAACTTGGAAATATATGCAATTCCCCCACCTAAAACAACTGATACAAAAGCAAGCGGTTTATAAGATGTTGTCTGATCCATATTTTCGAAATCATATTGATGTTTTTTCTTTAGTAAGTAATAATCTACTGCCAAAACAGCACCTATTGGAGGTAAAAATGTTCCTAACGCAGACAAGAATCCTACAAAATGGTTTTGGATGCCTGTAACAGCCAAAGCAGTAAAAATGACACCGCATACGGCTGAAACGATATGCTTATTAATCCCTGGCTTAATATTGATAATTGCTAAAGCTGCGGAATACAAATTATTATCATTACTTGTCCACTGCCCTAATACAACAATCAGTAATCCCAAAACACCCATACCTAAAATACTGAGACCTTCCATGATATTGGCACTATTTGTTGCTTTCGCTACAACAAAACCACCCCAGTTTGCTGCAGCAAAAACAAACATTGCTACAATAACACCCATGGAATTATCCATTTTGCTTCTCGCATATCTGGAAATATCCGGCTGTAAAACTGCCCCAGTAATCCAACCACCTACTACAATTGTAATGCCAGTTCCAATGGTGGCAGGGTTTTCTGGTACTTGTGCCATGATAGTACTCAGACCGGTTGTACTGATTGCCATAATGGCACAATAAAGACAAAGACCTAAAAGTAACGGCGCTGCAACCATGCTTAAGTAAGTCATCCCCTTATAGCCAACAATTGCAGTTGACATCATTAACAATCCACCCCAAATTGTAGCAACAACTGGTGATGTCAAAAAATGCCCGGGCAACATCAGTGCAATAGTCTCGCCAAAATACCCACATTGATATGAAAACCAACCCAACATTGATATTCCCAAAACCAGACCAACAATATTGGAGCCTTTTCTACCGAAAGGAACTCTAGATAACATTGATGTAGAAATGCCTTGATTTGCTCCAATTCCCCCAGTTAGCGAAGCAAGTATGGCCAAAATCACACTACCTACAACAATTGCAATCGTGCCTTTTTTAAAATTCATAACTTCCGCCAGTGCTGATCCTGTATATAAAGTTGACATAGCAACTGCCATCCCAGTTGTAACTACAGCAATATTGATTGGACTTTTCCGTTTGTCATGTGGTACAGGTCTATCCGGATAATCATAATATTTATCCTCTGGCGTATAAACATTTTGATCCATAACTATTCTCCTTTCAGACTCCTTAAGGTTTATACGTCAACATATACAATCTTATTTATTTCATACGTTCTTCTACCGGAACATAGGAAATATCTTCAAAACCAAAATATTGAGGGTCTAATACCTTTTTAATTTTGTCTTGTCTCAATCTCTCATCACAAGGCAAAACAATGATTGCCACATCCTGAGCCTGACGCATCTTAGGATTTGGAATTGGTTCACCTGTATGACGATCAACAACGCAAATCAAATCTGGACTGGAAACAAATGGTTCTCCATTTTTCCAGCATACATGGTTTTCATTTTTAAACCAGATTTTGTATTCATCACCTGAATCGCTTAAAATGGTTGTTGTGCCCCAGTAGTATCCAATTCGATCTTCGTCTTCAAAGTCTGTTCTTTTTCCTTCTGCCAACACCCAACCTCCAACTTTTTCTGCAATTTTCTGAGGAATATGATCCAGATGTGCTTCCTGGGCTTCACGAATAAACTTACCAAGTTCATAAGATTTGGAAAGAGTTCCAGCAATTACAGTTTCTTTCAGCTCTTTCCCACTCATAATAAAACCAGCCTGACCAGCCAAACCATATGCACCAGCACTGATAAGCTTACCAATTCTTTCAACTACACGAAGATTGGTTGCCTTTTTGATAATACAAACATTATCCCATTCATCAACAGAAGCGACAGGAAGCCATTTTCTGTCATACAAATATGGTGTAATCTGCAAAATTTCCGGAATAGCACGTCCACAATAATCTCCATCAACTGCCATCATACCCAAAGAACTGCCTGCAGAAATGGGGCCAGAAGTATTCGCACCTGCCAGTTCAATAGGAACAACTACTGTTGTTTTTACCCCTGTATATGCTTCCAGTTCCTGAATTGCTTTTGCCAGTCTGGCTTTTTCTTTATTTACGCCATCAATAAAACCAAAACCTGCCATTTCCTTAAGAGTTGCTTCATCATGCGGTGCAATAGAACCCATCAAAAACGGGCATACAGCAACAGCATCATCGGGAATCTCTGAAATATCTGTTATTTGTACAAACCCTTTTTCATTAATTTCGCTCATCAAAGACTCAATCCCATTTTCAGGAAGTCCGCCCCCGCCAGTTGCATAAAATGTACAACCTCTTACAAAATCTGTTGCTTCCTGAATGTTTGTCAATTTTTTTGTTGCCATAATTACCACTCTCCTGTTTTGTATTTTTCTTTAATTATACAAATCCATAATTCTGAAACAATTGTCAAAAAAACAAAAATGCAAACCAAATTTTATAAAAAAAACAAACCAAGTTATGGTTTGTTTTTTTACACTTTATTCACTTTTCTTTCATCTTCATAAACAAAGCCAATGTATATAATGTATCCATATCTGACGGCCTTTTTAAGTTGATCTGCAGGAGTTCCTCAATTTTCTTCATTCGATATTGCACTGTGTTATAGTGGATAAATTCTGCCTTTGCCATCTCTTTCAAATTCATTTTATATTCTAAACAACAGTCAACAATCATTTTTTTCAAATTGCTTTTATTCTTCTTATCGTATATATCCAGCCTATTTTGCATGCTTTGATACAGTATCCGCATTGGTGAATGGAGAAGAAACTGCATTTGAAGAATTGATTGAATTTCACTTCGATCATATATTCTACTGTTTTTTATTTCTTTTAGACAAGCAAAAACCTCAATTACTTTAGGCAGAAATAAGAATAAATCTTCCTTTCCATATACTGTTGCTACAATTGTATGATACGGGAAATTAGATATATTCTCAATGGAATTCTTCACATCCAAAAATTTATTTTCTTCATGCCCAAATAATAGATAAACAAATTTTTGTTGAACTTCTGTGTGTACAACTCTAAATCCTTCTTGCTTTATAATAGAATCCATGAGTATCTTTATATTTCTATTTTTCTCAAAATCTCCTTGCTTCGCAATACAAATAACACCTACAGCTTTTTCCAGATCAATTTTCTGCTTTTCTGCAACAGCAAATGCCTGCGACCTATTATCACTCAAAATTGACAAAATCAATTCATGCTGACTCTTGTGAAGAATATCTTTTTCCCATATATCTATAATCATCTCAAAACTTTGCATAATAAAACTTACATTATGCAATTGCTGTGTTCTTGAAAACATGCCCAACCATAAATACGTATTATTTTGCCATATCTTTTTCCAAACACACCGATTTCCATCATCAATGAAAAAAAAGACATTATCCTTTCTATCATCAAACAAATCCTGTTTTTTCAACAGCTCCTTCATCTGCAAGATATCTAAACCGCAGGAACAAATCTCTTCCATACTATTTTCCAATAGCATCAGTGTAATATCATATGAATCACTTAAAAATTTTAATCCTTCCGAAAAAGATCTTTGTTTCTGATTTAGTTCCATTATCCCCTTTAGAATAGTTTTCTCTTTCTTTGATTCATGTTCACTTTTCCTCATTAAAAGACCCATTATATCATTCATCACAGAAGCATAAGATATTTGGGGATCATTAGGTGGGCAAATTAATGGAAGATCCAGCTTATCACATAACGCAATCACACTATAATCCAAACTTTTTATAACATAGCCTATATAAAATAAAACAATACCTGCTATTTTTCTTTGTTTTAACGCATAAATTAACTGAAGCTGCTTTTCAACATTTTCTTTGATATCATTACAAGACGTAATTACAATTTCTCCTTGCTTCAGATTTAATAAAGAACTCCCCTCTTCATTTAGATCAGACATTTCTAAGACAGTAACACCAGATATCTTATTATTCAAACCTCTGCTTCCCGCTAAAATAGTTGCATTTCTTAATGAATTTGTATTATGTAATAAAGCATTGATGGTATCCATAACACACCTCTTTCCTTTGCTATATAGGATTGTAATAATTGTTCGTTTCACAACTGCATGATGTTCTTTTTTTCAAAACACATATATAAATCAATCCCACATAGTTAATCCACAATTATTCTAGTTCCTTTTTATATTTAAACCCCCTAATAGACAAAGATCCACATTTATAAAAAAGTATATCACAAAGATTCTAGTACAACAACCTCTGCTAATTTACCAATATTGGCAAATATAGGTTTAAAATTCTTTCATGTTCTTCCATAAACATTTCATCCTTGTAGGTAGCACTTTATGTAAAACTTAAGATTTATAAAAATAAATCATTTCCTCTGTATTCAATTTTTTAAAGACTTCAGGATGTTCATACAACTTTACTTTTGGCACTTTCATAACATTTTCCTTCAAAATTTGTCGAAAAAATTTTTTCAAAAAATGGTTATATTTTTGGAAACCACTTTTTTGTAGATTTTCAGAGACGAAAAAAGGCAGTGAGATTTTTTTTCATCTCACTGCCCGAAAATCGTTTTTTAACTTCAAAAACGCTATGTCATCTATAAAATTGGATTTTTTGGGGCTTTGAAAATCGCCCTCAAAAATCGCCGGAAGCCTTGATTTTACTGGCTTTACGGCTATGTCATCTATTTTGATCACTCATCCCATCATGACTGGACAATAAGTATGCCCGATGAAGCTGGTTGTCCCTTGGCGTACGGGTATTTTTCAAAAAGTATTGCTTCTTGTTTCTAAAAATGATCATACAAAAAGAAATAAGCTTATTAGAATCCACTTCTTACTCTTTTCGTCATAATATAATTAAACACTTATTGCAGTAAAGAAATTCTAATACAATAAGTAGCACTGCTCTTTTTCAAGATTAATCAATAAATGTATTAATATATATTGATAATTTAAAAAACCAATATTTCCATATGTTTTTTTCATGATTAACTTTAAATGAGCATAATTTATATTCGTCCACTTGTCTTTCCGAAAAATGCTATACTCCTTCCATTGACTTTATTTCAAGTAACTTCAAATAAAGTTCTGGATTGCCAAAAACTATAATTTTTAGTTCATCTACAACTCTAGTAGTTATCTGATATAACATTCCCTTGGAACTGTAAAATGTCTTTCTTGTAGCTAAACGATTATTTATATATTTGAAATTTCTGTCCATAACAAAGACAACCTTTGAAAACTCCTGCCCAATGACGTCATGTGCATTTATATCACTAAAATTAGCCAGTGCATCAAACGGATCTTCATAATATAGAGATGTAGTATATGTAATCGGTTGCCACCCCTGCTGATCTCGTAAATACTCCATATAATTTTGCAATTTGACTTCTTCCTCAACGTAGTCAATTGTAACGCAACTATAGTTTAGATTATCTTTACTTTTACCAATCTCAAAAAGATTAGAAATAAATGATGCTAATTCTTTATTGGTTCTAATTTTAGTGGTTAACTTTTTTGTGTTGGATGGAATTTCTGGATAATTCCTTTCCAGATAGATTTTAACGTCACGGTCTTCCCCATCACGTAAATATTGCTTTGGATCATAAGAAAAAATAATTGGAATATTATATAACTTTGAATACTCTATTATCATCTTAAGCTGATTGTTTCGAATCCTCTGCGCCTCATCTATAAGCAAAAACTCACATTGATTCAACAAATTATTAATTGTACTCTGTTGAATTGATGAGATTGAATATATTTTCCATTTGTATTCTGTGATTAATTTATAATGTCCACTATTAAGCTTTCCACTGTGAATTAATACTACCTTTATACCTGATTTTATCAACTTCTTTCCTATATCATATGTTAGTAATGTCTTTCCTGTTCCTGCATTTGCTACTATACAAAAATATTTAAATGGCTGAACTCTAAGTTCTTCTTATATCTCTTTTTTAATCGTCTGTTGTCTAGTAGTTAGAAAATATTCACCATTAATAAACTTATCAGTAGAGTTAAATGGCGAAATTAAATAGTTAGACGGAATAAATTCTTTATCTGGATCAATCATCATATTAGAAATATGTCTTTTTATAATGTCCGCAACCTTAACAGGCTCTATAATAGATACCGTATTATCCTCTTGATTATATATATAGAAACCATCATTTTCTACATAAGTAATAACTACAACTACTTTTCCTAAAAATTTTAGATAGTAGTAATTAGTTTCCATTTGTTTCAGTATTTTTTGCAGTTTTTGAGCACTCTTCAATTCACTTTTCATCTCAATGTTAATAATTGTATCATCTCCAAACCGCAGCAAATCGAACTCTTTTCCAATTTGCTTAATCGTATATCCAATATAATAACCATCGAAGTCACCATAAGAAAAATCAAATACTTTCATGATATTGCAAAAGGACTTAAGATTCCTTATTTCATGACTTTTTAGTTTTTTGAATTTTTTCTCAACATTTGGAAAATCAATTGCTTCAGCCCCCTGATATGCACAAATCAAATTACACGGTTTCATAAATTAACTCCTCAATTTAAATTTTAATATCTTTCATTGAAATATTAGGCTTTAATTAATATTAATATAAATAACCAAACAACTATATTATTCCTTAATTGTTCACTGAATTAAACTACTATAAATTATAAGATTACTGCCAACAACATTGAGTCATTTATAATAGACATATTTAATAATAATTTTTTAATATCTTTAACACAAAATTTTTTGTTGAATACTCTCTTAATTGAAATATCATACAATATTTATTTCAATTCACTAATTTTAACTATTTGATCTGGTGGTATAGTTACATTGTCCTTTATATACACAAACTTCTCAGATAGCATATTATTGGCTCTATCTATAGCATGTGAAAGCATCCATTTTTTGATTTTCATCTCAACATCAAGATACGACCAATCATCGAATGGAGGATTTTGGATTACATTAAGATCAAAAGTGAACTCCGTCACTTGCTCAATCGTTGCATAAAAATCAATTCGATAACTCTTTGAATTACTTTCCCAATATTCTTCCAACTTCTTTGCTCGCATAAATAAATTTCGGAGATGTATTATAAACTCTGGTCGTTTATGAATCTTTGTTCCGTATCTATACACATTGTCATTACATAAGAATCCATTAATGAAAAAATCATAATAAACTCTTCGTGCTACGTTCTGCAAATTCTGCTCTAAATCAGATAAATATAGTTCACCTTTGTATTTATCATAATTAATATCATAAGAAGTGCCGTTACATATCATACTCTTTCCTGGAATATCAAATTCGATTCCAGCTTTACTTAGTTTCTTTTTTAATAAAGTATCATTTGATAATACTTCCTGCAAATTTTTCAATCCATTTTTCTTTATTTCCTCACATTCGTCTAATGCACCTAAAATATGAAATGCCATTATTTTTATATTTGAAATATCAACTTCTTGAATTCTGTCTATATTTCTCTCCCAGAATTTCTCAAAATCTTTTTGACATTCATCATTGTATTCTGTTTCAAATTCATTTGGTGTCATATTCATGAAATCTAATACAAATTGACGTGCTGAATCACAAGTTCGGATGTCATAATTCATAATTCCAGCTCCTTTCAAATCATCAACATCTTTTTCACACTAAAAATTCAAATGAATATAAAAATTTATTAATATAATAAAAAATCTATTAGATCGTAAAAAAAGTATTTCTCTTACAACTGGCATTTTATTCATTATACCATAGAAATAAAATTTATAAGCTATTTCCAGCGCTCCGAAATTTACATCTTGCAATTAATAAAATAGCCGATAGCTTTCATCACGAAAACTGTCGGCTATAGATACTTTATTTTTCTCAGTTATTCTTTCACTAGCGGCTTTTTGACTTAATCCTAACTATTTTGTAATACCCCTCTCTATCCAGACTTTCTTCGAAATTTTCAATCAACCCTCTCTTCTTAAAAGCGGTTAATAATTTTTCGTTCTCTTCACTGATTTGAAATTTGGGTCTGCTACGAAAATCGAATATTTTATTATAGTCCCTTAAATCAAGTAAAACAATGTATTCTTTAATACACTCCTTACTAAGAGCAGGCATCATTGATATTAAGAGATCAATTTTTATTTCTCTATTTAATATTTCAGCATGAAGAAGATCATCTTTCAATTTTTCTGAAACATTCTTTGGTGTATCTATAATGCTTGTGACATTCCTTGCTGCATAATCAAGTATTATTTCCTGAATTGAAGCCTCCCATTGATCATACGATGAAAACAAGCTAATTAAATCAGAATCCATAAAATTATTATTGAGAATATATAGACACACATCTGTAGAATAGTTCTTTTCAATCACCGAGATTGTATCATCAGAAAATCCAAGTAGTTTAATTTTCATTTCATCGCTAATATCCCAAGTCAATATCTCTAATAATTCTTCTTGTAAAAACAAATCCTTAGACATAATATCTACATACTCATCTAGATTCCGGCGAATAAAATGAAATTTCTCATCTGGATAGTTATCTCGCAGAAAATTCAAGTTATCTACAGTCATTCTTATAATGCTTGTATCGATTAAAATAATAAGTTTATCACTTGGAATATTGAGAAGATCAAAATTATTATAATAATACTTCAATGATACCAATATCTGCTTATACTTTGAGTTTTTAATATCATTACAAATTATTATGGCATCAAACAACTTTTCCTTAATAGATTCTTTATCTTCAAGTTTTGAAAAATCTAATTCAATGTCATATCTGTTAATGTAGGAAATAACACTTTCTGTAAGGCTTAATACATTGAAACATTTCATAATATTATGCTCTGAGTATTCTACTATATCAGAATCTAATAATGAAAGCCACAGAGAATTATCTGTAATATCTTGTATAGTAGTAATTGTTGTTTGTAAAGCAGAAATATAAGAATATTTCCTTTCAACCGTAAGTTCTTGATTATTTAATACAGCAATCGCAACATTCTCGTCATCCCTAATTTCCTTTCTACTCATCTCCAAAACAATATCAAAATATTTATTTATATTTTCATTGATATATTGAGTTATTGCAGAATCTGGATGTGAAAGCAAGATCGTATAATTCTTATGAACGATATCATCACAATTACCAATACCCAAAATTTCTGTTTGAATAAGCTGCAGATTTTCAGCATTAATTTCATATAAAGATTCATCATAAACTTTGTCAAATAAATTTTTATTTAAAGTTTCATAATCAAATCCGATGAAGCATACTCCAAGCAACTTAAATCCATGAATTAGTTTTTCAATGTCAGCATTATCTATCTTAAGGTAATCACGAGCATTAGAAATATAGTCACAAAGGCAATTATCCTGATTAATCAATTTTATAGTATCATCATCAGAATAATAAAGCGAATAAATTGAATATTTTCTGTTCTGTCTTTCTGAAAGAGTATGTTTCTCAAGAGCTGTGAAAAATACTTCTGGCCATTGTATATTAAGATATTTAATATATGATGGCATTTCAGATGTAACATCAAAGTATGCACCTATAAACTTAAAGTTTTTTGTTTTTTTAAGTTGATCAAGAAATCTTTCAAGATATTTAATATGGGTTTGGGTATGCAATAGATATGTAAGCAGAGAAAAATTGAGTATTTCTTCTTGATCAAAATCAATCAGTCTAAGTCTAGATATAACCATCTGTGGATTCTTTAATTGATAGGTATATTCTTTAGCCTTTCTATCGGTTACACTACGCAGAAAAGTTTTATCAATACGGCTTAGGCTATTCTCGTAAAAGTAAGTCATATAGTCAGCATAAGTTTCATCAATATATCCATTGCGAATGAGATATTTTAAAAGGTCAAAATATTCGCTGCTCTTTATCTCATTAAAATCTGTTACTACTCCAATTTCATTTGTACTTGTAATGCTAAATATAGTGCTAATATTATCTCTTGTAATAATATCATCAAGAGATTTACTTTGCATCAAAATCAATTCTTGTTTTAACCTAAATATTTCTTCCTCTAAATCTAAAATTTTATTATTTAAGCGATTCTCTATTGCTTGTCTACGTTCAGCATAGTCTTGTTTATCACTTTCACTTAGGTCTTGTTTTCTGTTCCAATAATCAATTGGTTTTTTTGTGTCAAAGTAAACATTTAGCTCTTCGACAGTTTTAAAATGCTCATTTTTTGCCATATCAATTTCGTGGTTTTTTTTATCAATTTGCTCGTTAAGTCTTTTCACCTCTCCTGCTATAAATGAATCTTTGCTATCAAATAGCGTATACACAAAACCTTGATTAAGCTGTAAATCAGCAAAATCTCGTGGGAACAAATTTTTGTATGCTATAATGGCAAGCATTTTATTACAATCAAGTTCTGTTATATTCAGCCTATTGAAATAAATCAAAAACTCATTGTAGATGTTCTTCAACAGACGCATATCATCAATATACAGGGATAATCCCTGCAAAAAATTTTCGTCAAACTTTTCAAAAAATCCACTCTTTTTGAAATGAGAAATAAACTGATCATAGGAATTAGAACCATCTACAACTGGTACTACAGGAATAATATAATCAAAAAATTTAGTTCTATCTTTAGATACAAAAATATCATCACGCAATAAATAGAAAAACCGTAACACCTTTTCATTTTCTTTTTGAAGTTGGATGTTTACAAGTGTATTTACTTCACGAAGACGCTCGAAAATTCTATTTGCATTGAATCTATCCATATCTTCAAATACGATAACATCGGCATCTGCATTTTCGAAGAGGTATAACACCTCATTTAGATATTTGTCGAAATAGGAATCATCACTTTCTTCGAATATTTCAATCTCATTACCTTGCAGACTGAGCTTACGAAAAACATTTTTATTTTTTTGAATTTTAATAAGTCCATATATAAAGAACCCTAATAATCCAATTACAATACCCCCGTCTATCATTAATGCATAGGGATGTGTAGATAACTCTAAAAACTTTTTAAACCCACTTATGGGTAAAGTTAATACATATCTTTTCCACTGATTAAAACATACAAAATAGAGAATTGCAGTTAAAAGGGCAATGGTTTCAAATGTATTTGCTATAACCCTACCAGTGCTAATTTTCTTTTTAACTCTGAAATTGGTTTGAGGAATTTTATCTGATGGGATCTGATGTATAAGCTGATTTAGAATTTTTCCCTCTAAAACTGATTCCTTCACTTCCGTTTCATCTTCTTCACTTGGTGATTGAAAATGCGCAAGTGAAATATGCAGAAAGCGTAATCTTCTATGATTTTTCTTATATGAAGCCAAAACGCTACTTTTTCCAGCACTATATGCACCGGAAATAGCTACATTTTTAATATCAGGATTTTCGAATACATAATTTATTGCTTCCTCATAAACAGTTAAATCCACATCATCAGTTGGTGTCAGCCTTTCGAATCTATATTTGCTTTCTGCCATATTTGTCACATCCTCTCTTATTGCAATACTTATAGTCAAAAGTCAATCTTATAATTTTAGAATAATTACAACTCCTGTTCACTATCTTTTATTTTTAGATTTTTCCTGTTGAATTAGCTTTTCTTTACTATTTTACAATTTTATGAAACAAATTCAAATTAACGGATAAACAACATCATTATATATCTTTGATCAATCTCTATTTTACCCATCGAATTCAATTCTTTTGAAAATTTTGCTGCAGCTCTTATCTAATCTAACTGTATTTATACGGTATCACTAACCTTAAGAGTATCACAACATATGATATCTTCCTACTTTTTCAAATTTTTATTTATTTGTATATATAATACAGTTAAAATTATTTCACAAAGAAATTTTTTAATAATAATATCTAATTAGTTCCATTCATCAGCAGTCAGGAAATCTCGAATATTTCGATGTTTAATGCCATTACGGCTCATATCAATTTCATCCATTGTAACGACATATTTAGGGAAGTTATCTCTGATAGTATCATACACACCAAACTCCCTGTTCACAGTACTCTCATCGGCTAACAGATAGGCTACTTGAACATAGACCTTTTCTCCACGCTTGTCACATACAAAATCGATTTCCTTCGTACCAGTCTTACCAACCGTTACACTATATCCACGACGAACAAGTTCCATATAGACGATATTTTCAAGAACCAAATTGATATCACGCATATTTCCGCCAAAAACAGCCTCTCTAATGCCATGATCCGCAATATAATATTTTTCATTCGTTGTCAATATCTGTTTTCCTTGCAAATCTTCTCGTTTGACTTGATAAAACAAATAAGAATCACAGCAATATTTGATATAATTTAACACTGTGTCTGTAGAAGTTGTTCGATGTTCATTCTTCAGGAACTTCACAAGAGAAGATGCTGAAAAAGTAGTTCCTACATTAGCCATTACATAAGCAATGAGCCTCTCCAAAAGATCTACATCGCGAACTTTATTTCTTTTTACAATATCTTTGAGTTGAACAGAATTAAACAAGTCACTTAAATACTGTTTTGATGGTTCTTCCTCATATCGAATATTAGAAAGGTACGGCATTCCCCCGACTAAAAGGTATTTCTGAAAACATTCCTGTACAGATGCAGTGGAATTCACTGTATGGTATAATTCTAAAAACTCCAGAAAAGAAAAAGGATAAATTACGAACTCTACATAACGACCACCCAAATATGTCACAAGTTCTCCAGACAACAACTTTGCATTGGAGCCAGTAATATAAATATCGCAGTCTAGTGACACACGAAAAGAATTTATGCACTTTTCCCAATCCTCAACCTCTTGAATCTCATCAAAGAAAAGATAAACTTTTCCTTTTAATTGCTCAGCTCGTTTTAATATCTCTTCATGCAGTGCCATTGCATTCAAAAGATGTACATTGCGCAAATCTTCAAAATTAATACAAATAAAATTATCTTCATCAATACCAGAAGCAATCAGTTCTTCCTGAATCAATTCTAACATAACTGACTTTCCAGCTCGTCTAATACCAGTCATAACTTTAATCAAGTCATTTCCAATAAACGGACGGATACGCTTCATATACATTTCACGTTTGATCATAGGGAATCCCCTTCTTTCATTTTTTCTTTCATTTTTTCTTTCAGTTTTTCTTTTAGTTTAACCTATTTATATTAGAAAATCAACTTAATAATCGATATTTTATCTTTTATAAACGATAAAATCAAAAAATTATAATTTTTATTTTATATAAACATTAGATATCACTTTATGTACCGATATACAAAGTGACAATGACTTTAGAATAAGTTTCTACATTCCAAATAATAACTATGTTGTATTTTCACCAAAAGAAATTATTATCTATCCATAAAGGAGTTCTGCTAAAATGGAGTGAAAAAACTCTGAGCAATACATTTTTCATTCCAGAATTTTTTCATTTCATTTTTTATTATAGTTTTCCATATTTATATTCAGTAATCATTATGATTCAATGGTTGCTATTTTATGATATTTCTGAATGGTTTCTTCCAAAATTTCCGATATTTCCTTTTTACCATCAACATATTCCTGTACCAGCTGCATCATTTCTTCCGTGGGTGGTTCACCTGTTGAAACAGCAATTGCATAAGCATCCTGCACTATTTTTTCACGTTCTACTTTAGTGGTTTGGATCTATATTAAATAAGTGGACACGATTTATAAACAGATGTACCATAATAC
>OFMK01001588.1_pt1 | contig 15674 bp, 23 predicted proteins | sample 1541781 | NCBI WGS metagenome assembly OFMK01 (sample SAMN04209250, study PRJEB22552) | human gut metagenome | biome: gut; material: feces | host: Homo sapiens | place: USA: Oklahoma
GGGTATAGCCCCACCGGCTGTACCCGTACCGCACCCGCACGCGGCCCTTAAAAATCGCCATATGTCATGCCTCCCCGGTGATTTCTTTGTACTGCGCTTCAGAAATAACGCCTTTAAGGACGGCCTGCCGCACCTGTGCAGCCGACCACAAGCCCATGGCGTACCACTTTTTAATGTTGTCGTACATGCTTAACCCTCCAGCATCGTGTCCGTCATCATGGCCGTGTACGCAATCTGCGCCTCCACCCGGTCAAGCGGCGTCGGATCCGGCGCGGGCCGCGCGGCGATCTCTGCCGCTTTCTCCGCCTCTGTGCGCAGGGTGGGCGTACCGTCTGCCAGCTTGTAGTTCGCGCATCCGTCAGTGCCATACAACGGCAACGTGAAGTAATTTCCCTGTGCATGGTGGAATCTGTCGCCGCAGCCCTCGTCAATGGGCGTCCAGCCCGCCGTGTCGGCCAGAAACGCGCTGCTGTTTATCTCCACGATGCGCCCCGCTTCATCCGCACGCACATAAACAATATATTTTTCATCCATACTGTTTCACTCCTTTACAAATCGGCCGACAAATCGCATTGCAGACCATATGCAATACCCGGATAGTTGTTAACGCCTGATGCTGCCATACCGATATGCAGGTGTATACCGTTGCGTTGCCGCGTTATGTTCGAAACTGTCGTATTCAGCGCTTTAAACGTACCGTTATACACCACGTTGTCGGCAACCTTGACCGTAACCGACGGAGCGGTGCGCATAGGTACAGGGGTTGGAATGAGTACACGGAACGTGGAACCCGATACAATACCAGCAGAACCAATACCCACACCGCCGACAAAATACCGCAAGCACTCCAAAAACTCGTCACCAAAAGCCTTGGGCACATACGGCGTGGCCGCGCTGCCTTTTTCCCACTTAATATAATTGACGCTGAGTAGCTTCTTCGGGTAAATGCCAAGATTGTACTTTGTTTTATCTTTCGCATAGGTACAGAGCACGATTTCAAAGTCGTCGCAATCATAGCCGGCAGGGACGTTCGCAAAAGCATCATACAAATCGCGGTCAATCACTTTCATTGTCGGGGTATGCAGCTTTCCGTTGGCATATATCGACACCGTAATATCGTCACCAATACTCAGTTGGTGCGCTCCCATTTCATTTGATTGCCACATACCGCATGCACGTGCTGCATAACTAGTGGCAGTTAATGTGTGCGTATTAACAGTGTAAGTAGTGCCATTTGAAATACGCCATCTGTCGATGCAGTAGGGTGATGTGTTGTCGCCCGTGTAGGTGGTTTTCCCACGCTGATTTATTGCATCGGGAAAGTTGGTGTTTGTTCCGAGGTTAGGGTACACCGCACCATTCACCAGCTTATTCACTACGGAAAACCGCTTCTTGATCTTCCCGAACAGCACGGACAGCTTTTCCCCGCTGGCAATATCCGCGTCCTGCTCCGCCTCGGTAAAAGCCGCCGTTACGTTGGAGCCGTCCCCGTCGGGCGCAAGTGCCCCCACGTCGTTCGCGTCCAGTAAAATCGCCGCCGCGCTCTTTCCATTTACGGATTGCACCACGCCCGGTTCGCCCTGGTCGCCCTTTGGTCCGGTCGGTCCCACCGGCCCCTGTTCCCCCTGCGGTCCCTGTAAGCCCTGCGGCCCGGTCGGCCCCGTCGCGCCTGTGTCTCCTTTTTGTCCCTGCGGCCCCTCCGGCCCCTGGGGTCCTGTCGCGCCCTGCGGCCCGGTGTCTCCCGCCGCGCCCTGCGGTCCCTGCGGGCCGGTCGGGCCTTGCGGGCCTTGCAGGCTGCCAAGGTTTTTCCATGCGGCAGCATCAACATCCCACACATATACAACATTTGCCGCCGCCGTCCCCACCGCCCAGGCGTCCCCTTCCGCTCCGGACGGGTGCGCGGCCTGCAAGGCTTCAAGGGTCGCATAAATACCCTTTACGGTAAAGCTGGTGCCGTCCGCGCCGTTTTCCCCCTTCGGCCCCTGCGGTCCGGTCGGCCCGGTGGCGCCCGTCGGGCCTGCCGGGCCGGTCTCTCCCTGCGGCCCCTTCGGCCCCTGTATCCCCTGCGCTCCCTGTGGTCCCGTTGCGCCCTGCACGCCTTTCGGCCCCTGCGGCCCTGTCGGCCCCTGTACGCCCTGCGGTCCCGTCTCGCCCTTCTGCGCCGTCACCACCGTAACGCCGCCCGTGTCCGATACCGTGGCGTTTGCAAACTGCATCCGGCCGCGCTGCGGCATCGCCTGCCCAAGCGCGTCAAGTATCAAATGCCCGCTGCTGCCCGTTGCCTCAAAGGTTTTTCCGTCCGCAGACGTTTCCAGCTGCTTGTCCTCGTTCAGCCGTATGGCCTTTATTCCTGTGCTTTTCACCGCGGTATCCAGCTCTAACCGCTCCAACTCTTCAATGTTCTCGTTAAAAATCGGCGCAAGCACCTCCCGCGGCAGCTCGTCCATAATGCGCTGCATCTCGGCGGTGGAAACGCCGGGCGTGTCCGGCCGCCCCACGTTCCCCTTGCCCAGCATATCCCCTTCTGTAATTTTTCGAAACGCCATAAGCTCCTCCTTTTCTCAGGCCCGGTAATACCCGGTCTCCACAAATTCAATGCCGATGCTGTCCAGCCCGAACGGCTCGTTCAGCACGCCGTTTTCCACCTTGAACCCCGCCTTGTCCACTTTTTTCAACCGGATTTTGTCCCCCAGCGTGCGGGGCGTGTCGTCGTTGGAGTAAGTGAACTTGGAATAGATCAGATGCGCATAGGAAAAATACCGCGCCGTCACAAAATCGCTGAACAACTCTTCCCATATGCCCGCAACGCGCCCCCACGCCCGCACGCCCGTCGCCAGCGCGCTGGCCAGCGCCACATAAAACCGGCTGAACGTTTTGTTGCGGTAAAAGGTCCGGCCGCTCAGGTCCGGCGTACGCCAGCACGCGTAGATCGCCTCGCCGTTGTCGTTGTAGTTCAGCGGGTCGGACGGTTCGTTTGCAAATGCGCAGAGCCTGCCGTCCGCCGTGCCGAACCACAGCGCGCCATCCTGCTCCCACAACACGCGGGCCGGGATATTGGTACAGTAAAAGCCCGCATACTGGCGCGTGGAATAGGGGGCCGAGCGGTCCGTCTGCGTGGCCTGCAGCCCGTCCAGAATGTATGCACGCCCATTCAGGCACAGCCAGTACATATCTTTATAAACCAGCGCGAACGCTTCCTCCAGCCCATTTTCCTCCAGCAGCTTCCCGTTCAGGAAGAAGCTGCGGCTCTGGCTGTATTTTTCCCCGGTAATGTCCTGCGCCGTGATGGCGTAAACGCCAAGCTTTGTCAAAAACAGCGGTTCCGTGCCCAAATACCCAAACGAATATGGAGCAACTGCCCCTTCTCCTTGTAAAATGTTCACAATGCGGAACGCGGGCTTGTTGTCCACAAGATTTCCCTCCCGCACGATCACGTTCCGGTCGGAATCGGTGGAATCCTTGTGCGCCGCCAGCCGGGCGTTTACAATGGAATATCCCACAATGGCGCTGTCGCTCTGGCCCAGCACCGAATAGGCCTGGTCTCCCCAGTAGGTGGGGTCGTTCAATCCGCTGTACCAGTCGTAGTTGATGAGCTGCGGGCTGCCGGACAAAAACAAACGGTCTGTCGCGCCGTTCACGCCGAACTGGATGCCGATGCGGCATTTGTTGACGCGGTCCGCATAGCCCTCAACCGTGTGTGATGCGGTGATTCTCACATTGTCCTGCCCCGCCACCGGGGATACGCCCGGCGCGGTGGTGAACGTGACCGTGCCCGCCGTTCGGTTCACGGTAAAGCCGCTGTTTTCCGCCATCGGCTTCCAGCTTCCGTCCGTCTGCAACAGCTCGGCCTCCACGGGCGTGCTGTCCAGCGGCACAAGGGACATTTGATAGGTCTTGTCCTCCGCCGTACCCAAAAACTGCTCCCGGTATTTCGGGCAGATCAAATTGGCGTTTTCGTATTCCTCCCCGCCGCCGTTCGGCGCGCGCGCGATGGTCAGCGTGGGGATGTATGCGTCCGCGTCCACCCGCGTCACGGCCGTGCCGTCGTAGCACAGCAGCGCCTTTCCGTCCGCGATGTACAGTTTTTCGCCAAATTCCCACGAGCGGCTGCGCGCGTCGTTTGCGTCGGAATACACCACGGAATCGCCCTTGTACAGCTTTGTGCCCGCGTGTACCAGCGGGTCGTGCCCCATCAGCGCGTGATATCCGTTGATTCGCCCGTCCAGCGTCCGCTTCACCTGCCATCCCATGCGCTTGCGCACCTTCCCGGGCACATCGCGGATCATGTTCTCGCAGTCGGGCGAGCGGTTTTCGTCCGCGTTGGCCGGGCTGTTCGTCAGGTCCGCGCCTAAAAAGGTATCAATTTTCACCTGGGACAGCGTGGGAGCCGACGCGCGCGGCATATTTGTCTGCTTAAACATTGCAGCCACCCGTCACAACCGCCGCCGGGCCGTCCGCCTGCCCCGAAAGGTTTGAAAGCTTGCCCTGATACTGCGCGTAAAAGCTCTGGAAAAACCGCTGGTCGTATTCCATGCTCTGTGTCTGCGCCGCAGCGAAAAAAATCACGGCCAATACTGCTTCATCCGGCAAATCAAACTCCGTTTCATCCGGCGCATTGTCCGGAATGTCCGCCGGGTATGCCTCATAGCGCAGCGTAAACGCATCCGGCAGCTGCGAATATTTTGTGTATGGATGTGCAATGCCGTCTACGATCACGTAGCGCGGCTTATAGCAGTCCTGCGGCAGCGTTTTTTCATCTTCCGCTGTGTACATTTTTTCACGCCAGATGGGGTAATACAACGCTACCTCTTTCTGTCCCATGTCAAAAAAACGGTCCAGTTTCCCCGTCAAATCAACCTTCGGCTTTGTTTCGTCCAGCAGCTTTAAAACTTCACTCTTTGCATCGCCCAACATCATGTTTATTGTCGCCTCCAATTCACGAGCGCAGGAATCGAACCCGCATGTTCCATTCTCGTGTCAAAAGGGGGCTTCCGCCCCCTCACGGGCCATTTAAGGAAGCAGCAATGCCGCCGCCTTCATGGTCGCCGCGCCTGTAACAATGACCTTGCCCGCCTTTTTAAACGCGCCGGATTCCAGCACCACGGCCTTGGTCTTGCCGTTTGCCACGTTCACCACAAGGTCCGCGACGCCCTGAATGCCATTTCCGGCTTTGAATGTTACGTCCCCGGCGCTGGAGCCGCTGTTTTCAATCAGGATCACGATTTTTGTATCCTGTTCATCAAACTGAATCTCCGCGCCTGCCGTACCATCCAGGGCAGCCGCAGCGGGCAGCTCCACCCCGCCGTTCAAGGGGATTTTTGTCAAAGCAATTGCAGTTGCAGCCATGTTTCAAAACTCCTTTCCATTAAGCCCCGGCCTTGCAGTTCAGCACCACAAGCTCCTTGGGCCGCACGATTTTCGCCTGATACAGCACAAAGCCCTTTACCGCGTCGGAGAAGCCCTTCTCCGGGCGGTACGCCTCCACGTGCGTCATCGGGTTCACAAACGCCACTGCCTTGTCCGTGTGCACCGTAATAAGGCTGTTTGCGCTGGAATCCACGGCGACGTTGTTGCTCATCTTTACAATAACGTTGCCGTACTTGCCCACGCGGCCGTTCTCCAGCATTTTGCTGTTGTCGGTGTCCAGCGCCGTGTATGCCTGCTTCAGGCGCATGTAGAACCAGGGCGGCACCTCCATCATGATTTTGCCGTTGGGCCGCACGTTGTTGCCGTACAGCTTTTCCAGCGCCTTGTCGATCTCCTCCAGCACGTTGCTTTTGGTGATAGATGTTGCGCTGGACGCGTACTTCACCGCCTCACGTGTTGCCGCCATGCCGGCAATGTGCTTGTCCATCTCGTCCGCAAGGCCGTAAGTCGCCTCCTTGTTCAGCGCCTCCATCACGCCGCCCACAGCCTGCCGCTTGTCGATATCGTCTACCTTGTAGTTGAAATAGCTGATCTGCTTGATGGCAAGTGTCACGCTGGTGTCATCCACGTTTTCAGGGTCGCTCAGTGTGATCGCTTTGTCAGTGGTTGTGGTGATGGTGGGCTTTCCCACTCCAAGGATGCGTACCGTGTCTCCCATCGCCTTTACTTCGCCCTCATACTGGCGGTTGCAGCCCTCTGCATATACGAGCGCTTTTTCCAGCTCGCGGTTGATGGCTTCCGCCCATACGGTGGGAATAAAATTCTGATATGCCATAGTTTAAAACTCCTCCTTTACTTCCATGTTCCCATGGATTTTCTGATTTTTTCGTAATTTTTGCTTACCGTCGCCTGGTCCATCGCTGCCACCTCTTCGCGCGTGAAGAACTCTTTTTCTCCGGAAGATGTCGGCTTTACATCTCCCATACTGGGTGGGTTCGGCGTGCTGCGCGCTTTTTCGGCCCGGATGGCCTCATAGGCCACAAGCGGTTTGATGCCGCTCGCGCACAGCTTCAAAAATTCAACGCCCAGCTCGTCCACGCTTTTGGCTTTCTCGTCCGGGTATGCTTTTCGGATGGCTTTCAGATCATTTGAAAACTGCTCCTGTGCTTCCCGTTGCCGATGTCGCTGCAATTCTTCTGCCTGCGCCCGAATCTCCGGGTCTGTGGCTTTAATCTGCTCACGAAGCTGCGCTTCAAGCTGCTTGAAAGCCTCCGGCTCCATCTGCGCAGCCTGTGCGCGCTGGCGTGTTGCCATTTCATCACGCCATGCCACAAATTCCGCCTTGGATGCAAACGGCTTTCCGGTATTCGGGTTGACCGCGTCTCCTACGAGTTCGTGGAAAATCTGTTCTTCCCGCTGCTGTGCCTCCTGCTGGCGGCGCATGGCGGCAAACCTTGCGTTTTCTTCCGGAGATTGCGGCTGTTTGGCGGGTTCAGCCTCGTTTGCGCCTGTTTCATTCTCCACCGAAGTTTCAGGCTTGGATGCCGCTGCGTTTTCTTCTGCGTCAGGCACGGCGCTTTCCTGTACCTGCGCTTCTGTAGTGTTCATGTTCTCGTCCATTTTTCTCCTTTTTACGCTTGGAAAGCGATTGGATTTTTCCGCGTTGCCTGCGAATTATTTGAAGCGCGGGCTATTCGCCCGGCTCGCCTCCGATTAGATACGCCCGCCGCTGCTCCACGATTTTACCGTGGTTCGCACATTGCGCGTTCGTGCAGGTAAGGTCCTGCTCTATGTATACTTTGGTAGCGGTGTCCGGGCTGTTGTCGCCCTCGGCCTTTGTTCGGCTGCCGGAAATGCGCATCTCCGTTTTACACAAGGGACATAGCATTTTGTTTCACCTCCTCGATTTCATCTCGGTTTTCGCTCCGCAAAAACCGGTGCTTGCCGCCGTTCGGCTCCATTTCGCCTGCGGCGGAACCGCGCTGGCGTTCCTTGCCCCCGCCGGGGTGAAAGTGGAAGCCGCGTGTGGGAAAAGAGGAAGGCCCCCGCTTTCGCGGGGCCGATTACGAGTCTCCGACGGCCTACTTTCTTAGCATTAAGAAAGTAGGCAAAGAATGTTAGGGGGCGTTCCGCTCAGCTAAAAAATATAAATTTCAAATTCCATATCAAATTTATATTTTTCTTCACGCTTCGCTCCGAGGCCCTCTAAGACCCCCAACGGCAAAAGAGGAACGATTTTTCGTCGCCACGCTTAACAGTAAGAATGACATGCGCGTGGCTCTATCGAAAAATCTGATTTCAAATTTACCCGCATCCTTCGGATGCGAGAGAGTCACAAAAAAATACTCCGTTCCCGTTCTTCCTCTTCCGCCGGCAGAGAGTGAGCAGCGGAGCAATCGTGAGGAGACAAGGCCCTGAGATGGCTGGACGACAACCTGTTCCGGCCGGCCGGATATCTGGCGGAAAAGTATGCGGGCGGCGCGGGCAAGCAGGCGGAAACGCTGTGGAACGGCATGGTCACGTGGGGCCGGGCGGGCGCCGCAGGCGAGCTTCAGCAGGACCAGCTTGCGGCGCAGCAGTTCGCCTTTTTGGGCGGGCCGTGGGAGACGCATGCGCAGGAGACGGAAAAAGCCAATACGGCTGTCACGCAGGCGCTGCCGCAGGCGGCGCAGGGGCTGCGCGGCGATGCGATGCGGGACTATGCCGAAGGGATAGACGGACGCTACGGAGACCCGGACGGCCTGCTGGGCTGGCTGGGAGAAAGGGCGGATTCGGCCGGGCAAGGGCTTTTGAGCGGGGCGGCGCGGATTCTGGGCGTGCCGGGCGCGGGGACGGCGATGGATTTTCTTTCCACGATGGAGAATGCGGCGCAGCAGGCGCGGGAAAACGGCGCAGGCGAGGACGAGGCGTTCCTTTACGGCCTGGGCGAGGTGGTAAAGCGCATTGGCGGGCAGCAGCTGGAAGAGTATTTCCGAAGCAAGGCGGGAGAGCTTTTTACGCGCGGCGAGGTGCAGGCGATGAACCCGCGGGAGATAAGCGAGAATTACGACGCGATAAGGGAATCCATGGGCTGGGGTTTTGCCGTTGGGGCCCCGGCGCGGCGCAGCCGTGACGGGAGCGGCAAAATGTCGGCTCCGGCGGGGCCGATGACCGGCCGCGCGGTTTCGCCGGAGGCGAAACGGAGGGCGATTTAAGCCCGACGAGCGCCTATGGGACAAGGACGGAAGGCTGCCGGAGAATATGGACGAAAGCGGCGTGGTTGATGTGCCGGCGGTTGACAGTGAAAGCCCGGCGGGGGATAATGAAGGAAATATTCCGGAGCAGGAGAAAAAAGAGGTTCAAAGCCCGAAGACCTTATATAAAAGGCCATCAGGATATCGGAAAGGCGTGCGGGATAAAGTGTGGGAAAACGCCCAAAACAGCGGCGGAGAGGTAATTGACCCAATAACTCAAAAAACGATAAAACCTGAAGAGCCATGGGATATGGGCCACAAACCGGGGTTTGAATTTAGAAAGCACCAGGAGAGTGCAATAAAAAGAAATATATCGCGGAAGCAGTTTTTGGACGAGCACAATGATCCGGAACATTACAGACCGGAGCTGCCGGGTTCGAATAGAAGCCATGCTGGTGAGGATGTCACCGGTAAATATTTTGGCCCATAATTGGGGCGATAAGGAGAATTTGGAATATGAACAAAGCGATTGCGCAGGCTGAACTGAAAATTTTTGGAGGGATACCTCAGGTTACAAGATATTGGGATGATTCGCGTGAAAAAAGCATAGATGTTTTGCGCTCCCTGAATGTTCCGTACGAAGGCATACAATCGTGTGCTTCTATTGGGGTAAGCTCGACCGATATCGGTTTAATGAGCAATGGAAAGAGCTTGCGGGTAGAAATACTGGGGGGAGCAGACGCATCAGTGAAAGCCTTTCCCGGTATTATGGCATCGGCAGGCTTTGAAATTATGAAAATGCGGAAATGCTTTCCGGGCTATATCGTTAAAAATGTGATAGCGCAGTATATACCGGACAGTGATATGAAACACATATTGCTTACCGATCCGTTTATATGGGAAAATGCTGAAAGCATTGAAGTGGATGAATGTTGTGTGGCGTGGCTGATGGCCGTACCCATATCGGAAAAGGAATTGAAGTATGCGCAAAGGAACGGAGCGGATGCATTGGAGGCCGTTTTTGAAAAGAGGCAGGCGGATATTTATGACCTGTACCGGGAATCGCTGGTTTGAAAACCGGAGAAAAGCAGCGGCGCCTTAAAGGAAATTGTATTGGGGGAAAAGCAATGGAGTTTATAAAAAATCCGGGCGGTTGTGTTGTTTCAAACAATATCATCAATAAAAAGGGTGTTTTGAAATGGTGCGTCAGAGATGAATCCTCAAATCCAGTGGACAATGGGTGGAGGTTTTTGTCGGATATCGACACAGAAGATTTTTTGAGAGACCCCGCCAATATGTCCATATGGAGCTTTAATACAGTTGCGGAAATTGAACCGGCGGTACTGTTGATATACGATATGCCAATGGGGACGGATGTAACGCTGATACAGGAAAACGGCAGGAAATTTTTTGTTTATACAGAAACAGGCGAGCAGGTCGTTTTTGCTGAAAAATAGAAATATTCGTAATTTTGAAATCATGCCGGACATTTGGTGGGGGACAGATTCGGCGGTTCGCCGGATTTGGATAATATCGTGTCGCAGGCAAAAGAAGTGAACCTGAGCGCCTATCGGAAAATTGAAAACGAGTGGGCGTCGGCCATTCGGAGGGGGGAAACAGTGACGGTAAACATGGATATAGAGTACGAAGGGAGCAGCACAAGGCCAAAGGCGTTTGTTGTGACGTATGCGATAGACGGAGAAAAAGTTGAAAAAAGATTTTCAAATGATTAAGGGAGGCACACAATGAGCAAGGTTTTTGAGGACTATTTTTCGGAATTACAGGCGGATATGGTTTCCATTGCGGTGGAATATGTGGAAAATCAGGCGGAGCAGGTATTTGTGTATTGCTCGTTCCGGGACAGAGTGATTTACGGCGACGTCTTTTACAAAATCAACGGAAAGGTGTGCCGTAAGCACAAGGTGAACGAGGCGCTGCGGCCCGGGCAAACGCCGGTGGATGCCGATCCGGACCGCCAAGGGGCAATGCTGAGGATCATCAATAAAGACATTGAAGCGCTGAGAAAACTTTGTGCCGAATATAAGCGCGAAATGCCGGCGGTGATAAAGATTATTTATAACGCGGAGACGAACCGGCTGAACGCGTCGTACAAGTATGGATGGCAGCCGGATGAGGATGAAGACGAGTTGTTTCGAGCATGGTTTGCCGAGGAGCAGGCGAAGGCCGGGCAATGAACGCGTTCGGGGCGCAAGGCTCCAAAAGCGGAAAGAAAGCAGCAGCGGGGAGACCGCTGCTGCTTTTTTGCTTGCAGAAAACGAAAGCGGCGCGGTTGACAGCCAAAGCCCGGCGGGGGATAATGGAGGAAACGTATCGGCGGAATGGAGCGGCGCGTCACCGAAAGTAAACGGCGTCGAAGCGGAAATAAAGCGCCTTGAATACAAAGCGACCTCCGGTATAGAAATCATTGCCGATCCCAATGCCAAAACGACAATATTGGGAAGATATGATATGGATACAAAAAATATAATAGAGGAATTACAACTTCCAAAAACGACTGGTTTTTCAGGAAACGAAGGAGGATTCGTTCTTTTAAACACTCCTGACGAGTTGTATAAAACACCAAACCCGTTTTGGCGGGAATACAATAAACCGTTTTTGGATGCTGCAATAAGCAGGGGAGACGTTATCTGGATGGCAACACCCATCAACCACGGCACCCTCCATACAAAAAACGGAGAATTGACGGGGCACGGTAAAGAATACTTTTATTTGTGCTCGAAAGGATATGAACTGATAGATGGAAGAATGGTATGAAAGGAGGGCAATTAAAATGAGTATGCCTTTGAAAGCAAAACAGGAAATTCAGCGGGAAGCGTTTTTTTGGAAAAAGTGGGATACAGAAAAACAGAGGACGCAAATTCGATAAGTTATGCTCAAAATGAACTTGTTTTTTTGATTTCTTTTTTGCCAAACTCGGAAGAAAGCGATATTATGATCCACTTTAAAAAAGAGAATCAGTCTTTCAGCGTAGGGTGGATTGCACTGGTGAGAGAAGGCGTAAAGGGAGATGGCGAAAAAACAAAAAATGTAATTCAATTGCTTCGGTATATAGAAAGCCACTATAATCTGATAACTGATTTCCAATATTGTCTGCACAGTAATGTTCTAATTGATGCGTATGTCAAACAGCATCAGGCGTTATTTGAAAAAAGCGTATCAGATTTTTTGGAAAAGGCATAAATGGGAGCGGAGAAAAGTTAGGAAAATGAAAAAATCAGGAATCCCTTACTAAATTTACAAGGGGGGCTTACTGTTATGACAAAGGAAGAAATGTTTAAAGAAATGGAAAAAATGGCCCCGGTGTTGGGACGGAACGGAGTAGATATTGTGCTGGGAAGAAGAATCCCAGGTTCTTTTACGAGAGGCTATTTTTTCAACGAGGAAGCGGGTTTGTGGGAGGTGTATTCCTGCGGGGAGCGAAATGAATATTTTGTACGGAAGCAGACCGGCTCGGAGCAGGAGGCGGTGGAAGAGCTGTACCAAATAGCGAAGTATGAGTACGAATCAACCTTGCGATATCTGGAACGTGAGCGGCAAAGAAAAGAGAGAATGCAGAACGGGCAGAAATGAGCCTTTCGGAGCAAAGCAAAAAAGGAAAACGGGCGCGCTTTCCTTTTTTGTTTTCCCACGGGATGAGAGCGAAGTTGAATGGATGCGAATGACAAAGCATGCGGGGGATCTTGTTCCGCATAGGCGGAAAGACAGGAAAAGTGAATGATATGCCACAGCCGCAGCGGTTTTCCGCTGCGGACTGTTCATTTACTAATACCTCTATTCTTATTAAAAACTATTTGCTTACTCAAAACGGCGTGTGGTAAAGTTCCCGGATATCTTCCGCCAGTATTCTTAAAAGTTCCTGTTCAGGCATGTCATCCGGGTACAACTCTCCATCTTCCAACACACCGTTTTCTGCCTCCCGCCGATTATTCGTTGCTTCTATCACATAGGCCGAAAGGCCATGCACATATGTAATCTGACAAAAGTTTTCACGATACACAAGATACCTTTCGTCATTTATTATTTGCCATTCAAACCCTGCCTTCAAAAAAACATTCTCCATTTTTTTAATTGTGCTCTTAATTTTATCTGTCTCCATTTTTACATTCACCTCATTTATTAAATTTTGTTTCCATGCAAGTCAATTCGTACTTTACCTGTTTTCCCCGAAGATATTTTATAATATGCGCCGTTGTGATGACTACCTGTCGCTGGATGATACTGCAATATTCTATCTCCTCCCCAATTCACTTTAAATCCTCCACCATCTTTATAATGGATACCTGTTAAGGTTTTACTTTGTGCAAGCGGTAAAATTGTATACCCCTGTTTTTCAAGAAAACAATAAAGCGTTTCAGGAGAAACATCTTTTAAAAGCAATGGATCTTCAACAAAATTTTCCAAATTTTTAATATGCTTTATCTGTTCAAAATCATCACGCACTTCTTCAATTGTAATTTCACTTTCTTTGGATAACTTTCCCTCCGCGTCCCACAGGCCCATGGACTCCCGGATCGCATCCACATTTGCCAGTTGTTCCTCTTCGCTCATCCCCTGCACTTCAGCCCGGGTGTAAAGCCGCTCATTCCCGCTGGTGGTTTCATTATCCTCCCCGGGCGCTTGCCTGTCAACCATACGGCTTTGTGTGCCGCCTTGCAGCTCCCCGTTTTCATCCCACATTTCCATGGATTCCCGTATCGCATCGTAATTCTCGCTCACCTCCCGCGCGCTCATCCCCTGCACTTCGTCCCGCGTAAACAGGCGCGGAACGCTGTTCCCGCTTTGCTGCGCGTCCGGTACAGCGCCGGGCTTGTTTTTCCTTGCCAGTGCATACGCTTCCCCCGGCAAATTCATCACCGCGCTTGTCAGCGTCCCCACAAGCCCCGCGTACAGCGCGTCCGGCTGCGTTTCCACAAAGGTCTGCCATGCGCCCCGCTCGTCGCCGTTCCACAGCCTGGCAAGGTATGCCCCCGCGATCTCGCTGATGTACTCCTCCGCGCCCTCGCCCAAAACGTCCACCAGCTTTTTTACGGCGCCGCGCCCTGTCGGGCTGCTTGCCACGCGGCTCAACACATCGTCCAGCAGGCCGGTTTTGTTCAGCCCCGGAATGCCCGCGCTGATGCGCTCCGTCGCCGCTTCCACGCCGCCCGACAGAATGCCGTACAGGAACGCCGTCTCCTCGTCTGCTCCGCCGGCCCGCGCCTCGGCCGCCGCGTTGCCCGCGGCCGAGGAAAGCAGGAACGGCGTGCCCAGCCTGCCGCCCGTTAAAAGGTTTACGGCGACGGTGGGCGCCATTTGCCCCGCGCCCGCCGCCACGTCGCCTCCCAGCTTCCACAGGCCGGTCGCTCCGTAGCGCTCGTCGATGTCCCGCCCATACTCCGCCGCGCGGGCACTGCGCAGCCCGTCTGCCGCGCCCGAAAGCTCCGCCGCCACGGCGAGGTCTGCGGCCCGGCGCTTTTGGATATATGATGCACGGAAAAAAGCCCGCAATCTTTTGTAGATTGCCGGGCTTTTAATCCGCTGTGCGCTGCAACCATCAACTACAAACCGTTGTTTTCCTCTGCCACAGCGCCTTTTGCTCAACCGCCTCCAATTTTAGATAATATGAACGGCGGCATCTTTATTTTTCTGTAAGATGGGCATAATAAATTCCTTCATCACACTATTTTCAAAAAGATCATATTGGGATATCGTCACTGTACCCCGCACGTTTTCAGCAAAACGCTTTTCCAAAGCTAAATACACGTCTTTCACTTGTTCCGTGTCAAGCTTGCTGTCAAAATCAAAAAGATTTTTCCGCGCCAACGCGGCATAAGCATTGGTAGTTTCAAGAGAACCCTTTTGGACAAATGCTTTTTCGCTCTTCTGCGCTGGTACGTTTGCTTCAACAATTTTAAGATTTCGTTTCCAATTCAGATGCTCCAGCAAAAAAATTATTTCCTCCCGTTCTTCCAATGAAAAAGCGCCGTCTTTTTCCCAATTTTCCATGTTTGGGAACAAAACAATATCCGGCCCATTATACATTGGAACGATTGAGAAATGGATGCTGTTTCCGTGATTTACATACGTTATATACTTCCAATTCATTTTAAACTTTGCGCCGTCAGGCATTATAACCATCACTGTCCCCCTTTTCCCGGCCGCTTTCCAAAATAGCCCGGGCCGGATACCGCTCCAGCAGAAACTGCTTGATATTTGTGTAAATTTCTTCTTTTTCCTGTTCTGTTATCAGAACCGATTGAAAGGGAGGTTCCCAACGCTGGATCAGCGATTTGCTTATCCAAATTTCCGGTTCCCTGAAATCGATTTCCACAATCAGCCTTTTTTCATCTTCTTTGTATTCCAAGCAGTAAAAATGGGGAATGTCTATTGAGATTTTCTTCATTCATTTTCTCCTTTTTGAAAAAGCTCTGTAAAGATGTTCGTGATATCAGGGTTGCTTTTTAACGCGGGATACTCTACTGTATTAAAAATACTTCCATCTCTTGAGCCTTTAACAAATCCATACGCATTGCCTGATGCGCCCTGCGCATATCTTTCCGATAATTTTTTCCATACATTTGCCGCCTGTTCCGTTGTCAATGCGCTTTCATTTGAAAACAGATGTAAATCATCCAAATATTTTCCTCCTTCGGTTATTTCCAAAGTAGTTTTGTTATTTTCTCTTGCAAAGGCTTCAGCCAATGCCCTATTGCCTGGGCCTGAATAAAATACGGCAGTGTTAAAAGAAGTGGATACATCCAGCTCATTCGCCACCTTGAGGTAATATTCATAGGCTTCTTCGTTTGATTTGAACGCTTCTTTTCCTTGTACATCCCATCCATCATCGGGCGAATTACTACCTTGTTCCGCAAGCTTTCCCTCCGCGTCCCACAGGCCCATGGACTCCCGGATCGCATCCACATTTGCCAGTTGTTCCTCTTCGCTCATCCCCTGCACTTCAGCCCGGGTGTAAAGCCGCTCATTCCCGCTGGTGGTTTCATTATCCTCCCCGGGCGCTTGCCTGTCAACCATACGGCTTTGTGTGCCGCCTTGCAGCTCCCCGTTTTCATCCCACATTTCCATGGATTCCCGTATCGCATCGTAATTCTCGCTCACCTCCCGCGCGCTCATCCC
>OFMK01001589.1_pt1 | contig 15663 bp, 16 predicted proteins | sample 1541781 | NCBI WGS metagenome assembly OFMK01 (sample SAMN04209250, study PRJEB22552) | human gut metagenome | biome: gut; material: feces | host: Homo sapiens | place: USA: Oklahoma
CGTTTCAACCGTATCTCTCTGCCTATCCTATTGGCCGTTGTACTGTTCTATCAGGGGATTGGGACGATGCTGTGGGAGTGAAAGAAGAATTTTGGGACCCGCTGCGCTGGGCTCCCAAAATGGGGAGACGACAGCCGACTGCGCGCACGGCCCCTCTGGGGCCGCACACTTGCGGCTGAGAAGTATGTTTTTCCCGGCGGAGCCGGGGAAAACATGGATTAGAAGTTCTTTCCCACCCTGCGGGGCGGGAAACTCTGCGAGGCTTTTTGTAAGAGGAAAGGAGTGTGGGGATTGTGACCTTTGCAGAATTGAAGGCCCTGGATGAGACCTATGTGATGCATACCTATGGGCGGTTTCCAGTGGACATTGACCACGGACAGGGCGCCACCCTGTACAGTCTGTCGGGGCGGAAATACATCGACTTTACCAGCGGCATCGGGGTTAATTCCCTGGGATATGGCAACCCCAAGTGGATGGCCGCCATTACAGAGCAGATTGGGAAGCTGGGGCATATCTCCAATCTGTTTTATACCCAGCCCGGGACCTTGCTGGCCCAGCAGCTGTGCACCCGCAGCGGAATGGACAAGGTCTTTTTCGGCAACTCCGGGGCGGAGGCCAACGAGGCCATGATCAAAGTGGCCCGGAAGTACAGCTTCGACAAGTACGGCAAGGGCCGCAGCACCATTCTCACCCTGAACCGCTCCTTCCATGGGCGGACCATCACCACCCTCACCGCCACCGGGCAGGAGAGCTATCACAACTATTTCTTCCCCTTCAACGAGGCTTTCCGCTACGCCGACCCCACTCTGGAGAGCATCCAGGCCCAGGCGGGGGACGACGTGTGCGCGGTCATGGTAGAACTCATCCAGGGGGAGGGCGGCCTGCGCCCCCTGGAGGTCTCCATGGTCCAGTCCCTGGCCGCCCTGTGCCGGGAGAAGGACTGGCTGCTGCTGGTGGACGAGGTCCAGACCGGCATCGGCCGCACCGGCAGCCTGTTCGCCTTCCAGCAGTTCGGCATCCAGCCGGATGTGGTCTCCTTCGCCAAGGGGATCGCCGGCGGCCTGCCCTTGGGTGGTATCCTCACCAACGAGAAGTGCGCCGGGGTCCTCACCCCTGGAACCCACGGCTCCACCTTCGGAGCCAACCCCGTCTCCACTGCCGCGGGCCTGGCGGTGCTGGAGACCATGGACCAGCCCTTCCTGGACCAGGTCCGGGAGAAGGGCGCCTACCTCCGGGCGGGCATCCAGGACGTCGGCAGCCCGGAACTGGGGGATGTTGTGGGCATGGGCCTCATGCTGGGCATTGATGTAAAGGGCCCCCGGACCAACAAGGAACTGGCCGCTCTGCTCATCGACCACGGCCTGCTGTGCCTCACCGCCGGGGACCGGCTGCGCCTGCTGCCGCCCCTGGTCATCACCAAGGAGGAAATGGACGAGGGCCTGGCCATTCTGAAGCAGACCCTCATGGGATAAGAGAAAAAGGAGAACACATCCATGAAAAAAGACCTGCTGAAGCTGCTGGACCTGTCCAGCCAGGACATTCTCACCATTTTAGACACCGCCGACCAGCTCAAGGCCATGAAAAAAGCGGGTATCCAGCACCCCTTCCTGGCCGGGAAAACCCTGGCCATGATCTTTGAGAAGAGCTCCACCCGCACCCGGGTCTCCTTTGAGACCGGTATGTACCAGCTGGGGGGCAACGCCATTTACCTCTCCGACAAGGACAGCCAGATCGGCCGCAACGAGCCGGTAGAGGACACCGCCCGGGTGCTCTCCCGGTTCTGTGATGGCATCATGATCCGCACCTTTGCCCAGGAAGAGGTGGAGACCCTGGCCAAATACGCCTCCATCCCCGTGATCAACGGTCTGACCGACTTCTGCCACCCCTGCCAGGTGCTGGCCGATCTCATGACCATCCGGGAGCACAAGGGCAAGCTGGCCGGCCTGAAGCTGTGCTACATCGGTGATGGCAACAACATGGCAAACTCCCTCATCGTGGGCGGCCTCAAGTGCGGCATGACGGTGTCCATCGCCTGCCCCGATGCCTACCGCCCGGACCCTGCCGTTCTGGACTTTGCCCAGCAGTATCCCGGCATGCTCCAGTGCACCCCGGACATCCTGGCCGCCGCCAAGGACGCCGACGTCCTGTACACCGACGTGTGGGCCTCCATGGGACAGGAGGGCGAGTCCAGCCTGCGTAAGCTGGTCTTTGAGGGCTATCAAATCAACGACGCCGTTATGGCCGCCGCCCATCCCGGCGCCATGGTCCAGCACTGCCTGCCCGCCCACCGGGGAGAGGAGATCACCGCAGCGGTCTTTGAGGCCCACGCCGACGAGATCTTCGACGAGGCGGAAAACCGCCTCCACGCCCAAAAGGCCGTGCTGTATCTGCTCATGAAATAACGGAACCTGCCGTTCCATCCACGCCCGCGCCCTTGGGCGTGGATTTTTTCTTATAAAAATACCCATAAAACACGCCGCTCAGAACTATGTTTTTTCCTTGCTTTTTTGAAAGTTAGGGTTGACAAACTCCGAAAGAGGAGATATACTATGCAAGCAATTAGTTAGAGCTAATTGCTTCTCTTTGCTTCACAAGTCAGCCGGCAGTTCGTGGCCGGGGCATGACCCGATTATTATATTTTTAATGGTGATAAAATGAATTTAAGAGATGCAGTAGAAGGTAAGGAGTATGTCGTCCGCCAAATTGACACGGAGGACGAGGATTTGAATGCCTTTTTATTTTCCCTGGGCTGCTACAGCGGAGAACATATTACCGTGGTCTCCCATTTGAAAGGCGGCTGTATTGTCTCCATCAAAGACGGACGCTACAACATTGACCATCAATTGGCCGACGCCATCATCATTTGAGCGTTGGGCGTTGTTGTGCGTCTTCTTCTTTTCGCTATAAGTTAGCTTTTGCTAATTTATAATAGGTATGCGCATCCGAGAGAGAGTCAAATCCAACAAACGACACGGGAGGAATCTGTCATGAGAATTGCCTTGACGGGCAACCCGAACTCCGGTAAGACCACCATGTACAATGCCCTAACAGGCAGGAACGAAAAGGTGGGCAACTGGGCGGGTGTCACGGTAGAGAAAAAGGAACACCCCATCAAAAAAGCCTATTACGGCGGGGAGGAGCAGCTGATCGCTGTGGACCTGCCCGGCGCCTATTCCATGTCTCCCTTCACCAGTGAGGAGAGCATCACCAGCGCCTACGTAAAGCACGAAAATCCCGATGTGATCATCAACATTGTGGACGCCACAAACCTCAGCCGCAGCCTGTTCTTCACCACACAGCTGCTGGAGCTGGGCATTCCCGTGGTGGTGGCCCTGAATAAGAGCGACATCAACGAGAAAAAGGACACCAAGATCGACGTGGACGCCCTGTCGGCCAAGCTGGGCTGTCCGGTCATCCGGACCGTTTCCACCTCCGCAGAGGGCCTGAAGGCCGTGGTGGAGACCGCCGTGGCCCGGGCCAACGAGAGCCAGCTCGCCCCATACAGCGAGGGAAACATTGATCTGACCGACAAAAAGGCGGTGGAAAATGCCGACCGGGAGCGGTTTGATTTCGTCAACAAAATCGTCTCCAAGGTAGAGACCCGGAAGGTGCTGACCAAGGATAAGAATTCCGACGACCGGATCGACGCTGTCCTCACCAACCCGGTGGCGGGCATCCTCATCTTTGCCGGCATCATGTTCTTGGTCTTCCAGATTTCCCAGGCCTGGGTCGGCCCCCTCATCGCCGACACCCTGGTGGCCTGGCTGGAGACCTTCCAGGCCTGGGTGGGCACCCTGCTGGAGAACGCCAACCCCTTGCTGTCCGCCTTGCTGGTGGACGGTGTCATCGGCGGCGTGTCCGCCGTTATCGGCTTCCTGCCGCTGGTCATGGTCATGTACTTCCTGATCGCCCTGCTGGAGGACTGCGGCTACATGTCCCGTGCCGCCGTGGTGCTGGACCCCATCTTCAAGAAGGTGGGTCTGTCCGGCAAGTCCGTCATTCCCTTTGTCATCACCACCGGCTGCGCCGTCCCCGGCATCATGGCCAGCCGTACCATCCGCAACGACCGGGAGCGCCGGGCCACCGCCATGCTCTCCCCCTTCATGCCCTGCGGCGCAAAGATCCCCGTGATCGCGCTGTTTGCCGGCGCTTTCTTCGACGGAGCCGGCTGGGTGAGCTTCGTGATGTATGCCACCGGCATCGTTCTGATCTTCCTGGGCGCTCTGCTGGTGAACAAGATCGCCGGCTACAAGGCCAGAAAGTCCTTCTTCATCATGGAGCTGCCGGAATACAAGGCCCCCTCCCTGTGGGGCGCCTTTAAGTCCATGTGCAACCGCGGCTGGGCTTACATCAAAAAGGCCGCCACCATCATCCTGCTGTGCAACACCGTGGTACAGGTGATGCAGACTTTCAACTGGAGCTTCCAGGTGGCAGAGACAGCGGACTCCTCCATCCTGGCCTCCATCGCCGGTCCCTTCGCCTACCTGCTGGTGCCCATCGTGGGTGTCCTCAGCTGGCAGCTGGCCGCCGCCGCCGTCACCGGCTTCATCGCCAAGGAGAACGTGGTGGGCACCCTGGCCGTCTGCTTCGTGGGTCTGGAGAACCTGATTGACACCGATGAGCTGGCGATGCTGGAGGGCACGGGCGCTGAGATTGCCGGCGTCATCGCCATCACCAAAGTCGCCGCCCTGGCTTACCTCATGTTCAACCTGTATACACCGCCTTGCTTCGCCGCCATCGGCGCCATGAACTCCGAGATGAAGAGCGGCAAGTGGGTCTGGGCTGGCATCGGCCTGCAGCTGTGCACAGGCTACACGGTGGCCTACCTGGTCTACACCATCGGCACCCTGCTGACCGCCCCCTCCACGCTGAACGCCGGCGCCGCTGTGGCTGGTTTGATCGCTGTCCTGATTATGGCCGCTGTCATCGTCTGCATGGTCCACAGAACCAATCGGAAGATCAAAGAGGACTATGCCCTGGCCGGCAATCAGGCTGCCATGAGCCGGTAAAGTTATGGTAGACGTCATCATTGTGGCCATCTTGGTCTGCATCATCGGCGGAATCCTGTTTTACCTGTATCGGGCCAAAAAACGGGGGGAAGTCTGCATCGGCTGCCCGTATGGCAGACAGTGCACAGGACACTGCGGCGGACATGGCCAAGAGACCAAACACAAGAAGAAGCATTGATCCATTGACGGAAGGGGATGTGCGCCTTGGGGCCGCATCCCCTTCCCCCAAAAAGGAGGCACTGCAATGGGAACGGAAAATATCATCCTTCTCGTCCTTGTCGTCGTGGTTGTCGCCATCGGGCTCTGGTCTACCGTCCGTCACTTCCGCGGCAAGGGCGGCGGCTGCTGCGGCGGCGGAGATTACAAGCCCCGGAAAAAGAAGCTGTCCCATGTGGCCGGACAAAAGACCTTCCAGGTGGAGGGCATGCACTGCGAGCACTGCAAAGTCCGGGTCGAAGAAGCCGTCAACGACATCAAAGGCGCGGCCGGCAAGGTTGACCTGAAAAAGGGGCTTTTGACCGTGTCATACGCCGAATCCCTGGATGATGAGCAAGTAAAGCAGAAAGTCGAGCGAGCGGGCTACCACCTGACAGGCACACGTTAATCCCCAAAGGTGCCCCTGTCTCCTTTCTGTCTCTTTCCATTTCGAAAACAGCAAACCCCTGTCCCAGGCACCGTTTGGCCTGGGACAGGGGTTTTTCACTTGGGAAGCCTGCCAGACGCCTCTCCCCTGAGAGAAGGCCGGCAGGGCGGGATGTAGGGCAACGTCTCACCGGGCTCTCACCCCCCGTTTTCCCACCCGTCTGGGCGGTTTGGACTCTGGAATGGAGAGCCCTTCCAGCCTCAGCAGAAACCGCTTGCGCTCCACTCCGCTGGAATAGCCGCCCAGGGTTCCGTCTGCGGCGATGACCCGGTGGCAGGGGATGAGAATGGGCAGGGGGTTCCTCCCGTTGGCCTGTCCCACCGCCTGGAACGCCCGGGGAGACCCCACTTGGGCCGCCAGCTCCCGGTAGGAGATTACCCTTCCGTATGGGATATCGCACAGACTCTGCCAAACCCGGCGCTGGAATGCCGTTCCATCCGGGTTGAGGGGGAGGGAAAACGCTTGCCGCTGACCGGCGAAATACGCTTCCAACTGGCGCTTTGCCTCTCGGAAGAGAGGCAGGTCGTCATAACTGCCATAGTCCCCATAGACCAGGGCAGTCAGGTGGTCGTCTTCCGCGAACAGGGTCAGAGGGCCTAAGGGTGAATGGATCACAGCTTGCTCCATGGCGTGCTCTCTTTCTTGGGCAGGACGCGGAGCCCTGGTTGCTGGGCTCCGCGTCCGTAGGCAAAGACGTTCACAGGTTTAGTTTACCAAATCCTGTCCCGAAAGTCCAGCACTTCCAGGGCCGAGAGAAGCATTTCCGCCGCCTGGGCCCGGGTAAGGGACGGGCTGAGGGACAGAAACCCGTCCTCCTCCGGGTTCAAAACCCCCACGGCCTCCAGATTGACCACGGACTGGTAGGCCCAGGCGGGGGCTGCGTCCTGGGACAAGGCCCCCGTGGCCGCCACGTCAGAGACCTGGAGCAGGCGGTTGAGCATCACCGCCGCCTCCGTCTGGGTAATCACCCGGTCAGGAGCGAATTCCGCCCCGTCGTCGTCCCCGCCGCTTCCCTGGACCATCCCGGCCCGAAGGGCTGAGGCCACATAGGGCTTGGCCCAGACGGAAATACTATCGTCGTCGGCAAAGCCGGTCATGGTGGCCTCAGGAAGGGTCTCCAGCTCCACCACGTCCATGGCCATGGCCAAAAACTCCTCCCGGGTCACAGGGGCCTCCGGCCGGAAGAACCAGGTCTCCCCCATCTGTTCCCCCACAAAAATATCCCGCTCCGCCAGGGCAATGGCCGCCTTGTGGGCGGGGTTGCCGGCCATGTCGGAATACGTGACCTTGGTATCCGGCTTCTGAATCTTGATCGAAACCACCGCGGGCTGGGAAACATTCCCTTCCCCATCCTCTGCCACATAGGTGAAGGAGTCCTTCCCCGTCTTGTTCTCATAGGGGGTATAGGTGAAGCGGGCCGAGCCCTCCTCGGCAAAGGTGATGGCCCCCCGGGCAGGGTTTTTGGTCACCCGGAAGGTCAAGGGGTCCCCTTCCGGGTCCACTGCGGAAAAGGTCCCACTGACCGCCACATCACGGTAGGTGGTCAAGGAAAAGTTCTCCGCGATGGGCAGGGACTGGTCTCCCCTCGCGGTATCGTCCTGGTCAAACAGCGCAAACGCCGGCAGGACCATGGAAAAGGAAAGGGCGGCGAGGATCACCAGAAACCCCAGCCGCCGGGAAAAACGGGACTGTGCCATTGGAATGACCTCCTCTTTGGAAAGTTGTCCTTAGTCTGTCCCCGGCCCGGGGGCTTATGCGCCCGGCCAATTGCCGCTTCCTCCCAGCTTCTCCTGTTTCATGGACATGACAATCCCCACCCCGCCGAAGGCGGTGAGCAGGGAGGACCCGCCGTAGCTGAAAAAGGGCAGCGTCACCCCCACCACAGGGGCCACGTACAGACACATGCCAATGTTCAAAATCGTCTGCGCGCCAAAGACGCCCGCCACGCCCATGGCCACCGCGGCAAACAGCGGGTCCCGGCTTCGGTGAGCCAGCCAGACGCAGCGAAACAGAATGGCCCCCAGCAGGGCCAGGATCAGCAGGCAGCCCACCAGGCCCAGCTCCTCCCCCGCCACGGAAAAAATGAAATCCGTGTGCCGGGCGGGCAGGGCCGACGGGGAGGGGCTCTGGGTCTGGGTCCCCTGGAGGTATCCCTGGCCCGTGACCTGGCCCGAACCAATGGCCAGCAGGCTGCGCTCCTGCTGGAATCCCTTTCCCAAGGGGTCCAGCCCATGGTCGAACACCACCAAAAACCGCATGCGTACATACTCCGGCAGCCGGGGCCAGAGCAAAACCACCGCTCCCACGCCCGCGGCCACCTCCCCCAGGAGCCAGAGGGGATGAACCCCCGCCGACCAGAGCATCACCAGGTAGACCGCCAGATAGACCGCCACCATGCCAATGTCCCCGGACACCCCATAGAGCAGCGCGCACAGGGCCAGGACATGGAGCAGCAGCAGAAACACCGCCTTGGGCCGGTTCAATCCCTTCTCCCCCAGCTTTCTCAGCTGAAGAGCCAGCAGGAGCAGAAAGGAGATTTTGACCACCTCCGCCGGCTGCAAATTGAATCCGCCCCCGGGCAGGGAGATCCAGCTCTTGTTCCCGGTTCCGTCGTCATTGCCCAGGGGGACCAGCAGGAGCAGAAGCCCCACATTGACCACAGGCAGCAGCCACCACAACTTCTCCAGCAGCTTTCTCACATCCAGCACGGACAGAAGCAGGCACAGGACAACCCCTCCCCCCAGCGCCACAGCCTGCTTTCCCACCAAGCCATGGAGGGTTTCCTCATACCGGGTGGCGCTGAAAATCAGCGCCAGGCCATACAGCGCCGCACTGAGGCAGAGAAAAAACAGCGGCCACTCCCGCTTTTTTCGTCCCACGGCACACGCCTCCCTTCCCATTCTCCCGGGGCTTGTCCCCCAGCGGGTCATTTCTCCCTTCATCATACCCTGAACTGGCAATAAATTTTGTCGCAGAGGGGTGCAACTTTGCTCATTTTATGATAAAATACCCTCAATCTACTGGCGTCCCCCATGGCCGCCAGGAAAGGAACGGAACTGCCATGGAACGATATTCAGCAAGCGAACAGGAAACCGAGGCCATCGGCCGGGAGCTGGCCCAGCGGCTGGCCCCGGGTGCTGTGGTGGCCTTCACCGGCGACCTGGGGGCGGGAAAGACCGCCTTTGTCCGGGGCATGGCCCAGGGCCTGGGCATTTCCCAGCGGGTGACCAGCCCCACCTTCACCATCGTCAACGAGTATGAGGGCGGCGCCCTGCCTCTGTTCCACTTTGACATGTACCGCCTGCGGGACGCCGATGACCTGTTTGACATCGGCTGGGAGGATTTTCTCCGCCGGGGCGGCGTCTGCGCGGTGGAGTGGAGTGAAACCATCCAGGAGGCGTTGGAACCGGACACCATCTACGTGGACATCCGCCGGGGGGCAGAGACGAACCAGCGGATTCTCACCATCCGGGGACCCGGATGGTAACCCCCCAAACCAAGGGAAAGGACGGGTCTCATCCTGTGAAAATCTTAGCTTTGGAATCCTCCGCCGTGGCGGCCTCCGCCGCCCTGTGCGAGGACGAAACCCTCATTGCCCAGGCCTTCCAAAACAGCGGCCTGACCCACAGCCAAACCCTGCTGCCCATGGTGGAGCACCTGCTTCAGGGTTGCTCCCTCACCCCGGCGGACCTGGACCTCATCGCCGTGGCGGCGGGCCCCGGGTCCTTTACCGGGCTGCGCATCGGGGTTGCCACCGCCAAAGGGCTGGCCTGGGCCGCCCAGCGCCCCTGCGCCGGCTGCTCCACTCTGGAGTCCATGGCCTGGAACCTGGCTGGGTTCTCCGGCCAGGTCTGCGCCGCCATGGATGCCCGCCGGCATCAAATCTACAACGCCCGGTTTCAGGTGGATGGGCAGTGCCCCCGCCGCCTGACGCCGGACCGGGCCATCTCTCTGGACGACCTGGTTCAGGAGCTGGCAGGGACCCAAACCCCTCAACTGGTGGTGGGGGACGGCGCCCAGCTCTGCTATGACGCATTGACCGCCGCGGGCATCCCCGCTGTTTTGGCCCCCCCCAACCTGCGGATGCAGAGCGCCTGGGGGGTGGCCCGTCAGGCCCTGGCGCTGGCCCAGGCCGGCCAGACGCTCTCCCCCGCGCAGCTTGTGCCGGTTTATCACCGGCTGTCTCAGGCGGAGCGGGAACGACTGGAACGGGAGCAGGCCGCCCAGACGCCCCATCCACAATAAATAGAAAGGGAGAAATGGAACAAATGGAAATGGTACACGTATTGGATCACCCCCTGCTGCAGCACAAGCTCTCCATCCTGCGGGATGAGACCACCGGGGTCAAGGATTTTCGGGAGATTGTCTGCGAAATCGCCACCCTCATGTGCTATGACGCCACCCGGAACCTCCCCCTCCAGGCTGTGGAGGTGCAGACCCCCGTGGCCAAGGCGGTGACCTACCAGCTGGCCGGTAAAAAGCTGGCCATTGTCCCCGTTCTCCGGGCGGGGCTGGGCATGGTGGAGGGCATCCTCACCCTCATCCCCTCCGCCAAAGTGGGGCACATCGGCCTGTTTCGGGACCCGGATACCCTGGAGCCTGTGAAATACTACTGCAAAATGCCCACGGACATCGCCGATCGGGACGTCATCATCCTGGACCCCATGCTGGCCACCGGCGGCTCCGCCTCCGCCGCCATCTCCTTTGTCAAGGAGTACGGCGTAAAAAATATCAAGCTGATGAACATCCTGGCCGCCCCCGAGGGCATCGCCCGGGTACGGAAAGACCACCCTGATGTGGAGATCTACGTGGCTGCGGTGGACGACCAGCTCAACGACCACGGCTACATCGTCCCCGGCCTGGGGGACGCCGGGGACCGGATTTTCGGAACCAAGTAAGGAAGCGATTCCCTCTCTCCGCCCCGGGCGGGCCCGGTCCGCCCGGGGCGGAAAACTTTTTCCAAAAAATCTGAAAAAAGTCGAAAAAATCCCTTGACAGCTGCCCACCCCTATGGTATTATAAGTCTCGCACTGAACGAGACACGGAACTCCGACAGAGCAAACAACGCGCGAGTGGTGGAATTGGCAGACTCGCTAGATTCAGGTTCTAGTGTGCAATACGCACGTGCGGGTTCAAGTCCCGCCTCGCGCACCAAACAGCCCTAACCAAACGGTTAGGGCTGTTTTCTTTCTCTCTTCCCTGGGCATTCCCCAGGTTCCGCTCCCAAAGGATTGACTTTTCCAACCATTTCCTGTAAAATGGCCCACCATAGGAGAGGACGGTGTTCCGATGGACTTAAACAAGAAAAACATGAAGCGGATAGCCCTGCTCATCGCCTTCGGGCTGCTGCTCTATTGGGGGCTCAACCACCCTGGGCAGGCCGGACAGATGCTTTCCACGGTCTTTTCCATCTTCCTGCCCTTTCTGCTGGGCGGCTGTCTGGCCTTTCTGCTCAATGTCATTCTCCGCCCCGTGGAACGGGGTTGGCGGCGCGCCTGGGGAAAGCGGTACGGCCCCCGGCAAAAACGGGCCCAGCGGCCGGTGTGCCTGCTGGTGAGCACCCTGCTGCTGGTGGGGGTTGTCTTCGCCATCTTCTTCATTGTGGTCCCTGCCCTGAAGGACAGCGTGGTAAACTTTGTCAGCCTGCTCCCCAGCCGGCTGGCCCATCTGGAGCACTGGTGGAACAACCTGGCGGGTTTTCTGGAGGCCCACTCCATTCAGCTGCCGGAATTCTCGCTCAATTCCGCAGAGCTGCAAAACAACATCACCTCCTTTCTCTCCAAGTATGGAGAGGATTTTCTCAACACCACCATCGGCATCACCTCCTCCATCTTCTCTCTGGTGGTCAACCTGGTGCTTGCCCTCGCCTTCTCCCTCTATCTGCTGGCCCAGAAAGAGACTCTGACCGGTCAGGCGAAAAAGGTGGTCCGGGCTCTCTTCTCGGAAAAATGGGCCCACTGGATCACCGACGTGGCCCACATGACCAACCGGACCTTCTCCAATTTTGTCACCGGCCAGCTCACAGAGGCGGTTATTCTGGGCACCCTGTGCTTCCTGGGCATGCTGATCTTCCGCCTGCCCTATGCCGGGGTGATCTCGGTCCTGGTGGGCTTCACCGCCCTCATCCCCATCTTCGGCGCCTTCATCGGGGTGGGCATCGGGGCTTTCCTGATTCTTCTGGTCAGTCCCATAAAAGCCCTGTGGTTTATCCTCTTCTTCGTCATTCTCCAGCAGCTGGAGGGCAACCTCATCTACCCCCGGGTGGTGGGCAAGTCCGTGGGGCTGCCCGGGATCTGGGTCCTGGCCGCGGTGACGGTGGGCGGCAACGCCTTTGGGCTGGCGGGCATGCTGCTGGCCGTTCCCCTCTGTTCCGTTCTCTACACTTTGGCCAGGCAGGGTGTCAACGCCCGTTTGGCCCGCAAAGGGCTGTCCTCTTGACGTGGGCAGCCCCTTCGATTTTTCCCCATCCCCCTTGCCTTTGGGATGGGATCGTAGTATAATGGTTAGCAAACGCAAACCATCTAAAAGAGGAGGCCGCCGATGGGGGAACAAGATCAGCAGACCAGACAGCGCCTGCTGCGCTGCGCCAAGGCGGAGTTTCTCTCCCGGGGGTTTGAGCATGCCTCCCTGCGCCGCATCTGCGAGGCTGCCGGGGTGACCACGGGAGCGGTCTATTTTTTCTTCCAAAACAAGGAGGATTTGTTCGCCCAGATCGTACAGGACACTGCCCAACAGCTGACCCAGCTGGGACGTGAACTGGCCTCGGAGGAATTGGAACACCCAGACACTGGCCCCGACTGCGACCTCCGCTTCATGGCCTTTCTGTACCACCACCGGGAGGAGGCCCTGCTCCTGCTGGAAGGGGCCAAGGGGACGCGATATGCGTCCTTTCGAGAGGAACTGTATGACACGATGCGGTCCGCCTTTTCCCTGTTTTTTCACCGGTACGGCGCACCGGATGCGGATGCGGAACTGATCCGGATTTTGGTGGAAATGCGGATGAAGGGAACTCTGGAACTGCTCAAAGGAGAGTATTCTATGGAACATGTGCTGCGGCTGACCCAACAGACCGGAATTTACGCCGATGGCGGTTTTCGGTCTCTGATCGCTTTCTTACAAAAAAACAGCAAAGGCTAAAGCCCGGAGCGAATGCTCCGGGCTTTTTACATAACAAAACATAACAACCGTTATCTAAAGGAGGAACACACATGGATCACAAGAAAACAGACTATGGGAACTGGGTCCCCCTGGCCCTCATGAAAAGGCTGGCCGCCATAGCCGGTGCGCTTCTGGCGGGCGAAGTCCTGCTGATTGTTCTGGATGGCCCCACGGCACTTACGCTCCTTGTGGGGGGATTGCTGGCCGCCGCCGTGATACTCTGGCTGTACATGCTTCGCTGCCGCGTTCTGTTCGACTTCAACCGGGGCGGTCTCATGGGACAGGTCCACCAGTATTTGACGGACCATCTGCCCTGGGACGGCCGGGGCACCCTGCTGGACATCGGCTGCGGCTCCGGCGCCCTCACCATCCGCTGCGCCAAACGGTTTCCCAACGCCAGCCTGGTGGGGGTGGACTACTGGGGCGCGGCGTGGAGCTACGCCAAGGAACAGTGCCAGCAGAACGCCGCCGCCGAAGGGGTCTCCCACCGGGTTCGCTTCCAAAAGGGGGACGCCGCCCACCTGGCCTTCCCCGACGAAACCTTCGAGGCCGCCGTCAGCAACTTTGTCTTCCATGAGGTCCGCACCCAGCCGGACAAGCGTGAGGTGGTACGGGAAGCCCTGCGGGTGGTCAAGAAAGGGGGCTGCTTCGCTTTCCAGGACCTCTTTGAGAAGGAATCCTTGTACGGAGACATGACGGACTTTTTGTCCCAGCTTCGGCAGGCAGGGGTGCAGGAGCTCCATTACATCCCCCATGTGGAGCGGCAGGGTTTTATTCCCCGCTATGTGCAGGCCCCGTGGATGCTCTCTGACGTGGGCCTTCTGTATGGGAGGAAATAGCCTTCTCTTTCCTTCCCCTCCGGGTCCCGGAGGGGAAGGTTCTTGCGCTTTTGTGTAGAATATGGTATGATATGATGTCTTAAAAGCAATTCAGTCTGAACACCTTCTGGTAGATCGTTTTCATCCCAGAACGGTTGTTCTCCTTTTGGGAGGCTCCTGAGATGTTGCAGAAAAACGTTTTAGACTATTTGGACTCCTCGGCCGCCCGGTTCCCCCATAAATTGGCTTTTGCCGATGAAGCCCGTTCCTTCACCTTCGGCCAGCTGCGGGCCTGCGCCCGGGGCCTGGGCACCGCGTTGGCCGATCTGGGTCCCCAGCACAACCGGCCCGTGGCGGTGCTGGTCAACCACACCGCGGCCAACCTGTCCGCCTTCTTTGGGGTGTTGGAAGCCGGACATTTCTATGTCCCCCTGGACCTTCAAATGCCTCTGCCCCGGCTGCGGGGGATTCTGGAGACCCTCTCCCCTGCCGCGCTGGTCTACCCCGCCGGGGAGGAGACCCTGGCCCAGGCCCTGGCGGACCTGTGCCCGGTGCTGTGTGCGGAGGAGGGATTTGCCCATCCCCCCCAGGACGCCCTTCTGGATGCCCGCCGGGGGCGGGTGCTGGACATCGACCCGGTGTACGCCATTTTCACCTCCGGCTCCACCGGCGCCCCCAAGGGGATCGTCATCGCCCACCGCAGCGTCATTGACTTCACCGAGTGGATGGCCGACGCCTGTCAGTTTACCCACCAGGACGTGATGGGCAATCAGGCCCCCTTCTACTTTGACCTGTCCGTAAAGGACATCTATCTGACGCTGAAATGCGGGGCCACCACCCACATCATTCCCAAGAAGGATTTCCTTTTCCCCACCCTCCTCATGGATTTCCTGGAGGAAAAGAAGGTCACCGCCCTGGTGTGGGCCACCTCCGCTTTCCATCTGGTGGCCAACTCCGGCGTGCTGGAGAAAAAGGTTCCCTCCCACCTGCGTACTGTCATTCTGGGTGGAGAGGCCCTTCAGGCCAAGCAGCTCAACCGCTGGCGGGCCGCCCTGCCAGCGGTGCAGTACACCAACCTGTACGGCCCCACGGAAGTCACTGTGGACTGTACCTGGTACCCCATCCAGCGGGAATTCGCCGACGACGAGAGAATTCCCATCGGCCGGGCCTGCGCCAACAAAGAGGTCTTTCTCCTGGATGAGCACCTCCAGCCCGTGCCCCCAGGACAGCCGGGGGAGCTCTGCGTCCGGGGCATCGGTCTGGCCAAGGGATATTTTGGCCAGTGGGACAAGACCCGGTCGGCTTTTATTCAGGACCCCCGCAACCCCAACTACCCCGATCTCGTCTACCGAACCGGCGACCTGGCGGTGATGGACGAAGCAGGTCTGTTCACCTTCCTGACCCGACAGGACGGCCAGATCAAGCACATGGGGTACCGCATCGAGCTGGGTGAGATCGAGACCGTGCTCAACAGCATCCCCTCCATGGAAGAGGTGGCCTGCCTGTTTGACCCGGAAAGAGACCGGATTCACTGTGTCTACACCGGCAGCCAGGAGAGCAAGGACATCGCCAAGCTGGCCCGGGCCAGCCTGCCCCGGTATATGGTGCCCAATCTCTACCATAAGGTGGCGGTGATGCCCCACAATCCCAACGGAAAAATCGACCGGCCCAAGCTGAAAGAGGAATGGATTCATGGAAACGATCACCGCCTATGAGGACCTGGCCCGACTGGTCACCGGACACTTCCACCGGGGCGTGCGGACCAACACCATGGTCAGCCCAGAGGAATATGGACCGGCCATTGCCGCCGGCACCCTTCGGGCGCAGGCCACCCCGGCGGGGCTGCTGCTGCTGCGGGACCGGGGGGACCACACCCGCCTCACCTTTTATCTGGGGGACCTGACCGTTCCCCTGGGCGCGGAGCTGCCCCGTCCCACCGTCACCGAAGTGGCTTTCCGCCCCCGGGACACAGGGCTTCGGGAGACCGTCTCCTATCTGACCGCCCAGGGCTTTGTCCCTGTGCTGGAGCGGCTTC
>OFMK01001600.1_pt1 | contig 15556 bp, 15 predicted proteins | sample 1541781 | NCBI WGS metagenome assembly OFMK01 (sample SAMN04209250, study PRJEB22552) | human gut metagenome | biome: gut; material: feces | host: Homo sapiens | place: USA: Oklahoma
AAAGTCATCTTCGTTCTTACGAAGAATGTGTAAACTACTGGCCAAACCAGGTATACATTGGAAACGCACATCCGGATGAACTCGCTGAAGTAGAGTTCCCTTACTATGATAAAGTAAAAGAAGGCGCTGAAAGATTCGGTAAATACGGTGAGATTATGCCGGAGAACGAATTCCTTCTTTTAGTTCAGGCATGTGATATGTTTGAAGTTGTAAAATTAGACAAAGATTTCGTTGCAGCAACAAAAGAAGCTTTCGCTGCTGACCCAATCATTACAGAAGATATCGTTGCTAAGATTGAAGAAGGTGTTGAACTTAGCGAAATCGAGCACCTTGTAAACGAAGAGCATGCAGAAGGACTTTACATCGCCGGAAAATTAGTTGGTTGTGTAAAGAGAGCACACGACATCGATGTGAACCTTTCCGCTCATGTTATGCATGAAAACTTAATGAGCAAGGCTACAAGCGTACTTGCTTTATTATACGCTGTAAGAAATACAGGAATCGAAAAAACAGATATCGAATACGTTATCGACTGTGCTGAGGAAGCATGTGGTGATATGAACCAGCGCGGTGGTGGAAACTTTGCGAAAGCTGCAGCAGAAGTTGCAGGACTTTTAAACGCAACAGGTTCTGACTCTCGTGGATTCTGTGCAGGTCCTTCCCATGCTTTAATCGAAGCAGCAGCTCTTGTAAAATCAGGCGCTTACAAATGCGTAGCCGTAACAGCAGGTGGATGTACAGCAAAACTTGGTATGAATGGTAAAGACCACGTGAAGAAAGGTCTTCCAATCTTAGAGGACTGCCTCGCAGGATTCTGTGTAATCATTTCTGAAAACGATGGAGAAAGCCCGGAAATCAACCTTGACATCCTCGGACGTCATACAGTTGGTACAGGTTCCGCTCCACAGAACGTAATCGGAAGCCTTGTAGCTGACCCACTTGAGAGAAACGGTATGAAGATTACAGATATCGACAAATTCTCTCCAGAGATGCAGAACCCGGATATCACAAAACCTGCAGGAGCTGGTGATGTTCCATTAGCGAACTACAAGATGATTGCGGCTTTAGCTGTTAAGAAAGGTGACCTTGAGAAGAAAGATATGCCTGCATTCGCTTCAAAACATGGTTTAACAGGATGGGCTCCAACACAGGGACATATCCCATCAGGTGTTCCATACATCGGATTCGCAGTAGAAGATATCAAAGCAGGTAAGATTAAAAACGCTATGATTATTGGTAAAGGAAGCTTATTCCTTGGCCGTATGACAAACCTTTTCGATGGTGTATCATTCGTAATTCAGGCAAACACAGGTGCAGAAGACAACTCTGGTGTTTCTGAAGAAGAAGTAAAAGGATTAATCGCAAAAGCGATGAAAGATTTTGCAGAAACTCTTATGGCAGCAGAATAGAGAGGTGGATTAAAATGGCAAATATAGAAAAAATGATTGCTTCCACTTTTATGGAGATTGCCCAGGGACTGGAAACAGGAAGCTTCGGCAAACGTCCTAAAATCGCTCTTACAGGTATGGGAAGCGAACATGGAGAGGAAAACTCCATGGCTGCAGCAATCGAGGCTGCAAAAGACGGTATCGACGTATACTACATCGGTACATTAGAAGCAGAAGGCGTTACAACTGTAAAAGTGGCTAACGACGAAGAAGGTCACGACAAGATGGAAGAAATGCTCAAGAATAAAGAAGTGGACGCTGCAGTAACAATGCACTTCCCATTCCCAATCGGCGTTTCTACTGTTGGACGTTGTGTAACCCCTGCAACTGCAAAAGAAATGTTTATTGCAAACACAACAGGTACTTCAAGTACAGACCGTATTGAAGGTATGATTAAGAACGCAATCTACGGTGTAATCGCTGCAAAAGCATGCGGTAAGAAGAATCCTACAGTAGGTATCTTAAACGTAGACGGCGCTCGTCAGACAGAGAAAGCTTTAAAAGAGCTTCAGGAAAACGGATACGACCTTGCATTTGCTGAATCAGGAAGAGCTGACGGTGGATGTGTTATGAGAGGTAACGACGTGCTTCAGGCTTCTCCTGACATCATGGTTACAGATTCTCTGACAGGTAACATCCTTGTGAAGATGCTTTCTTCCTTCAACACAGGCGGAAGCTTCGAAGCTACTGGATTCGGATACGGACCTGGTATCGGAGAAGGCTACGAGAACCTTGTTATGATTGTTTCACGTGCTTCTGGCGCTCCGGTTATTGCAAACGCAATCCGTTACGCAGCACAGCTTGTACGTGGTAAAGTATTCGAAGTTGCAAAAGCAGAATTTGCAGCAGTGAAGAAAGCAGGATTCAACGAAATCCTCAACAAATATAAAACTGTAGCAAAACCTGCTGCAGCAGAGGAAGAAGTAAAAGAACCTCCGAAGGAAATCGTAACAGCACAGATTCCTGGTATCGAAGTTATGGACCTTGAAGATGCAGTAAAAGCGCTCTGGAAGATTAACATCTACGCAGAAAGCGGAATGGGCTGTACAGGACCAATCATTCGTGTATCTGATGCGAACCTTGCAAAAGCAGAAGAGGAATTAAAGAAAGCCGGATATATCGGTTAATTTGGGAGTGTCAGTATGAAAGTTTACGATAAAGTAAATAAAGTAGAGTTAGAAGCTACTACAGATGAGTTGGTAAAACTCATGGCTCCTGGCGGACGTCAGGTAGACTTGATTCTTCACGAGAAGAAGTCTGATGTAGACGGATATATGTCATGGGATGTGGAACATTGGTCAAGCATCGATGGAAAAAGATTCATCCGTTGCTACTCTTTAGAGGGAAGAACTCTCGGAGAGTCAACAGGACATAATATTTACGATTTGAGAAATGACTTCAAACCGGAAGAAGCAAAAGAAGTTCAGTTGAGCTAAATTTTAAAATGGGAAGAGACTTTTTAAGTCTCTTCCCATTTTTGCTGCTAGCGTATTATTTTTTTAATTCGATTTCTGCATTTGCAGTGTAACTTTCAAAAACAGATGCTATCTGTTCCTTACAGTTAGCTGCATTCTTTTCTGTCCCTATGTAATATCTTTTTTCTGCATCGGACGTGTATGGGAGTTCGACAGATGCCGTAATCGGGGCGATAAATCCATCCGTATCTTTTGCTTCCCGATTATAAGAGAAGAAGAATGGTTCCTGAATCAGAGCGTATCCGTCTTCTGTTGTCTTTGCGGCAGTCAGGTTTGTTAAGTGTCTGTCGATTAATCCTGTATACATCTGAAGAATCGGAGAATCTTCTTCGCAGATAGAAGTTGTCTGTTTGTATCCCCATCGACTGTTTGTGATATCGCCGTCAATCTGTGGGTCGTACATATAAACCCGCAGTTGATTTTGTACGGCAAACTGATTGATTGTGGAGATGACAGCGCGGGTTTTCTCACTGCCCGGTCCGCCGATTAATACGAGTGAATTGCCGTCTTTATCGAGCAGCCATTCCAATTGGCGGTATGTAACCGGATAAATATGGATAGGTTCGTTTTCTTTGAAAATTTCTGTTCCATATCGATTGAAAGCGTCTCTCATATAATCTTCTTTCGTGTAATGGGAGAGTTTGATGTTCTGTTCTTTGATGAAATCGAACAGTTCTTTCAAATGTGAGGTGTATTCTTCGGTTACATATTTTCGTACTTGCTTTCCGTCCTTATCGAGAACCGGATTTCCTTCCTCATCGGTTTCTTTTACGTAGAGACCTTTGGAATCCCGGTCAACCATCTCTTCGAAGGCATACATGATTGGACAGTTGCCGCTTGTATTTCCAGAACCGCTGTAATCTACTTTGTTGTCCTTATTGTAGAGGAAAATGATTGGCTGCTGAAGTCTTCCGACCGTTACTTCTTTTCCTTCTGCGTTGGTGTAGGAGAGGGCGGTGTCATCGTCTTTTGGATAGGCAATCCAGTCATCCAGGTTCGGGAGATATTTGGATACGAATTCGCCATACATATAGTTATATTTTGTTCCGAGTGTCGTTTTTTCATTGGACATGCGGACAAACATGGAACCGTCGTCTCCGTTATCTACGTTGAAGTCATAGGAATAAATAGTGTCAATACCATATTCTTTTGCATACTGGTTAACAAAAGGGCTCATAGCACGACTGTTGTGGCACCAGGAACCGCTTAATTGAATGAGAAAGTTTCCTTCCTGTTCAAGAAGCTGAATCAATTGGTCATAGCTGATGTCCTGGAATACAATCTCTTTATCCTCGAATGTATCGATGCCATCCTGCCGGTCAGCGTCTCCGCGGGAATGAGCGTTAAAGTCACCAAAGGCATACTCTTTTTCAAAATCATACTCCGGGGAAGAAAGCTGTGATGTATCTGCTTTGGTAGATTGCTTCGTCAATGTTTTTACATTGTCCTTGACTGCGGTGTTTTTTGTGTTTCCGCAGCCGGCCAATATCCCGACTGTCATTGTGGCAATCAGAACAGTCGAGAGTAGTTTCTTTTTCATCATAAATTCTCCTGCCTTTCTAACACATCGGAATGGATACTTCTTCCGCAGCTCCGCCTGTGCTTCCGTTTGATGTATATTCAGATTCCAAAGCAGTCAGTTCTGCGTAATTTTCGACGAGCGAATACTGTTCGGCAGTTAAATAGCTGTCTACCACTTCTCGTGCTTCGGTCACATATTTTTTTACGTCATCAAAAGAGTATCCTTCTACGGTTTGTCTTGCATCTGCAACGCTTGCAGCTTTGATTGCAAGGCGTGCGTATTCGATTTTTGCCGCATTAAATTCGTTCATATGTTGGATTCTGTCTTCCAAATCAAAATTTGGATCTAAGGCATTATAGTATTCCAAAGCCCGGTCGATTTTTTCTTTGCATTCTTCTGTATAAGCCACTTCGCCGATAGCTGAGATTGCATCATTTGTTCGTGTGACAGAAGCTTTTACTGAAAATGCAGATAGTCCAAGACATACGGCTGCTGCCGCAAAAAGCGCAATGGTTGATTTTTTCATTATGCCCGTCCTCCTTTTTTCTCATCAGACTGGAAGATACTGTCGTTTAGAAGACCTGTCTTACGTGCAACGACAGTTGCAGTAACATTTGCTCCTACTACGTTTGTAAGTGTACGTGCCATGTCTGTAATATTGTTGATTGGAATCAGGAGTACAACGGCTGCGATTGGCAGGTTGACAGCGCTGAATAAGGAAACGGCGGTAACAACTCCGATACCAGGCATTCCGGCGCTTCCCATAGAAAGAACAAGACACATAAAGCACATAATCAGATATTGACTCAAATCCCAGTGTTGTCCTGTCGCATTTAAATAGAACATGGCAAGCAGGATTGGCCAGATACAGGTACATCCTGCCATACCGATAGTTGTTCCTAAAGGAGCTGTGAAGTTGGCAACTTCTTCGTCTACACCGACCTTATGAATCAGTCGGTCGATTGTAATCGGAAGAGAACCGACGCTGCTCTGCGTTGTAAATGCGGTAGCCTGTGCGTCGAAAGTCTTTTTGAAGAATTTCAACGGACTTACATTGGCTGCGAATTTTAAGATGACCGCATTTACAAGGTAAGTCTGCACAAGGCAGACGATGTATACGATTGCTACAAGAAGAATCAATTGTACGAGAGCGTCTTTGTCGCTTAAAAGCTGACTTGCAGATACGGCTGTCAGACAGAGTACTGCGTATGGTGTCAAATCGATGACATAAGAAAGAATCAGGAAAATAATTTTCTTTGCAGCTTCAATGATGTTCTTGAAAGCAATCACTTTTTCTTCTCCCTCTTCGGAAGCAACGCTTACATAAGCAACCGCCAGCGCGACCGCGATAATGATGATTGCGACGATGTTATCAGCGGCAAGGTCTCCGATAATATTGGTCGGGAAGAGATTGAGAATAATCTGGTCCAGGGAAGTTCCCATTTCTGTGTAAGCGTCTAATGTGGACTCAGAAACACCGGCAATATCAGAAAAAACTGCACCGGCGCCGTTGCCGACATGTGTCACCACAGCAAAAATAATAGTCACTACGATTGCAATTGCAGAAGAAATCAAAAGCCAGAAAACTGACTTTGTACCGATTCGCTTCATTTTTTCTTTGTCATTTAATTGAATCAAGCCGGAAATGACTGAAACAAGGATGACAGGTGCAACGAGTGCTGTGATTAAATTGACATAGATATCGCCAATCAGGGCGAGCCATGTCATATAAGAATTATTTTCGGAAGCAAAAATGATTCCGAGAATTGCGCCCATAGCCATACTAATCAAAATTACAAAAGTCCAGTTGACTTTGTATGCAATTTTGTTTAATGCCTTGAATAAAAGTAAGGCAATGACAAGCACAAGAAGCGCAATCCAGTTTACACTTAATAGTGCGTCCATGTGAAAAACCCTCCTCTTATATTTTATTATGTTTTTTCAACCGTTATATTATAGTTTTGTGTCTAAAAGGAGTCAAATTGATTTTTTTGATAAATTTATCGGAAAATTCTATAAGTAATCATAGAAAAGATAAGAAGAATCATGATAGGAAACGGGAGCAGACATAAAATCCACTCCCGTTTTAATGTTTATGAAGAATTTTAACTAATTGGTTTATTTAGATGTTCTCTTTGAATTTCTGCAGAACATGCGGCAATAACCTGTCGCTGTATTCTGTTAGTGAATAGTCGCCTTTGCAGAGAGCCCAATCGTATAAAAGAGAACGTTCATACATCGTATACAGCTTCACCAAGTCGGCTGTCGTATTGGATTCCGGAAATTCCCCGCTTTGTTTCCCGTCACTGATAATCTGAGTGATAAGAGTAAAATAGTATCGGTCCTTGTCCAACAAAGATTTCGTATCCTTCGTAGTGAGCTGGGAAGAATACAGAAGGGCAAGGAGTCGGATATCAATGCTTGTCTCAATCATATAGAATAACTCGTGGTTTAAAAACAAGAGTTTTTCACAGGCGGAAAGCTCCGGATTCATGATTGCTGTCAGTTCTTCGTATTTATCATCCAGAAGATATGCCAGCGTGTTCAATAAGGCGTCCTTCCCTTTGAAATAGTGGTAAAAGGTGCCTTTTGAAGTTTTAGAGGCGGCGATGATATCGTTGATAGTAGTCCCTTCATATCCGTTTTTGTAAAAAAGATTCCAGGCAGATTTGATAATTCTGCTTTTCGGGGATTGACGTTTGCGAGCCATAGCGCTGCCTCCTTCTTAGTTTTTATGGAATATTAGCCAACGGAGAATCCGTATTTTAACGGGTCAGTTGGGTCGATAACATAAGTTCCCATTCCTGTAATATATGCGCTTCCTGTAATCTGTGGAATGACAGCTTTGTGTTCTCCGATAGATGTCTCTTCTTTGATGACACCGCGGAATACGGAGCCTGTGAAGCTTTCGTAACGGAATTCTTCTCCGATTTTGATTTCATCCCATGCGTAAAGCGTCGCAAGTTTCGCGCTTGTACCTGTTCCGCAAGGTGAACGGTCGGCCTGTGCTTCTCCGAAGATGACAACGTTTCTCATATCCGCGTTATCCGGGTTCGGAGTCGGTCCATAAAATTCTACCAAATCTACGGTATTGATATCGAGTGTAGGATGCTGAACCTGTACTTCCTTATTAATTTTTTCTAACATCTTCATACCGAGTCTCTGAAGTTCTGGTACTGCAGATGGGCCAATGTTGTATCCTAATTTAGCTGCATCAACAAGAGCGAAGAAGCTTCCGCCAAAAGAAATGCAGTAAGGAATCGTTACACCGTCAACTTCTACAGTTAAGTTATCTTTGTAAAGGAAAGCAGGAACGTTTGTCAAAGTAACTTCAACAGCTTTTCCATTTTCTACCTTAACCTTTGTACGGATAATTCCTGCAGGAGCTTCTAATACTACCTCTGTATATGGTTCAGTTACCGGAACAAGTCCAGTCTCTACGGCAACAGTTGCAGTACCGATTGTTCCGTGACCGCACATATTTAAATATCCGCCGGTATCCATGAAAATAACACCAAGATCAGCTTCTTCGCTGATTGGTTCAGTGATAATCGCGCCGAACATATCATGATGTCCTCTTGGTTCAAGCATAAGTGCTGTTCGGTAGTTGTCACAATGGTTTACAAGAAAGTTCTTGCGTTCCATCATCGTATCTCCTTCTAATTCAGGGAAGCCAGATAATACGATACGTGTAAATTCTCCAACTGTATGAGAATCTACAACGGTGAACGCTGCTTCAAAACGTTCTTTATTAAGTGTTGGATTAAATGACATTGTCGTTCCTCCTCAGTAAAATATTGTAAAACACGCGTACTAGACTAAGTTCTAGTATTGGGTTCAACCTTCCGTAAACATTATGCGCGAAAAGTGTTGAAAAGTCAATGTTTATTTGTTAAAATAAGAATGTCAAAAAAAAGTAAAAAACTTCTTGAAATCTGTCAAAACATGTGTTATGTTTAATAGCGGAAAAAGCAAATACATGGGGGTAGATGGGTAACTGGTGTGCCTCCTAGTCTTCAAAACTAGTGTTGGGCGTTAAGAGCGTCCTGGGTGGGTTCGATTCCCACATGCCCTCGCCAGAAAGATACAATCTTTTTAGATTGTTTGTAATATAAATCGAAATAAGGCGGGAATGGGAAGGCTGAGTGTATTTACTCGGCTTTTTTTATAAAAAATAATTTTAATAAGTAGAGGTAAAAGGAGAAGAATGTCATGGGAAACATACAGATTCTATTAAGACAGCATGTTGGTGCTCCATGTGAGGCAATTGTTGCGGTGGGTGACAGAGTAGAAAAAGGTACATTGATTGCAACACCAACTGGACTTGGAGCTAATATTTTCTCAAGTGTATATGGTGTTGTAGAAGAAGTGTTGGAAGACAGAATTGTGATTGTACCAGATGCAGAGCAGAAAGATGAATTTGTTCCGATTGCAGAAGGTAGCAAATTGGAAATGGTAAAAGCGGCTGGTGTCGTAGGTATGGGAGGAGCTGGTTTCCCTACAGGTGTGAAGATTGGAACAGACCTGGAAGGCGGATATATTTTAATCAATGCTGCAGAGTGTGAACCTGGACTCCGTCATAATATCCAGCAAATCGAAGAAGAATGTGACAAGATTATTCGTGGTGTAAAGCATACTATGGAGATTTCTAATGCGTCAAAAGCAATCTTCGCAATTAAAAAGAAAAATGAAAAAGCAGTACAGACATTAAAAGAAGCTTTAAAAGATGAAGAAAATATTTCAATCCATCTTCTTCCGGATATTTATCCGATGGGAGAGGAAAGAGCAGTTGTAAGAGAGTGTCTTGGAATCGAATTAAAACCGACAGATCTTCCTTCTGTTGCGAAATCTATTGTAATCAATGTAGAGACTCTTGCAAGAGTGACAGAAGCAATCGAAGAGAGAAAACCATGCTTTAGTAAGAACTTAACAGTGATTGGTAAATTAAATGGTGGAAATGAGCCGCACGTATTCAAAGATGTTCCGGTTGGAACAAGTGTTTCTGAACTGATTGAAAGAGCCGGAGGAATTGATGGAGAATACGGTGAAATCATCATGGGTGGACCGTTTACCGGAAAGGCAACAACATTAGATGCGCCGATTACAAAAACAACAGGTGGTATTATTGTAACAATTGAATTCCCGGATCTCCACGGAGCGACCATGGGAGTGCTTGTATGTGCATGTGGCGGTGACGAAGCTCGTATGCGTGATATTGCACAGAAGATGAATGCAAACGTTGTTTCTGTTGCAAGATGTAAACAGGCAGCAGAGATGAAGAGCGGCGCATTGAAATGTGAAAGACCGGGAAATTGTCCGGGACAGGTAAAGAACAGTATGCAGTTTAAGAAAGATAAATGCGAATATATCATTATCGGTAACTGTTCAGATTGTTCGAATACGGTTATGGGATCTGCACCGAAGATGGGATTAAAAGTATTCCACCAGACAGACCACGTAATGAGAACAATCGGTCATCCATTATATAGATATTTGACAGTGTCAAAACAGGTAGAACAGGATATTTAGTCAGAAGGAAGGGAGAAAAGACAATGGCAATTACAGCAGAAATGGTAAAAGAATTTGCAGATAAGCCTGCAGTATTTGGATGCAAAGTTTTAGCAGGAACAGAAATTGAGCCAAAGCATTTGGAACATCCGATGTTTCTTTCCGACATGGTAAGTTCTAACTTGTTTACTTTAGAAGAAGCATTGACAATCGGACAGGTTATTGGTGTAAAGGCAGCAAAAGATTGTGATGCGCTTACACCGGTTACAGAAGAAGCAGTAGGACATGCTGTAAAACTTATCAGAGAAGAAAAAGCAGAAGAACAGGAAGTAGAAGAGACCGCTTCTGTGAATACAGTCCTTACATTACAGGATGGAAGTACAATTGTAATTTCTATTAAAGAAGGAAAAGATATTGATTTAGAATTACCATTATACTAGATATGACAACCATGAAAATGGTTAGAATATAGATATTGAATAAGTAAGATTCAATAAGAGATGACTAAAGGAGGAAACAATATGTCAATCACAGCTGAAACAGCAAAAGAACATGCAAAAGACCCTGCGGTATTATGTTGCAGAGCCGAAGAAGGCATAACAATCGGACCGGAAAACTTAGAAGATCCGGCGATTTTCGATGATCTCGTAGATTCAGGATTATTGAACTTAGATGGTGTGCTCACAATTGAAGAAATTCTTGGTGCAAAGCTTACAAAAACTTGTGACTCACTTACACCAATCACACGCGATGTAATAGATGCAATTCAGACAGTAGAAGAAAAAGAAGAAGCACCTGCAGTGGAAGCTCCGGTAAATGCTCCGGTAGCAACACAGACAGCAAAAGCAAATGGTGGGGTTCTTAAAATTCACATTGGAGAGGGAAAAGATATTCACATTGAACTTCCAATGGGTGCAGGAACAGGAACAGCAAAAGCTGTAGAAGTTCCGGCAGGAGCAGAAGTAGTAGCACCTGCAAAAGAACAGGAGCCAAAATTAATCAGAAGCTTAGTGAGAAAACACTTTAAAATTACAGAAGTAAAGAGAGGACCTGAGACAAAGATTGAAGGAACAACTCTTTACATCAGAGAAGGTATCGAGCAGGAAGCTGTAGATTCTCAGGAACTTGTAAACAGCTTGAAAATCGATATTATTACTCCGGAACAGTATCACACATATTCTGAGACAATCATGGATGTTCAGCCAATTGCTACAAAAGATGGCGATGATGAGATTGGTTCAGGAGCAACAAGAGTTCTTGATGGTGTTGTTATGATGGTAACAGGAACAGATGCAAATGGTGTTCAGATTGGTGAATTCGGTTCTTCCGAAGGATACTTAGATGAAAACATTATGTGGGGACGTCCTGGAGCGCCGGAAGAAGGAGAAATCTTCATCAAGACAGAAGTTGTGATTAAAGAAGGAACAAACATGGAGAGACCTGGCCCGTTGGCTGCTCATACAGCAACAGACGTAATCACACAGGAAATCAGAATGGCTCTTAAGAAATTAGACGAATCTCTAGTTGTTGACACAGAAGAATTCAACCAGTACAGAAGACCTGGTAAGAAGAAAGTTGTTATCGTAAAAGAAATCATGGGACAGGGAGCTATGCACGATAACTTAATTCTTCCGGTAGAGCCGGTTGGTGTTCTTGGAGCGAAACCAAACGTAGACCTTGGAAACGTACCGGTTATGGTATCTCCACTGGAAGTACTGGACGGATGTATCCATGCTCTTACATGTATCGGACCTGCTTCTAAAGAAATGTCAAGACATTACTGGAGAGAACCACTCGTACTTGAAGCATTGCATGATGAAGAAATCGACCTTTGCGGAGTGATTTTTGTTGGAAGTCCTCAGATTAATGCTGAGAAATTCTACGTATCTAAACGTGTTGGTATGATGGTAGAAGCGTTAGATGTTGATGGTGCATTTATCACAACAGAAGGATTTGGAAACAACCACATTGACTTTGCAAGTCACCATGAACAGATTGGTATGAGAGGAGTTCCAGTAGTTGGACTTTCATTCTGTGCTGTGCAGGGAGCTCTTGTAGTTGGTAATAAATACATGACTCATATGGTAGATAATAATAAGTCAGAAGCTGGTATTGAGAACGAAGTTCTTGCATGTAATACACTTTGTCACGAAGATGCAATTCGCGCGCTTGCAATGTTAAAAGCAGCAATGGCTGGTGAAGAAGTGAAAAAACCAGAAAAGAAATGGAATCCAAATGTAAAAGCAACAAACGTAGAGTTAATCTCTAACGTAACAGGAAAACCGATTGAACTTGTGAAAAACGAGCAGTCTCTTCCGATGAGTGAAAAGAGAAGATTAAAATACAACTAATTTAAGGTGATACGATGAAATATGGCGATAAATTAATTAGAATGGAAGGTGTAATCGTAGAAGTGCATGATGGATGTGTAGCCATCGACTTAAAAGGTCGTTTGGGATATTTGAAGATTCCGATGCGCATGTTGATTACAGACTATCCACTTAAAGTGGGACAGGAAGTTGCATGGAATATGAGTTTTGTGGAACAACTTGGACCGGAAGCCAATGATAAATATGTAAGTAACCTAGATGTATATAAGCGCAGACAAGAAGAAGCGCGTAAGAATAATGAAGAAAACAAGGAGGCAAAATAATGAGTTTAACAACAGTTAAAGGAATGCAGTCAGAGATTTTCGTTCCGATTACTCCTCCATCTGTATGGACTCCTGTAACAAAAGAGTTAAAAGATATGACAATTGCACTTGCAACAGCAGCAGGTGTTCACCACAAAGAGCAGGAAAGATTTAATCTTGCCGGTGATTTCACATGGAGAAAAATTACAGATACAATGCCATCAAATGAATTGATGGTATCTCATGGTGGATATGATAATGGAGATGTGAATAAAGATATCAACTGTATGTTCCCTATCGACAGAATCCATGAATTAGCAAAAGAAGGATTTATCAAAGCTTGTGCACCTGTACATGCAGGTTTCATGGGTGGTGGTGGAAACCAGGAGAAGTTTAAACATGAGACTGGTCCTGCTATCGCACAGATGTTCAAAGAAGAAGGAGTAGATGCAGTTATTCTTACTGCTGGTTGAGGTACTTGCCACCGCTCTGCAGTATTGGTGCAGAGAGCGATTGAAGAAGCTGGAATTCCTACAATTATTATTGCAGCTCTTCCACCGGTTGTTCGTCAGTCCGGTACACCTCGTGCGGTAGCTCCACTCGTTCCGATGGGAGCAAATGCAGGAGAACCTAATAATAAAGAAATGCAGACAGCTATCGTAAAGGCAACACTTGAACAGTTAGTTGAAATCCAGACACCTGGAAAGATTGTTCCGCTGCCATTCGAATATGTAGCAAAAGTATAATTAGTTGGGGACGTAGTAAAGTGATAAAATGCTACGTCCCCAATTAAGTTTTGCCCTGTCCCTTTTTGCAGTAAGCGGTGTCCCTTTTGTGAAAAAACACTTTTATAAATGAAAAGTACTGAAGTTTTGTCAAAAGGGACAGGGGTATTTATAAAAAGGGACATAGTAAATTCTAGTTGGGGACGTAGTAAAGTGGCAAAATACTACGTCCCCAACTAAAAGAAAAGAGGTGCAAAAGTTAAAGAATGAGTAGAGGAGAAAAGGAACTACGGAGATTAGTAATCAAATCTTATCATATTCATGATATAGAATATGGCGATGAGAACCGGGTGAGCACAGAGGGGAAACTGGTGATTGACAGTAATGCGGAACGATTCCTTACAAACAGAGAAGAAATTGCATCTATTCGTGTGAAAGTGATTCATCCGGGCGAGTGGAATGTGTTTACAAACAGCATGATGGATATTATCCCGATATCCACAAAAGTTCTTGGAAATATTGGCGAGGGAATTACCCATACGTTGACAGGCGTGTATGTGATTCTTACCGGAGTGGATGTGAATGGAATCCAGACAGCGGAGTTTGGGTCATCAGAAGGGATTCTGAAAGAAAAATTGTTTCCGGGACGGGCGGGGACACCGGCGGAGAATGATTGGATTATCAGTTTTGATGTGACATTTCAGGCGGGGATGGGACAAGCCCGTCACGCAGTAACAGAAGCGCATAAAGTGTGCGACTGTTTTATTCAGGAATTTCGTAATCAAATGAAAAAATTTTGCGGGGATTCGTGTACGGAACGTCATGAATACCATGATATTGTTAGACCTGGGAAAAAACGTGTTCTTATTGTAAAGCAGGTAGCAGGACAAGGGGCAATGTACGATATGCACTTATTTGGCAAGGAACCTTCCGGAATGGGAAATGGGAAATCGATTATTGACATGGGAAACATGCCAGTACTCGTAACGCCAAATGAATACAGAGATGGAATCCTTCGTTCTATGCAATAGAAGATTGGGAAAGGAGAAAGGTATTATGGGAATAGGGCCATCGACAAAAGAAACATCGCTTCATCATTTTCGGGACCCACTTCTTGATATTGTATCGCGAGATGAGGATTTAGATTTGATGGGAATTATTATAGTAGGAACACCCGATGGAAATGAAGATAAACTTCTTGTTGGGAGAAGAACTGCAGTCTGGGCAGAGGCAATGAGAGCGGACGGAGTTATTATGTCTTCCGATGGCTGGGGAAACAGCGATGTGGATTATGCAAATACGGTCGAGGAGCTGGAGACAAGGGGAATTCCGGTTGCGGGTTTGAAATTTAGCGGTGAGAATGGAAAATTTGTTGTGGAAAATGAACATCTTGGACAGATTCTGGATATCAATAAAAATAAAGAAGGAATCGAATCCTGCATTGTGGGAGAGAATAATGTAACGGAATTGGATGCGAGAAAAGTGACAGCTCTATTGAAACTGAAAATGCGTAAGAAATGTCAGTAGTAAGAAGAGTGCCGACAGGTAACATAAGTATCTATGGAAAAGTAGTGATTCGTTTGGATTGCTGCTTTTTTTTGTTTAGAAGGTAAATGGGAAAACAGTTGCACACATTGTGTAAATGCGATACAATCTTAATACGAATCAAGATTTCTGAAATTCTTTTTTCTAAAATATCTGTGATAATCGTCACAATGAAAATCAGATTTGTAAATACATAAGGGAAGCCGGTGGTGCCATTGGAAGTAAAATGCCCTGATTTTGTTGCCTGACAATGAATCATTTGTTAAAATAAAGGAGGAACATTATGAATGATTATCAATTGAATACGAAGTATAAAGACCGTTTATTCCGCCTTATCTTCCATGATAAGAAGGAGTTGCTGGAACTATATAATGCGGTCAACGAAAGCCACTATACGAATCCGGATGAGTTGGAGATTACGACCATCGAAGATGTAGTGTATATGGGAATGCGAAACGACTTGTCGTTTATTATCGGGGATGAAATGAGCCTCTATGAACATCAAAGTACCTTCAGTCCGAATCTTCCTCTGCGGGGATTGTTTTATTTTTCTTCAGTATATCGAGCTTATATTGAGCCGGTGAAAAAGAAGCTATACTTAGACACTGCGTTATTTGTTCCATTTCCACAGTATATTGTGTTTTACAATGGAGCGGAGAAGCAGCCGGAACGGCAGGAATTGAAGTTGAGCAGCCTTTTCG
>OFMK01001601.1_pt1 | contig 15556 bp, 17 predicted proteins | sample 1541781 | NCBI WGS metagenome assembly OFMK01 (sample SAMN04209250, study PRJEB22552) | human gut metagenome | biome: gut; material: feces | host: Homo sapiens | place: USA: Oklahoma
TTGGGCCCCAAAAGGCCGTAAAGGCCCGGGCCGAGAGTGAAACTCACTCCGGCCAGGGCCTTTTTAGTTGCTTTTTTAGCGCTGTATATTTTGGTGAGAACCTGCAATTCCAAATTGCATATAGCATTCTCCATAGGTACGCCTCCAGTTGTACTCTCCCTATTTAGACAGCAGAGGTATTTATTAAAATAACGTCGGCAATACACCTCATATCATGCACCACCTCAATCAGTCAATTCTATCTCTTGTATCTTATTTTCATTGTTCAGATAATCGAATGTCTCTGCAATTTCAAATAGCAATTCCATATATATAAACATCAATTTCTCTATTTGTGTCACAAAATGTTGGCTAATGTATTGAATTAATAGTTCATCTATTGCATTCGAAAAACGATATTTCTAATACATCTCACCTTCTAAAGCCAATAATCTCTAGTTTCCCCTGAATCAGTTTTGAAGGCTCTCAATAGGTATATAGTTAGGAACGCTATTCCAATAATCTTCTTTTTTTATCAGTGCGAATTGAGGTTCAATTTGTTCCTCTTGATAGGTCGTTCCATCAGGAGCATACAATGTTTGTGTATATCTATTTTCCCCATTTATCACCAAAAATTCAGTGGGAGTTTCCCATTGCAACCAAATATAACGGTTACCGTGATAGTTGCACATCAAAGATACATTTGTAATTGCGTGTGATTCTAAGTCTATCCCATATACATCATATGACAGAGAATAGTCGTCATTGGTTATAAAATTGATGTACATAAAATGATTATCCCAAAAGCCGTAGAATCTCGATGTTTCAGGCGTAGTACCCAAATCCAAATTGTCGGCAACCGTAGAAAGTTCACCAGTTTCTAAATCCAATGAAAACAGTTTACCTTGCTCAAGATTCAGGTAGTAGTAAAACTTCCCGCTGATTCCTCCAATAGATGAATAAGGAGTCTCTCGAGCAACAATATGTTTTTCTCCAGACGAGAGTGAATATGAATACAATTCCCATTCGCCTGGAATGGATTCCGTATCATTTTTTAGCGACTTAAAATAGCATTTATCTTTATATACCCCAAATAATACGTCAGTCGTATCTAATTGAAGAAGCTCAGTTATTGTTCCATCAGAAAGTGAAATTTTCGAAAAACTAAAATAGGCTTCTCCGTTTTCTTTAACCGTTTCAAGTGTAGTATACAAATTATCGCCATCTGTAGCAATGCCTCGTAGCATCGACTGATTAGAAGGAATTGATACTAAGGGTTTAGAATTTGTGCCATTAGCATCCATTTGGACAATTTGCATTGAAAGAGCATCAGCTGAAACATTTGATGGCGTAACACAATATAACTTGTCATTATTCCAAAACAATGAAACAGCACCGAAAGGGAGCCAACTCGGATCTGTACTATTAGAATGAGTAGAACTGATATCAGAATTGAGAAACACATGAGCTTTTGTATTAAAGTCAATGTAAGTTATATTGGCACTTTGATTATTATTAAATTTCAAATGATAATAGCCCATTTCATTTCCTGTATCGGAAGTTTCCAAAGCCCCATCTATCGGCGTAATCATTTTTAAGTTGATATTAGGCTCTCCAGTATATAAGGAGGGATCATAACTTGAAGAAGTTCCTACCTGAGGAAATTCATTTGTACATCCAGTCAGAATAAGGGCAATGCCTAAAAGAATGAAAACTTTCTTTAGCATAATAACACCTCTATGGGAGAACGCGCAGCAGTAATTGCACTTACTACTGCGCGTCTGCAAATTTAAATCAAATTACACTTCAGGGAAACAGTCCCAAATTTGAGGATTAGCCGTAGGAGTTGATGGTAAACCCGTACTAGGTTCCCATTTAACATTATAACCACCAGCAGACATCTGTTCAGTCGAAACGGTTAAAGCAAGCGCACGATGAATCAGAATTACACCTCGCAAATCCCCTCCTTCATGAGCGAATCGAATTGAATAATCCTCTGGAGGCAACTGATTAATAGCCCAAAGATTACAGTTTTTTGTGCTTGTATTGATATTAAGAACATACGGATTAGCCCCTGTACTTGCAACAGGTCTCAAGGCATAATAGCCGGTAGACAACCTTTGATGTGCCCAAATAAGCGTTGGGTTTCCGACATGATCGAACTTATAAACTGTTACATTGGTACCATTTGTAATTTTGCTTGGATCGCTGATATAAACATTCAATCGACAATAAGTAGTGTTTCTGTGTTGGTTTGCCATTCCATAATCAGGCCAAGTTGGCGGACTACCGCCAGCATCATCGGCAGCAAATGCAGGCACAGCCATTGTAACAGCCATAACAGCACATAGGAAGCAAGCTAATAGTTTCTTCTTCATGAGTTACTTCTCCTTTTTGTTCTATTTTTTCCTTATGGAATCAGTATCTCGCGCGCCGATTCTGATTCCTCAAAGGCTCACCAAATTTATGTTTTTTAAAGCCAAACTTTTATTTTAGGACTTAATCCGCTACTGTATTTTGGTGTATTGTGCGTTATTAGAAAAGTAATTCGTACTACTTATTGTCGCATAGACCGGAACGACCGTAGGATACTGTTGAATTGTACCATCCGGTCCCTCAGCTGTCATCATTTTTTCTTGCACACCACATTTTACAAGCAATACGCCATCTGATTCTGCTACGGGAACAACAAAATCTGTAACACCAGCATAAGTATACGACAAATGCAACTCTATAACAGAACCGTCACTTATGTCTACGGCAAATTGACGCCACTTAACGTTTGCTGCACTACCCGAGGATTCTGATTCAATCTTTTCGCCTACTTGAACAACCAATCGGTCATCGTACAATCCCAAAAAATACAGGGAACTGGAATCAGGAATAGGAATCGGCTGGGACTGCAACACCGTAGTTAACCCAGCGCCGTCAAAACGATTAACTTCAAATGTTCCCTTAGACGGTGTATAGAAAAAGAGATAATCACCATAAGAGGCGTCCACCACTTCTTCTTGCATCCATGAACGTTGAGGAGTCATTTCTTGAAGCTGCAAGTCGTAAAAAAACAATTCGTGTTTTTGTGATAAATATGCTTCATGAGAACCTGGGTTTTTATTTTGTGTGACTTCTATTGATTTCAGGATAAGTGTATTATCCGCGGTTCCAACCAGAAACCAACTTTTGGAGGAATCAAGTTGTGTCAGCTTCTGAATGCTCCCTTGCGCAAGATCAATTTGAATTAACTGTGGTGTTTGTACATTCAACTCGCTGCTGTATGCTTCAACAATCGTGAATAATACATTTTGATCTCCAGCGAATGCACGGTCATATCGGTCTGCGCTGTTAAGCTCAACCAGCGTAACACGGTCATTGCCATCATAGCCTATCTGCAAGATCGAAGGATGGCCTTCAATTGCTGAGCAGAACACCAATAGGTGTTGCTGAAAATTTACAACTCCAATTGCATTGGGAATAACTGCATTGCATGTTTCATCATTGTGCTGGCATTCGGGACGGCTACAAAGGGGGAGTTTTTGGTGCGTCGCATAGTCAATATAAAATAATGTGGGCAGCGCTCCCGACAAATCCAATTCATAAAAGCCTGTCTCTGTACTACAAGTTGTACCTATTCCCATTGACGACGTCAGCATTTTTAAATCGTGATAAAGGATTGATTCTGTTGGTTCAACTTCTGGATAAGTCTCTGAACTATTGTTAACAGTAGATGCCACAGGAGATGAACTCCTCGGGGATGACGAAAAGGAGTCTGGTGTGCAGCCCGATAATATAGACATCATAACTAATATAAATAAAGACCCTATTACAATCAAACGACGCATATTTTTTCCTCGATTTCCCCTCAAAGGATTAATATGGAGATTGCTGTGCCCTATCCTTGATGTCGGATAAAGCACAGCAATATCAACTAACTTCTACGCAGTAATACTTACTGGGAACCACCAATCTGAATAATTCACATAATCTCGGCTCCCCCATTTTACGTTTGCAAGGTTACTTGCTCCCGTTGCAACCAGATAATACCCATAATAATACGACTTAAAATGGCGAGACGAATTTTGCTCATATTGAATTTCGATAGATGCGTCTCTCTCATTTCCACTCAAAGGATATACATCGCAATTCAGATAATTGGCTCCTTGATAACGGTAGATATTTAGGGCGTATGTACCATAGCCGTCAATGCCACTCACCAAATAGTATAGTCCATTAGGAGCAGTTTGCTGAATCCATAACTGATCGGTAATATTCTGGCTTTGATATATCACAACATTTCGGTTGGGAGACAAAACAGTGTTTCCGTAAACACTCAAACTATATGTTTGATCGCCATATGCCCCCAATCGCCAACCAGTTTTTGCGCGAGAAGCCGCAAAGGCAGAGAGCGACAGCGCCACACAGAGAATACATACCGCGCATAGGCATAAAACCCGCTTAGTTACACGTTTTCTCATAAGATAACTCCTTTGTTGCAAATCGTTTTAAACGCTTTCCAGTAACCTCCAAAACGGCAGCAACAAATTTAAAACATTGGAAACACCTCCTAATCACCTATTCAGCTTTAAAAATTATGCATTGGTGAAACAGATTGTATATGCTCCTGTAGAAGTATATTTTGCAGCCTTGACAGCAATAACATTATAACCTGCCGGCATATCAATTATAATTTCCGAGTGATAACGCAAAAGCTGCAAATCTGCCGTTGTATAGTTGTTGATGTTCACATAATAGCCCAATGGCTCACGAATTACATTAGGATCGGTCGTAGTAATGGATGGCATGTAATCGTTGCTTGTAGAATCCGTATGATCAAATGTGAGCTTTACTTTCGTGGCCTCCGGGCAGAAAAGCAAGTATTTTTCTGGACCATAGGCGGCATCATGTGTTTCTGTGGCTGGGGCTCCTTGATAAGTTATACCCAATTCAATCGAGCGCACATCAATCCAACGAGCTTCAGCCGCAAACGCAGAAGGGAGCAGGATGCAAACTACTAAGATGGTTATAAGTATCACAGAAATACACTTTTTTCTTTTGCACAGCAAATTGGCCATAACAAGTCCCTCCTTCACTATACCTAGTTCCAACATATACTGTCTGCAGTACACTTTTTTACTACGCAACTCATTGTTTTGTGCTATTCTTCTTTCGGTTCCTTCTCCGCTTGGCTGCGGGATGTCGTCCCGGGACGTATCGGCTGGTTATAAAGTCCTGGAGAATCCGGTGGCCATCGCTTTTCATGCTGGATTGCCCCTCTTAACAACTTAGCCGACAAATTCAGTAGTCTTTCATTTCCTTTGTTCATTTTCTTTAACCTCCAATTTTATCTTTCCAGCCAGTATTGAACAAGCCGCAAAGAATATTCCTACAAGAACAGCCGCACCTAATATACGTGCTGTAGGTATATAAAACAATATCACTGCTATATTTGCCTCTGTCATTACTCTGAATTTTGCCCGTTTGTGGTTTTCAGCGCTCTCATCTTCACTCATTTTCATATTGGGATGGTTTGCTGGCTTCATAGCAAAAACAATAAAACACGAGAACAACAATAATACAAAAAATTCAATTTTTTTCATAAATGTTCTGTTGTTTTGCCTCGCTATATTTTTGATTTAAAACAGTGTCAACGATTGGATGCCCTGAACTGACAACCAACTCGTTTATCCGATTTATTTGCGAAATTTTCTCAAGATATTCCTCTGCTTGTGCAACTTCTCCCATTTCAAGCAAATTTTTAACAACTGAAGCGTGATGCTTAAAATCGTGCGTCAATTTTCTTTGCTTTTCGTGTGATTCCATTAACGCTTGTGTGGTTTTCACCTGATTTTCCATCTGCTGCTTTATTAGCGCTGCGCTTTTCTTTATTCTGGCATTTTCTTCAATTCTATGAAATAGCAGCAACAGCACAATATTGGCTACCAAAAGTCCAACCATATCAAATATGACTAAAGGACTAAAATCCGGACTTCCAAGCACCCCCCGCCACAGTATTATAATTGTCGTTAGCGTTACAAGAGGAAGAACTATATATCCAGGTATAAAAAACAGTTCTATTCGTTCCAACCTCCTATGATGATGAAATGTTTTCCAAATTAAAAAACTGACAATAAAAAACATGGTGTATGAGGTCATAACAATGACGATGAATGAAAAGACCCCTGAATAAAGAGCTTCCCTTGGTATACCCGTCAAATTTATAAAAACGGCTGGCACAATTGCTTCAATCCCATAAAGAATTGCATATCCCAACAGAATGCAGCTAACCTTTGCGAAGACAGTTCCATCAAAAACCAGACACACAAATAGGAAATAACAACTTAACACAATAATTTGCTTCTGCGGGAAAAGCGTTAAAAGCGGTATCCGTGTACGAAAAGTTTCGAACGAAACAAGAATCAAAAAATATGGGATGAAAGAATACCACATTTTTTTCATCTTCAAAAAAGCAGCACAAATAAATGATATAGAAAGGAAGCTTATTGCACCAGTAGCGGCCGAGATTACAATCTCTAATGCTGTCATTTCACACATTTCCTTTCCACAGAAAAAAGGCTCTTATCAATTCTTTTTTATTGGTCTCGCTCATTTTAATCACCGTTTTATCTGAGAGCGTTACTGTCGTTCCGCCAATGTACTCAATATGCTCCATATTGACAAGAAAGCCCTTACTAATTCGCAAAAAACCGACTGGCGACAGTTTTTCCTCTATTGAAGACAATTTTTCATAATAAGTGTAAACATTACGCGGACTTTGCTGAAGATGAAATGACACTTGGCGTTTTTGAACACATTCGACATATAGGATATTTTTTAAAGGGACAATATAATCCCCACAATCTGTTTTTATTGCAAAGGTTCGTTTCCTTTTTTTCAGTTCTCGCCAAGCAGCATCCATACAACGTTCAAAAGATGCCTCCATATCTTGCTTCAAAATATATCTAAATGCTCGGACCTCATATCCCATCCTCGCAAACTCTGCAAGTTCAGAAATATACATTAAAACTGCTTTCTGGTTGATCTTTCTCAACTCTCGTGCAACATCAATCCCATTAATCCGTTCCATGTTTACATCTAGCAATACTAGGTCGTAATCAGCAATATGCGGCGAGGAAGTGAGGGCATCCCCTCTTGAAAACAAGTCAATTTTTACACTCAGAAGATGTTTGTCCAGATATTTCCTTAATTTTATATATATCTTTTCAAGATCATTCTCTTGATCATCGCAAACAGCAAACCGCATTTCTCTCCCACCTTTTTCTAATTCAAGCTGACATAATTGTCTCCAAAATCCCCAAACCTTATATTAAAACCTTATATTAAGTAACGTCGTAAATGGCAACTAATAACCAACTGAATTGTAAATTCAAAACAATTCAATTTATTTAAATATTACTATCTAAATAAATTTTACACACTATTTTTCCGAATTACAAGCATATCGACTCTATTAATTTGCCAATTTGTTAAAATTCTCCAAAACATTCGTTTATTTTTTGGATTTACACATTCACTGTCTTTTCCTCCTTAATCCTCAAAAGGGGGAAAACAAAATGACAGAAAACTTACGGCAAAAAATCGAAGAGTTTCAAAATGGGAATTCTGATAGTATCCTTTATATATTACAAAAATTCGCGCCTCTGCTTCATCGCTATGCAGCACTTACCAAAGACGAGGACGGCTATCAAGAGCTTCAATATCAGTTAATGTCCGTTCTAAAGAAACTAGATTTAAATGGTCTCCATTCATGTTCTGACGGTACTCTTGTTACATACATTCAACATACTGTGCGAAACAAATGTCTTGAAATGCTTCGAAAACACGCCAAAAATGGTATCTCTATTTTCTTCGACGATTTAACGCCTTATGAGGTTCGAAAGAATAGTTTAGCACAAAGTTCTCAGGATTTGTATGAAAACTTAATTCTATACGATCTTCAAACACTTCTTCCACCAAACGAATATGCGGTCATATTTTATGTATTCATTGAGAGTTATACTGTCAGAGAAGTAGCTATTCTGCTCGGAAAAAGCAGACAGGCCATCAACCAAACAAAATTATCCGCGCTAAAAAGACTACGAAAAAAAATGCAAGAATAGGAAATCGCCTTTCCTTTTATCGTCATACGAAAAATGGGCTGGACAATGCCAAAAAACATGTCCAGCCCATTCCCATATCAAATTGTTACTTTTTAAACCGTATGAACATTAGTATAACGTGCTTCATCATCTACCAAATTGCCACTTGCGTCATATGCCTTGAAAACACAATAAGCTCGGTATGAGTATCCTGGAGTCCCTGTATAAGACTGATCAATTAAGTGTGCCCCCCAGTTACTAGCAGTGCCCGTATAGTTCGCCACTGTTTTCCACACACCATCTGGACCGCGCTCCTGAAGCGCTGCAGTTAATTTGCCAGTGTATCCGTCCCACAAAGTACCCGTTACGGATGTATTAACTGTTCGTCCTGAAATTGTTACGGTTCCTGAAAACGTGGATATTCCTGTGTATCGCGGCATCACTCCATCTTCTGCCATCACACTTACAGAACATATGCATACCACTACTAGAACCAATAACACACTAATCGCTTTTTTCATCTTTCATTACTCCTTTTCTGCCCAATCAGGCATAAAAGTAACGACGAAAGAAGAAAAATATAACAGAGTTTTATTTTTTCACACTGGCAGCAGCTTGCATCGCTATATCAGCTTCCAAACTTGTTCTTAAAACTAAATAATCTTCATTCAGGTTCCATATAAGGATTCTTTTATTTTCAGACGAAAAGCAAACAGCTGGAGTTCCGTTTATCTCTACTTTCTCAGAATCCATTTTTTCAGTATCTAAGGATAAAAAGTCCGGTGCCGTTTTATATTGTTCAAGATTAAGTGTTGCTCTTTGATTATCATTAGGAACTCCATATATAGTAATAATAGAATTATCACTGTCTATACGGTCTACGGCCTGATATCCTTCCGGCAGCTCAGTGATATAATACACATACGCCCATCCTTTAGGTATATCCCATTGATTTCGAAAAAAAACATCCGTATGTGTTGGTTCCGATGACGTAAAAAGGAAAGAAAACTTTCCTCCTACTGCACCAACGGAAACCGCCAGTACCAATATGGTGCTGATGACTGCAACAAATGCTAAAATATGCTTTCTAACTTTGACTTTAATTTGTTGCTTTTTACCTTTCTTATTCAAGCTCTCAACAATTGAGTTCATGGAGGAAAGAAACTCATCTGAGTATTCAGGGTCCGGTATATCTTGCACTTCAAGCTCTAAATTCATGCAATCTTCCATCACACTTGTCTCAGCAACACGTTTATAAAGTAATTCCCACTTTTTCGATTCATTTTCCAAGCTTTTCACCCTCTTTTCGAAGCATATCTTTTATCTGCAATTTTGCACGGTGAATTCGCATTGAAATCGTTTCTTTTCTCACCCCTAATACTTCAGAAATACTCTCTATGCTATATCCATTGTAATAATGTAAATTAAAACTCTCTTTATATGGAGATTTTAAGCTACGAGCACATATTGTTATTTTTTCAAAATCGAGTTTGTCAAATACAATATCCTCCACCTCTTCAAATTCACGTTTTTCTAAAAATTCAAAATATTTTTCATCCAACTCCACTTCTGGATGACGACTTTGTTTTCGATAACTATCTCGAATCACATTTCTCATAATTGTAAGGCAATAATTGAAAGCAGATCTACTTGCTGGATCGTCAATTTTATCCAAGTGTTGCGAAATTTTTGAAAATGCTTGATGCAGTGCATCTTCTGCATCTTGTTTATTTTTAGTATCTTTTATGGCCATGCAATAAAGAATCTTATTATATCTTCTGTATAGTTCAGCCCATTTAATGCTATCTTCGTCTGTGGGAATCACCAATTCTTTTTTCACAGACTGTCAATCCTCCTCATGTTTCCTATCGTGCCCTTGTCTGACAGCTTTCATGAACAATTGTGTCAGCTCCAAACAATTCACAAATTCTTCATCTGTACAATCCGCCACCACCTCAAGAAGTAAATGAACTCTTGCTTCAGTTGTAGCGCAAAGCTCATATGCAAGAATCTGATCCGGCGTGGTATCAATTGCTTTCGCAATTCTCACCAATGCATCCAAACTAAGTTTTGTTTTAGCGCGTTCGATATTACTAATGTGCGCTGTCGAATAATTCGTTGCTGCAACAACATCTTCTTGGGAGATCTCTTTGAGTCTGCGGAGAAAGCGTATTCTTTTCCCTATTTTTTCATAGTTTAAGTCATACTCAGACTTTTTACTCACTCATTACACTCCCTTGGCTACTTCTTATATTCTATTGTATATCAGAAAAGAGTGCATTATAATCTTCTATATAAATATTAATATTTTAATAATTTAATATTTAAAAATTTTGCAAATATTTGTATCTTTTTAAAACCCTACTTTCCCATACAACCATATTGGGAGATAAATGCCAAAAGTGACGAATGTATTCCGCTAAAACAAATACTAAAAATTCTTAGTCAGTAAATTGACGTCATTTACGAGAAATGCATTTGGTGAAGCATTTCTTGAATAAGTTCAAGTAATTTCATCGTATTGCCAACCGAGATAACAAGTTTTTTATATTCTCTTTATCTTTCTTGTGGCTATTATCATTTTGTTGAAATTCCATTACTTAAAGATATGCCCTAATTACAGTTTACAAAATATATTTTTTCTCATCCTTTTATAAAAAGGAGGAATCTATTTTGTCGAACTTTAAAAAAGTGTTTACAATCATTCTTGGATTCATTTCTATTCATTTCGGATGGATCACATGGCTATTTTTACTTTATTTTTTAACAATAGGAATAGATTTCCTTACTGATTCTGTTTTAGCCTTGAAAAATGGTAACTGGTCATCAACAATTGCGCGAGAAAAACTTTGGAAAAAATGTGGTTCTTTTGTTGCGATTCTTGTTTCTGGACTTATAGATTTATTACTACAGCTTCTTACCAGTAATATGCCTGAATACCACCTTTTTTTTCCTCAATCAGTACTTTTCCTTCCCTTAGTCATAGTTTGGTATTTACTTGCCGAATTTGGCAGTATTATTGAAAATGCCGCTAAGATGGGTGCACCAGTTCCCGATTTTTTACGTCATAGAATCAAATCTTTAAACGAAACTATTTCTTCCGGAGAGAATCAATCCAAGAATACTTCCACAAAATAGCTAAGCTTGGCTAAATAAATCCATAGCATCCATTCTCTCTCCATTCTCCCAAACCTCAAAATGTAGATGGTTGCCCGTACTGTTCCCCGTACTGCCCACATAGCCGATGACCTCTCCCTGCTGCACCTGCTGTCCGGGTGTGACACAGATGCTGGAACAGTGGGCGTACAGCGTGTCAAATGTTCCATCATGCTGTATCTTTACGTAATATCCATAGCTTCCGCCCCACGGGTCGGTCGCGTTTGCGACTGTCACCGTGCCGCCCGCTGCCGCAAGAACTGGCGTACCATACGGCGCGGCAATATCCGTCCCGCTGTGGTAGGATATTTCGCCTGTAAACGGGTCAGTGCGGTATCCAAACTGTGAGGTGATGGTAAAGCTCTGCGGTAGCGGCCATGTAAAAATCCCCGTGCCTACCCAATCGGCGTCGCTGCCGATAATACCGCCGGCATGGGTAAAGCCTCCCAACAGAGACGCCCACATGACGCTGTATTCCTCATGCCGCAGCAGCGCCAGATGTTCGTTCTGCTGTTCGGTAAAGCCATAGGCCGCGGCCACCTGCTCCGGCGTCGTGTGGTGCAGATAGACCGTCAGCGTCGTTTCTTCTATCTCCTTCATCTCGACCACCTCATTGCCGTCCTCATCCTCTGTAACCATCTCCACCTCTTTTTTTACTGTAACGCTTCTGTACGTGATCTGGTTCATATCCCACATCACACCGCGCAAAATCTCTTTTTTCTGTTCATCCATGGTCACAACATCCATACCGTTCACACCGTCTGTTGTGACTTTGACGGCGTAGACAGAGAGCACATCCTCCCACCGGATGGCGGAAACACCATCCGACGCTTCGATCTCCAAAACATCATGGGGGGTCGCCTGTTCGATCTGACCGATGCGGGCGTAGTATTCTTCGTTCAGCTCCGCCGTCGCCTGGCGCATGAGCATCCCGTCCTGTGTCGTTTCATTAGAAAAAAACACGCCGAAGGGAGAAGCCAGAAACGCCCCCACCATACCCACAATGAGGACCAGCACCAAAACAGGCGACGCCGCGGCAAGCGCTGCGCCCAACCAGGACAACACAGCGGACGCTACCCGTGCCGCTGCCTGCCCGGCCTGTGCCAGCAGCTTGCCCGCGCTCCGGACCGTCCGCACAGTCGCCTGTACGGTCTGCCGTGCAAATTGGCGCGCCGCCTGTTTTTGCGAAGCGCCCTTTGACGCTCCGGCAATTTCATGCCCTCTCTTAAAAAATGCAGAAGAACGGTGCGCACCATCGCGCACCGTTCTTTTCTGCCGCATAGCTCCCGGCCTCAGTGTGTCAGACCGGCGTGAAGATATATCCCGCGCCTGGTTCAAAATTTCCCGATTTCGGGAAATTTTCTCTGTTTTCTGTCCCACACTATCGGTATGCGCGGCCCGTGATGCAGAGCGATAACGGCCTACTGCCTGTGCATCCGTCCATTGGGCCTTTTCCCGTTCTGCCCGCGGCTGCACACCCTGCCTGAATACCGCCCGGCCTGCGTCCGCAGCCGTCTCACCGCCCCGCATCGCCGCACGCTCCACCTGTTCCTCTGCCGCACGCTCCGGTGCTTTCTCCCGCGTATCACGCTGCCGGGAAGCCTGCTTTTCCATCAGCTCCGCCCGCAGCATACGCTTTGCCGCACGCGGCAAAGCATCACTCTTTTCCTTTACGCGCGCTCCTTCCGCGCTTTTCTTTGTTTTCAGTTCTTTCATCAGACTACACCTCCCCTGGGCGCGTGCTCATCAATTTGTAAAGTTGGGTGTCCTTTGGAATATCATTGATGAACGGCACCAGACTGCCGCCCATCTTCAGCAGGCCGCGTCCCGCTTCAGAATCCGTGACATACGAAAGCTGCGTATCCGAAATATGCAGAAGCTCCGCCAGTTTCGTGCGGTCCGACGCCGCCTGATTGAGCAGCACAAGAAATTCACTGTTGGAGATCATACTGCGTGCTACCTCGTTGTCCAGCGCCTGGTCCAGATTCTGAAATATCCCGCTGGCCAAAGCCCCGTACTTCCGGTATCTTTTCCATGATACATCCAGAAAGTTCGTGGACCACTCATAGGAAAACAGAACAGACAGCTCATCAAAATAGATCCACGTCCGCTTGCCGCGCAGGCGGTTCTGCATCACGCGCATCATGACCACCTCCATCAGCACCAGCATGCCGATGGGGCGCAGCTGCTGGCCCAGGTCCCGGATATTGAAGCACAAAACGCGGTTGTCCAGCTGCACGTTGGTGGGCTGTGCGAATGTGTTCAGGCTTCCCTTTGTGAAAATTTCACTGGCCAGCACGATATCTTTCGCCAGTTCTTCCTTCTGACACTGCAAAACACAGTAAAGGTCCTGCAGTGTAGGAGCCTGCGGCTTTTTGCTGAATTTCTCATACAAATCGAGCACCGCGCGGTCGATGATGGATTTTGCCCGGCGTCCGTTCGTCTGCACATCCAAAAGATGCTCGTACAGCGTAAGGATAAACTCGGACTTGAGCGAAACAGGCTTTTCCCCTGCCTCATAGCCCTTTCCCAGCTCCAGCGCGTTCACATGCTGCGTGCTGTCCGGCGCAAGGCGGATGTTCTGCCCTCTCACCGCATCCACCACCGGGCCGAACTCCGCTTCGGGGTCGCAGATCAATACATCATCGTCCGTGTTCAGAATAACGTTCATCAGCTCCCATTTCGCGGCCATGCTCTTGCCGCTGCCCGGCACACCAAGATAAAAACCGTTCCCGTTGAGCAGCAGCTTGCGGTTGCAAATGATGCTGTTCCGGCTGATGGCATTTCTGCCATAATAGATACCGCCCCGATCCATCACATCCTGCACGGAAAAGGGCGTCAGTGCCGCCGCGCTCTCTGTGTTCATCGTGCGCATCGCTTCAATTTCCCGTAAGCCGTAAGGCAGCGCCGTGTTCAGGCCCTCCTCCTGCTGGAAATGGAGCGTATTGAAACGGCACAGGTCGCCCCGCGCCGTGGCCGTGATGGCCTCCGTGTCACTGTTGAGCTGCGCATAGCTGTCCGCCAGATGCACCAGCGTCACCAGCACAAGCACCATCCGCTGGTCCCGCGAGGTCAGATCATCCAGCAGCGCCTTCATTTCCTGCCGCATCTGCTGCATCTCATAGGGAGGCTCCGCGGAAAAGTTGTGGTTCGCATTCTGCTTTTGCTGCCACCGGGTAATATCCGTCTCCACGGCAAGCACGCGCTTTTGCATGTCCGCCACTGCCTCCTCCATGGGGACCGGGACGATCTGGATGGACAGCATCAGATTCTGCGGGAATTCGCACAGCCTGGTGATCGTTTCGTCCTTGAGAAAATTGGGATAGTCCTTTAAAAACAGTACGCGCCCGAACTTTTTGCCCATGATGAAATGGTCGCTCTTGAATTGCAGGCTGTCCGGCGCGATAGAGTCCCGGAAATCCTGGCCACGCGCCATGGCCTGCGAAAGGTCAAAATTGAAATACTGTTCTTCCCCGCTGCGAAAAAAATCGTGCAGGATGCGGATGCGGTCATGGGAAGAAAGCTCTGTAAGCTGGCTGGACAACCGCCCGAATCCAGATGCAAGCTCTGTGCCGGCGCGGGCAAAAAAACTCCTTGCCTCCTCAATACTCCGCCGCTGCACGGAGAGAACGATGTATTTCTCCCGGAAAATGTTGTTGCTCCATTCCGTGCGCTCCCGCACGATCTGGTTGTATTCCTCCCGCAGCCTGTCCATATCATCGCCGCGCAAATGCATCAGCATGGTGTTTTCAAATTCCACCGGGTCGATGCGGCGATTGTTCGTGAGCACCTGCACATATGCATCATCCGGCCATGCGTTGATGACGCTGCAGTAGCGCATCAATATTTCCGCCTGGTCCGCTTCCGACGCCACGGCGTAGTTCACATCCTGAAACCGCCACACCTTGGAATACCGCCCGCTGCACAGCCATATCCCGTCCCGGTATATCTTTCTGACCGGAATAGACTCCTGTACGGAGCGCGGTCCACGGAAGCTCTCTCCATGCCTGATCAAACGGTTAAAAATCTGTATTTTCATTCTGCATTCCCCATTCATCGTTCCTGTTTTCCGTCCCGCTGCCGCAGGCGGCTTTTGTGAAGGTCTTTTGCCCATTCCGGGCGGATGTACTGCAGCCGGATCGTCAGAGACGCGGCGTCCCGCTGCATTTCCCGGTATGCGATCGCATTGTTGACGTCCAGAAAATACATCTCCGGTTTTTGAGCTTCTTCATCTGTTCCGCAGACCATCCAGCCCTGTACGAGTTTTTCCTGTTCCACTGTTTCAGCCCTCCATAACATTGAAACGGGACGGGGCAGCTCAAGCCGCC
>OFMK01001603.1_pt1 | contig 15474 bp, 15 predicted proteins | sample 1541781 | NCBI WGS metagenome assembly OFMK01 (sample SAMN04209250, study PRJEB22552) | human gut metagenome | biome: gut; material: feces | host: Homo sapiens | place: USA: Oklahoma
GAAAAAATATTGTTGGCCCCTGTTCTTTTGCCGTGGCATTGGTCCTCCTTTCCCCCTACCACATTACACCTATATTATACCTCTGGCCCAGGGGGTCAGCAAGGATGCCTCCGCCTTGGGACACTTTGTCTCAAGGCCGGAACAGGCTGCGGTGTAAGGGTTACAGGCCGCTGCGCTGGCGCAGGAGGAACGCGCACAGCGCGTCCTGGAGGGTGGGACCATCTTCGGCAAACTCGATTTTCACCCCCACACCGCCCACGCAGAAGCAATAGGGATTGGCGGCTTGACGGAGGAAAGAGGACATCCGCTGTTTGCGGCTCTGGCTGTTATCAAACGCCATATCGCCCACATCGGGCAGCATATCCGCGCTCACTGCGCCGATATTGACGCTTTTCATTTTTATAACTTCCTGCGCTGTCAACTTCATGGGGAAAGCCTCCTTTTGTCGTTGGTGGAATGATCACGCTCCCTTTCTCTCTCTATTGGGAAAGATACAGCGGACGGCAGTTGCCGTCCGCTGCTCTATTATTTGGTTTGGGACAAAATGTCTCATTGTCAGTAGCGGCTCCGTTCGTAGAGAGCCTGGGCTTCGTCCAAAGCGAGGAAATCAAAGACTTCTCGCAATTCTTACATGACGCGCTCAATATCGGCGGGCTTAAAGCCGCACCGCTCCATGGCGGCGATCACATAGCCACGGCAGGCTCCCTCGTTCCAGGGCTGGGAGAGCAGGGCTGCCAACTCAGGATCACAGCTCACGGCCCGCCTCCCGTTTCTCCCGTTGCTCTTCCTCAGCCAGCGCAATCACAGGGAGGTTTTGCAGCTCTTCCAAAGGAATCCCTTTATTCAGGCGGTCCCGGTCTGTTACAAGAATCGTGTCCACCTTGCCATCCCGTACAGCCTGTATGACAGCCTGCGCGCCGGGATTGTCCAAGGTGGAGCCGAGATAGCCGACATCCAAATACATCCCGGTAACTTCAATTCCATTTTCTTTTGCGTAGTCCAGCAGGCGGAGCTGCTGGCCCCGTATCATATCCAGCGAAAAAGATGTGGACGTGGATATGCGGCAGTAGAGAACAGCTTTCATGGAATGACCTCCTTTGTGTTCGCCCGCACAGCCGCCGGACCGAAGCTGGGTCCGGCACGGGTATAAAATTCTTCCTATATACCCAGGGAGGTTTTAGGCCAAAAACGAAACGGTTGCACGAAAAAAATTGAAAAAATTTTTTTGAGTGTATAAATCTATACTAAAAACTGGTTAAGAGCCGCACATACAATTTTCCTCCTTCGACAAAAATAGGCCAATCCGCACAAGGCAGACTGGCCCATTTTGGCAAGTGCTTGTCTTGCCCTGAAAAATAAGTTATGAAAATTTCTCGCTTTGCTCTATCTGTAATTCACCCTTTTTCAGCCGGAACACCACATCCGCCTGTTTTGCCAGCTCACCTGAGTGGGTAACAACTATCACGCATTTCTTCATCTGATGGGCGCTTTCTTTCAAGATTTCCGTAATATCCCCAGCCGTATCCTCGTCCAGATTGCCGGTAGGCTCGTCCGCCAGAATCACCGGAGCTTCGCTTGCGAGCGCCCTTGCAATGGCTACCCGCTGCTGCTGGCCGCCGGAGAGTTTCAGCACGTTCCGTTTGGATTCCTCCCTCGTCAGCCCCAGCCGTTCCAGAAACGGGAGTGCCGGTTTCTTTGAAGTCAGCCGGACATTCTCCTGCGGGGTCATATAGTCAATCAGGTTGTAGCTCTGAAAGATAAAAGAAACATTCTTTTTCCGATGGCCTGCCAATCCGGCCTGTGCAATGTCTTTCCCTTCAAACAGGATATTCCCGCTTGTGGGGCTGTCCAGACCGCCCAGCAGGGATAGAAGGGTTGTCTTGCCGCACCCGGACGGGCCGAGAATAGCATACATTTTTCCCGCCTCCATCTGCGCATTGATCCCTCTCAGCACCTTCCTCTTTTTGTCATAAGAGTATGTTAGGTTTTGCAGTTCCAAAATTCCCATAGAGGCACCTCCTATTCACCTTCGGGCACAAATTCATAGTCAAAATCATAGTCTTTTACTTTATCCGGCACCTCGTAATCTATGATGGGCGAGCCGGATTGCTCCTGCGTTTCGTCTGATTTATTCTCCTTGGGGGTACACCCTGTGAACAGCAATCCCACAAAAAGGAGGACAGAAAACATTTTCCATACTTTTTTCATATCGTTACCGCCTTTCTCAGCTCATTTTCGATAGAATTTCCCGCGGTTTCAGCCGCATGACGGAAATTGAGGATATTCCAGCGGATACCGTTACAATCCCGATCCCCAGCAGGAATAGGAGGCCCATTTCCTCAAGCTGTACACGAACCTGTAATTCCGGGGTTTCGATTTCCGGCTCACCGGTATCTGTTCCGGCCTCCCCACGGGTTCCGGCAGATAAGCCGTCTTCCTGCTGCGCCTCCGTTACCGCCTGCCCGGATTGCAATACGTTTCCCATCTGGCCCGCAATGGCGCTGGCGGAGAAATAAGAGAGGGAAAATGCTAATATCGCAATCAGCAAAACCTCGGCAATATACTGCCCTAAGATGGACAGCTTGCCGATCCCAACCGAGAGCAGGACGCCGGTTTCATGGATGCGGGTTCTGGCCCACATGGTTAGAATGAGCGAGAGGATGGCGATGCTTACAATCAGCACGATCATCAAAATGGTGGATACCAGCTCCGATAACTGTTCCAAAGAGGACGCGGCGTTCTCATAGTCCTCGTTATCAACCAGAAAAGAAAAGCCTTTCCAGTCCACGCCGCTGATTTCCTTTACTTTAGAAATGATTTCCTCCATGTTCTGCGGGTCGTCCACCGATACCGTCAGCTCGTTAAAGCCCTGTATTGCGGGGCCGTTTTCGTAAGCCACCAAAGTGGCAAGGTCGGTGATGATAAGGTTTTGTATTTTATCGTAGGTTGTCACCTGATCGTTGATGCCTTCGATTTCTTTTGGAGAGAACAGGCCCACAATCTCAATCTCCACGCCTTTGTCCGTCTGGATTTTGTCACCAATTTTCAGGCCGTTTTTCTCAGCCAAATCCTTGCTGATCAGCCCCTTGTTTTTGTCGTCCGGCAGGATATGCCGCCCCTGCGTCAGCGTAAGCTGCCCGGAAGTAAACCGGGTAAGTTCCTCGCTTTTCCATGTGCTTAAAATCTTTGAGGATGCGCGAAATTCTTCCTCAATGGGGATATTGCCGGTAAATAGTTCCAGAGAGGGGAACGCCGCCAGCCCCTCCACGGTGGCGCTGCACTCCTTGATCCCCTCAATTTCCCGGATTTGCTCTACCAGCTCCGGGCTGATCTGCTGGGTGGAATACATCAGGGTTCCGCCCTCCACGCTTTCCACCTTCAAATAGGGGTTGTTTTCCGTGTAGTCAAAGCCAATGAGAAAACTCCCGCCAAGGCTTTGCCGCAGCTCCTGCTGGGCGGCTTTCGAAGCGTTCCCCAGTGCCAGAGCGGTCAATACAAAGGTTGCCATCACCAGCAAGATGACAAAAAGAAGGATACTCTTGCCCCTCTTGCGGACGATATACAGCCACGCTCGATTCATAAAGTTCATAGAATGACCTCCGTTTCATATAGGATAAGTGTTGCAACGCTGACAGCATAGCACCCCAATATGGAACCAGTATGAAACGGATAAAAAAGCAATCGCTTTATGAGAGATAAAGGGTAAAGCACATTCCCATTGGGTTTTTGGTCGCCTCAAATTGATAGGGCAGCCCAAGGGCCTTTGAAAGCGTATCTACAATATATAATCCCAGCCCATTCCCTCCATCTTTGCGATCTCTGGCAAAGTCTGGGCGGTAGAACGGCTCAAATACATGGGCCAGCTTATCCGGTGGGACGGGCGTACACTCGTTTTCTATTTTTATCTGCCGGGCCTTCAATATAACGGTGATCTTGCATCCCGGCTTTGTGTAAGCGACTGCGTTGGAGAGCAGATTGGACAGGATTTTTTCAAGGCTTTTCTTCGACGTATGGACAGGGCACTTTCCCTGTATGATGAAAGAAAATTCGAGTCCCTTTGCCTTCGCAATCAACTGATAAGGCTCGCAGATCGCCGGAAGACGCTCCGACAGGTCAAAGGTTTCCGCGTCTTGTTTCTCCTGTGTAAAATCCAGCCGGGAGGTATCCAGAATTTCTTTAATCATAAAGGAGAGCTGTCCGGTAATCTCCTTACATTCCAACAGACAGCGATCCCGGTCTTTGTATTTTCCAATGCCTAAGATCATGTTTTCCAAAATCGCGTTCAGGGCCGTCACCGGCGTTTTCAGCTCATGGGAGGCGGCCCGCAGGAAATCAATTTTTGACCGTTCCGCCTCACGGACGTTTTGCTTTTCTTCTTCCAGATTTTCAATGGTGGAAAGCAGGCTGGCATACAGCTTATTTACACGGGCGGCCAGCTCGCCAATCTCGTCCTTCGTATGCACCACGCAGATTGCAGCCTTATCCAGCTTTTCCATCTTTTCCGTTGTTTCCGCAATCTGCTTGATCGGCCTCGTCATGGCTCTGGAAAACAACAGGGAACACCCGGCGGATATGATGGCGCAGCAAAGCAGGGATACCGGCAGTGCTTTTCCGATAGCGGATTTTATCAAGATTCCGGTATTCACAGCACTCTCGATAATGGCCCCTTCCACGAAACGGTTGGTGCTTACGGTCATTTGCGGCGCAAGCACATAGAGAAAGACATGGGCCATCACAGCGACAAACAGCATCACCAGAAAGGTGTATAAGAAGATTTTAGTAAAGAGCTTTAAGTTTCTCATGGGTGTTCCTCATACTTGTAGCCAACGCCTTTTACCGTTACAATCCGGTCAAGACTCAGCTTTTTCCGTAAATTTTTAATGTAGGTATCAATCGTTCGGTCGATGATGGGGGTATCATATCCCCACAGCTCGTCCAAGATCTGCGACCGTGTAAGCACCAGACCTTTATGCTCCACCAGCAGTTTCAACAGTTCAATCTCCTTTGGTGTCAGGTCAATGGAGCCGTCCGGCCCGGAAGCGGTGTAGCCGCCAAAATCCACCGTAATATCGCCCATCTGGATTTGGTTCAGTTCCGGGCTTTTCCCGCACCGCCGCAGCAGGGCCGTCACCCGTTTCCCCAGCAAAAGCATGGAAAAGGGCTTTGTGATATAATCATCCGCCTGTTCATCAAAGCTGGCCGCCTGAGTAGGTTCATCGTCAAGGGCAGTGAGCATTAAGACGGGGATGTTGCTTGTCCTTCGCAGTTCTTTTAATACTTCTAAGCCGGTTCGTTTCGGGAGCATAATATCCAGAACCACTAAATCAACCGATTTCTCCCTTGCAATCTGCAAGCCCTGTTCCCCATCAAAGGCAGACAAGGTGGTATGCCCTGCGGAGCTCATGTATTCGCAGATTGCCTCGTTGGTGGTGGTATCGTCTTCCACAATCAATAAAACAGCCATTTTTACACCTCCTCGCTCCATCATACCAAAGCAATATGGAAAGAGTATGAAATGCTTTGTGTCAGATTGACAGTGTACTGGATTTTTATGAAAAGGCAAGCCTTTTATAATGGGCCAATCCGCACAAGGCAGACTGGCCCATTTTGTTGCGGTAAGTAATAGGTTTGTTTTCACAACCAAATTACTTTCGTTTAATAAAGATCAATTCAGCAATTCCGGCAACAATAACAATACAACCACTTATCAAACATATTTTGGCGGCTGTAGTATTTCCGTTTTCGGTAAGTGGTATGGTACTTGCAATAAGCCCGGCACCAGTTAAAAAAGATATTGTTTTTGCAATCACGCGAACCGGACAATGTCGCCATGCTTTGTTAGCCGCTCCGTCAACAGTTTTCTCGATAGCGTCACCCATACGTTCCATTGCAATTTCAATTTTTTCTTCAGTCATTTTTCTCTCCCATTTCATTAGGCGTAGTTTTGTAAAAACTACTATTTGAGCTGGTGTATTTTCGGTTGATTGACAATATTTCAAGAATTGCCACCGCAGTTGTACCAGCGACTGCTACAAATTTCATCCAAAACCACAGTCTACGCATAATAGAACCTCCTCATTCACTTCATTTTCTTCTTAGTACGGCTATTTCTATAATCTGTGCCGCAATAACAACACCTCCACCGATTAAACAAGCTTTTGCCGTCTTATGATACCCCTTTTCTTCCAATGGTACAGAGCTCGCCATAAGCCCCGCACCTGTTAAAAAGGTAAATGTTCTTCCCACTAACCGTACTGGACGAAATCCCCACATGAAATCCATAGATTTGTCAACGACCGTTGCTGCACCTTCAACGACTGTTTCAACTGCATTTCCAAAGTGTTCCATTGCATTTTCAAATCTTTCACTCACAGAAAATAAAACATATCTTTGAGGAGGACGCGATCATGCTGCAAATATCTGAAATCGTAAGGAAAACCGAGAAAATGTTCGACCTGTTCAACGAGCATTTTTATAACAATGAATTGACTCGCCCGGCGATCACCGTATCCCCGGACGGAGGGCGTGGGGCTTACGGTTGGTGCAGTATCAATGAAATCTGGAACGCCAGCGGTGAGAAATACCGGGAAATCAATCTTTGCGCTGAGTACCTTGACCGAACTATCTTCGAGCTGGCCGCCACGCTCCTGCATGAAATGGCGCACCTCTATAATCTGGTTCATGGCATCCAAGACGTAAGCAACAACGGCTATTACCATAACCTGAAATTCAAAGCTACCGCCGAGGCTCATGGCCTGCACATTGAGAAGCACGACAAATACGGATGGACAAAAACAACGCTGGCCCCGGAGGCTGAGGCATGGATCAGGGAAACCTTGGGCGAGGATAAAATCAACGCCAGCCGCCTACCGGTGGAAGGAACCACCAAAGGCGGGAGTAAAAAATCCAAGAATCGCAGTATCAAATATGTCTGCCCTTGCTGCGGCACCATTATCCGGGCAACGCGGGAGGTCAATGTAGTTTGCGGAGATTGCGGAGAGCCTTTCGAGCGGGCATAAAATAAGGGAAGCGGGAGCCGCAAAGGTTCCCGCTAAATTGTTTTATATGAGATATGAGGTCAATAGCTGGCGGTAGACACTTTTTAGCGTTTCCTCATTTTCCTTATTCATAAAAATCGGAGGGGGTGCAAAAATGATCTGCCAAGCCTCTATAATGCCATCATACCAGAGGCAGGCCCGCTGGTGAGCTGTATTACCAAACTCACAGAAAATAAAAAAAGACCGGAAAGGCCGATATTAAGGACTTTTCCGGGAATAAGCAGGTAATATTAACTTATTTGAGTAGTTTAGTAATGCACTAAACTTTGTTCCTTTAGACATCATATCCTCTGCTTTCAACTTTTCCGTTACGCCTTGCCTTATCGTCATTTCCTTTATCAGATACTCCGCCATATTACACGCCGAAGTATCAATATCTACAAGGTGTTCATTTAGTTTTCCGCTTGTCAGCAGATTAAAATATAAGACTTTCTTGTATTCCCTTAAATATCGTTCTCTCATTCTTCCGTATTCTGAGAGGGTAGGCGGTTCTTCTATCGTTAAGCAGGGATAGTAGTAATCTCCGATGAGTTCGTACTGGATACCGGTTCTTTCATCTGTGATAAATCTTTGCATAGTGCTTTCTCCTTTTGCTTCTTATGGTAAAACTCCAATGATTTCTTGTTGTGATTTACCTTTGTACATTCATCAGAACAAAATTTTTGCTGACTGTGTGTAGGCCAGTATAACTTGCCACACACTTCACATTTACGCTGACGATAATAGTGATCGCCTTTTTCCGCCTCTCTGTCAGCTTTCACTTTGTCCTGTCTTGCTTGGTTGCAGCACTCCTTTGTGCAGAAAATCTGTCGGTTGCTTGTAGGGGTAAACTCTTTCCCACAATGAGGACATATCTTCGTTTTGATGATTTCACCGCCATTTTCAGCAATTTTCTTCGCCTTTCGTTTCTCTCGGTAGGCTTTTTCACGCTTACGCTGTTTTGCCAATCGTTCTACTTCTTCCTGTTCCTCCTGTGCCTTTATCTCGGCAAGTTCTTCTTCCGTATAGGCAATATCGACTTGCCCAACATAGTTAAAATAAATATCAACCTTTTGTGTTCGTGCTTTTCCCACTCCCTCCGCTTCATAGACAACAATCTTGTCAATAAGTTCGTGAAACATCAAATCGGAGATTTCTGTCGGCTCTTTGCACTTGGGTATCAGAGAAATGAAGTGCTTAATATCCACTGTATTTACTTTTTCTTCGGCAAGTGATTTTTTCATATCCTCAATCTTTGTTTCCAGTTCTGCCTGCTCCTCATCATACTGCTTCATCAGTTGCTTGTACTGTCTTTCGGGCAGTAATCCCGATACGAGATTTTCATACAAGCCACGAATAAGAGCAGTCAGTTCATCATATCGTTTCTCAAAACGGTGCAGTTCCGACTTATCCTGCTTCGGCTTATCTGCCTGTTTCTCATTCCAAAGTGCTTGCAATTCCTTTGCAAAGGCTTCTTCATCATTCAAAACAAACCTTGAAAAGCGTTTGACTGTCGATAATATCAAGGCTTCAACATTATCAACACTAATAGAGTGGGAAGTACAGGAATTAACTCTGCTTGCATACCCACCGCAACGGTAAAAATACTGCAAAGAACGGTCTCTTTTACTGTAATGTGTCTGTAAGGTCAATCTTCTGCCAAAATCCGCACAATACAGATAATCGCTTAATCGGTTGGTATGCGTTCCCCTTGCCGCAGCTCTTTTCACTCGTTTCTTTCGCTTCTGAACGCTGTCCCAAAGTTCTTACGATATGATTGGCTCGTGGGTGTTGTAAAACACATACTGCTCATCTTCATCGGTAGTCTTTCTTTTGTGCAGTTTGAAATTGGTGCTGACAGACTTTCTCAAAACAGTATGCCCAAGATATTCCTGCCTGCTTAAAATTCTTCTCACACACGATACACCCCAAATATAAGGGTCTGAAAACTTTATCCCGTTATACTGTTCGGGGTGGTATTCCTTTGCGTGTGCCGCCGGTATCATTACCTTTTCTTCGGTCAGTATTTCTGCGATTTCTCGTGGACTTTTGCCCTCGTTGGCAAGCAGAAAGATATGCTTTACCACCTCAGAAGCCACAGGGTCAATCACAAGCGTTTGTTTGTCGGTTGGTAATCGGTTATAGCCATAAGGGATTGAACCACTACAACGCTTTCCGTCTTTCATTCGAGCGTCAAACACAGCCTTGATTTTATTGCTTGTGTCTTTGGCATACCACTCATTCATAATATTCAAGAACGGGGCAAAGTCATTATCCGAAGCGTTATCGCTGTCAATACTGTTGTTTATCGCAAGGAAACGGACATCTTTCTGCGGAAATAGAACTTCCGTATAAAAACCTACTTGCAGATAGTTTCGTCCTAATCGGCTCATATCCTTAACAATAATCGTTGCGACATTACCTGCTTCTACTTCCTTAATCAACGCTTGAAAGCCGGGGCGATTAAAATTTACACCCGAAAAACCATCGTCCACAAAAAAGGTTGGGTTGGGGAAGTGATTCTCTTTCGCGTATTGAAGCAATATGGTGCGCTGATTTTGAATGGAATTACTCTCACCCTCGTTGGTGTCCTCCTGAGAAAGTCGGCAATACAATGCTGTGATTTTATCTGCTGCCCTTGACATTTCTGTCTCCTCCTTTAATGGGGCAGCGTTCCGCACAGGATTGGGTGTCTCCATTATACCAGAGCGAATGGTATTTGTCATTCCCGGCCCTCCCTTGTTTCGATGTTTTTCCCCATGATGCGTTCCAGTTTTCGATCCAGCGGTTCTGTACCGTCATAGGTGCCGGTGATAGCGTAGACGGTGCCGCCGATCCTCCGCTGGAGGGTGAGTTCCGGCAGCCAGTGGGCAGAGAGGTTTTTGACGCGGACGCGTCCATCCTCTATACGTACAATCTTCTTATTCTTGCTCATAGCGTCCTCCGTAATAGATTTAATGCCGCGTGGCGGACATTTTGTCCGCTACGTTGTCCTGTTTGCCTGGCCTGAATCAAGTATGCAAAATGCACACTTGGTGTTCCTTGAAAATCAAAACGTCAAAATGACGCTCTGATTCTGCCGACGTTCTGGACGTGACGTGCAAAATGCACGCCACGTCCAGTCATTCTTTCGTCCTTTCTACGGCCAAAGTCAATCTACCCGCAGAAAGGAAAGCTCCCCTATTTCTTTCCCTGCTGGGGAGTCGGTTTTGACCCACTTTTTCAGAAGCTTTTTTGCAGCAAAGCCCGTAATTTTTTAAGCAGGGCCAGCTTTCTCCGATGGAAGGTGAAAAGCACCCAGCCCAAGACAGCGCTGGCCTGCCGCTCGGTTCTGTCCAACACATAGAGTTGGGTGATGATGTCCCGTTCCTCCGAGGACAGGCCGCGCATCAGGTCCTCCAGCCAGATGGATGCTATTGCTTCTTTCTCCGGGGATGGGCCAGCAGAGGCAAACTGCTGGTTTGCCTCCAACAGCCGCTCATAGGAATCCTCCCGGCTGGGGGTAAAGGCGACGGTCTGCGCCTCCTGGTCACAGGAAACCTTCTCTGTTTTCAGGTCGTAGGTGAAGTATTCCTCTTTGCGCCCGTAGTGGTGATAAGTCCAGTAGACCTGCTCACTGACGGGAACCGCTTGCCTATCTATGTAGAGATAATATTTCTTTTGTTCTTCGCTCATGGCGTTACTTCGAAAGTTGGAAAAATAAAATGTTCAAGCTCTCGGATGGCGCCCCACGGCAGCGGGGCCATTTCCCGGCGTTTTCCCAAATGAATTGCAGGAAAACTTCGACAGCGTACCCCAATATCCCCACAAAAATGATAGAGGATATTCGGATACTCTGTCGAAAAGAAAAAGCGGCACGAGCAGCCACATAGCTGCCCGCACCGCTCTGACCGGCGGGGCGTTGCTTCGCCTCACCAAACCCCTTTCCGAGGCTTCCAATAACGGGTCTGATTCATGGAACTACCTCAAACCAATGTAAGGGTCTAATCTCTGTTGAAAAGTTGTAGAGAAGGGGGCAGAGGACAGGCCCCCAGTCTCTCAGAACAGGCTTGTTGGGTCAATTTTCTACAAAACGCTCACAGAACCGCATCATAATCACGGCATTCTGCGCTCTGCTTGCCTGTCCCTGGGGCGACAGGGTGGTGTCGCTGGTGCCGGAGATGATACCGCCCCCCACGGCCCACTCCATAGCCTCCTGCGCAAAGGCGGACACCTGTTCCGCATCAGCGTAGACGGTCAGGTCGGCTCTGCCGGTCACTTCATAGCCCATGGCTTTGGCGTATCGGTAGAGCATGACCACCATCTGCTCACGGGTGATGGAGTCATCCGGGCTGAAATGCTCATCGTTGTAGCCGCTGGCGATCCCATTCAGCCGCGCCCAATAGACCGCCGTGCCGTAATACGCCGCGGCGTCCACATCGGCGTAGGGATAGCCCCAAATCTCCTCCTCAATGTCCGGGGAGCCTGCCAGCCGGTAGAGGATGGTGACGATCTGCCCGCGGGTGGTGATTCCATTGGGGCTGAAGGTTGTACCGCTGGTGCCTGCCATCAGGCCGTTTTCATAGACATATTCCACCGCGTCATAATACCACGCACCGGGTTCCAGATCGGTGAATGGCAGACCGGGCGCTTTCTTCTCACGGAAGGTAACTTCAATGGTCACCTTGCCACTGGGCTGGGTGAAGGTGTAAGTGCCATCGCCCTTGGCCGTGACCTTGACCGGATCACCGTCGCGGTCCGTGACAGCCACTTCATATACCATGTATCCCTCATCCGGCTTGGGGGTAATGGTCACTGTGTCGCCCTTGCGGGGACGGGTTGGACTGACCGTGACAGTACCGCCCTCCGTGTCCTCCACATCGGGCTGGTAGCTTGGCCGGGAGGAACCGGAGGATACGGCGCTCCAAGTAGCTGTAAGGGTCACAGCCTGCTCCGGCATCTCAAAAGTGATCTCCGGCTTGGATTTCTCATCTTCCGACAGAGTAACGCCTTCAGCCAGCCATTCCTGGAAGGTATAGCCGCTCTTGGTGCCGGCGTTAACAGTGACCAGCTCGCCGGGGCGGTACTCGCCTGCGCCGCTTGCGTTCTCTCCGCCTTCCGCAATGGTCACCGCGTAGGGCATGGCTGGGATCTGCGGGCCGCCTTCATCGAAGGCAAGATCGCCGCCGCCTTTGTTAACGCCTTCAATAAACTCCTGTGTGCTCATTTCCTCAGTTTCATGCTGTTCGGCTCCGAGCTCGTCATTGGTCGGAGTCCCATCAGTGGCTGTAATAGAACTGTCATAGTGGTTGTTGCTGAACTGTCCGCCTTCCGGGGCAGTGGGTGTGATGGGGTGCTGTTTGCCGCCCTCGCCGGTGGAGACGGTGCCCTGAGAGATGCTGTTGGAGATGATGGTTCCGGTGGCGGAGGTATCAACATCGCCCGCGATGCCGCCGGCGGTGCCGCCGCTGCTGCTGGTGTTCTCCACCTCGCCCTTGTTGATGCCATTGTCTATGACAGGGGTGTCCGTTCCGGTTCCACTGGCAATGGAGCCAACAATGCCGCCCATGGAAGCCCCATTGCCGCTCAAATCCCCGTTGTTGATAGAGTGATCAATCGAAGCGCTATCCAAGCTGCCAGCGATACCGCCCGTATTTTTCACTCCCGTACCCTCAGCGTTGATGGTGCCGTTATTGGTATTGTAGGAAAGCTGGGATCCGCCAGAGGCGCTGCCTGCGATGCCACCTGCTGTCTGCGCAGGCTCAAAACCATTGCCAAGCGTGATGGTGCCCTGATAGACGCAGTTTATCACTTTAGTCGCTTCAGCTCTGCCCACAATGCCACCCAGATTGAGACTAAAGGCTCCAGCAGAGAGATCGGTGTCCGACACGCAGCTTTCAATGCAGGCCTTTTCGGCCTGCCCCACAATGCCACCGGCGTTGTAAGCCAAGTATTTGTCGATGGTGATTGCAAAGTCTTTGGTCTTACAGTTCCTGATGACGCAGCCCTCGTCTGCCATACCGGCGATGGGGCCCAGACCGCCTGCCGCACCGGTACTCATTCCACTCACAGACCCGCTCAGCGTCAGGTTCTGGATGGTGCCCGTTGTATAACCAAAGAGGCCGACAGAGTCATCGACACCGTATTCTGGAAGTTCGATTTGAAGGCCACTGATCGTATGTTCCTTACCATCAAAGGTGCCGGAGAAGAAATGATCCTCGCTGACTCCGATGGGCGTCCAGGTTTGCCCGCTCAGGTCGATATTGCCGGTCAGCTCCACCGCCACATCGGTGTTGCCGTCGTAGATGCCATCGTTCACTTCCCTGGCAAATCGCATCAGATCTTCAGCGGTTCCGATTTCCACATGGGTAACGGACGCCTGCCGGGTGACATTGAGGGTGTAAGTCTTGGCAGTCACACCATCCTGGGCGGTGACCACCACCGGGATACTGTTGTCTCCCTCGGTCAGCTCCACGGTAACGGTGTAGCTGTTTTCACTGTTCGCAGGCCTGTTGCCCACAGTAACCGTCGCATTTGAACCCGAGGGGACGGCAGTGATGGAAACCTGGGCGCTGTTCACTGTGGCGGCATACATATCATGCTTATAGTTGCTGAAAACAGGATCAAGTGTGACTGCGCCACCGTCAAGAGCGAGGGAAGCAAGATAGGCGTCGCTGGTCACGGTCACCGGCTTGGCGTTGCCGGTGGGCACAGTTGTGTCGTTGACCACGACATTGGCCCCGGTCTCGTTGATAATCTCGATATCGTCAGTGGCATCCGGCACCTGGGACACCTGGAAGGGGCCATCGTACCGGTCCGTTGTGAATGTAATGTCTTTTTTCTCTCCCTCGACCACCGTCTCTATGCCGTTGGGCAGGAGGGTGATGTTCCGGTCCACATCGGTGAGCTCCACAACGCAGTCTTCGTTCAGGCTGTTGGAGAACGCTTCCTGAGCGATCGCTGTGCTGAGCAGGGTCTCCAGGGAAATGGACAGCTTTTCCGTGCTGTTGCTGTACAGGATGGAGCTGCCGATTTGGGTCACGCTCTTCGGCACGGTGAATTCGGTGAGCTTCGTCCTGGCGAAAGCATTGTCGCCGATGGTCTGCACCTTGGGCATTTCGATGCTCGTCAGGGAGGACGCGCTGTGAAACGCCGAATCTTCTATGGTAATGACATTCGGGAGCGTTATGGATGTGATTCCACTTTGGTAAAAGGCATAGCTTCCGATGGTCTGTACTCCGGGCATGGTGATCTCGGTCAGGCTGTTGGTATTCCCGAATGCGTGTTCTCCGATTTCCGTCACACTCTCCGGCAAATTCATGGAGATAATTCCGCTTGCGTTAAAGGCGTACTCTCCGATGCTGGTAACACCGTTGGGGACGGTCACAGAGGTGACATCTTTTTTCCCGATGAACACATGTCTCCCGATGGCGGTGATGCCGGCATTCCCCGGAATATTCACCTCTGCGTTGTTCCCGCTGTACCCCTCCAGGACGCCGTTCAAGATGACGAAGTCGCCGTCTACCACCTGGATGACCCGATTTTCCTTCGTACTGCCGAATTGCTTGCCGTTTACATAGATGATGGCTTTGATCTGGCTGCTGTCCTGGGTTTGGTCGGTGACCGTGAAGCTGGCGCCGGGGGCGCTGGTCACGCAGTTGACAATTCGGTGGGCGAGGTTCAGGGTTTTCCCACTTTCTCCGCCTTTTCCCTCAACAGTCAACTCGCCATAGCCCAGGGTAATGTCCCGGTCCACGCCGGTTACGGTAAACGCATAGGACGCGGGGGAATCGGCTGTGCTCATTTCCCAAAAAGCGTATGTATTCACGCTCTCACAGAGTAGTGTCTTTAAGGAAACCGTCAGATCTTCTACATCGCGCCCTGCAAAGGCTTTCTCCCCAATCACTGTCACGCTGTCGGGGATGTTGAGAATCAGATTGAGATTATTGCTGGAGTCCGTGGCAAAAGCCCCTGTCCCGATGGTGGTCAGGGTGCTGGGCAAGATGAATTCAGTCACGGTCTTATTTTCCGCAAACGCATTTTCCCCAATCTCCGTCACGCCCTCGGGGATGGTGAGCTCTGTGGCATCGCCGGTGTAGCCGGTCACCTTGGTGCCTTCAATTTCAAGCCCTTCTGGTATGCCAGCGATAGATGAATCCGGATTCGCCGCAAGGGCCGTGGCCGGGAGCAGGCCCAGGCAGAACACCAGAGCCAGCAGGCTACTCAAGATTCGTTTTCTCATGTTGCAAAATGCCTCCTTCTTGCGGCAGATCCGCCGCATTTTTCATTGTAAATCCAGTTCCCTTAGAACGATAAAAACACCTATCGCGGCACAGTTATCCTGTGTCGCAATAGGCGTTCTCTCTCAGTTGATATGCGGTTTTGGACAGCACAAAAGGGCAGGAGTTACCCTGCCTGCCTGCCTGCCTGCCTGCCTGCCTGCCTGCCTGCCTGCCTG
>OFMK01001607.1_pt1 | contig 15434 bp, 14 predicted proteins | sample 1541781 | NCBI WGS metagenome assembly OFMK01 (sample SAMN04209250, study PRJEB22552) | human gut metagenome | biome: gut; material: feces | host: Homo sapiens | place: USA: Oklahoma
ATTACGTTGAAAGCCTCTTCGAAGAACACGCCTTCGCCGTACAGCTTCTCGATCATCTTGCGGGGGGCATGACCCTTGCGGAAGCCCGGTACCGTGATATTCTTGCCGGTTTTCTTGAATGCCTTGTCCTTAGCGGCTTCAAACTCCGCCTTGGTTACCTCGATGGTGAGCGCAACGATGCTGTGCTCCTGTTTTTCGGTATTTTTCAGTTCCATGTTGCCAATCTCCTTACTTGAATACTTCCATGGTATCTAAATTATTCTACCAGATTATTTTCGGGATTTCCATAGTTTTTTCTATTTTTTCAGAAAAACCGGCGTAAAATCCACATGATCGCCCGAAACCAGATGCCACTCGATGCCTTCCTGCTGCCCTTCCACAGCCCAGCGCAGGCTGTCCGAATGCAGGTGGCCGTAAATGCAGCGCTGCACGCCGTACTTCTGCATCAGGGCGATCATCGGGCCGCAGCGAAAATTCGCGTACAACGGCGGATAATGCAGGAAGCAGATGATTTCCTCCGGCTTTCCCTCGGCGCCGCATTTGAGCGAGGCCTCCAGCCGCATTAGCTCACGCCGGAATATCTTTTCGTTGTGCGGATCGGAAAAGTCCTCTTCAAACGGCCATCCCCGCGTACCGCACAATGCCGTTTTCTCATAGAAAAAGCAGTTATTGTGTAAAAAATCAATACTTGTGAATCCGTTTTCCTGCAAAAAACGGTGCATTTTAGCCGCCGTTTCCCACCAAAGGTCGTGGTTTCCCTTCAGGATCAGCTTGCGCCCCGGCAGGCTGTCGATCAAGGCAAAGTCGCTTTGGGCTTCCCGCAGGCTGATCCCCCACGAGATATCGCCGCCCAGTACGACCGTATCCTCCGGCGTGACAAGCGCACGCCAGTGCCGCTCGATCTTTTCCATGTATCCCTGCCATCGTCCGCCGAAAATATCCATCGGCTTTTCCACACCCGTTGCCAGATGCAGGTCTGCCAGCGTATAAAGCGCCATGCTTACAGACCCTTCAGCAGCGCAACCGTAGAAAGGATTTCCGCCTTATCCACCACACGGTCAAAGCGCGGCGCCTGATCTGCCAGAGCGGCCAGCGGCGCAGGTGCCTCCACACCGGTCAGCCCGGACAATACCGCCAGCTGCGAAATATCATCCCGCTCCAGCGTGCCGCCGAGCGCTTCGATCACCGCGCGGCAGAACTTGAACGGCGATGCCGTCGAAGCAATCACCGTCGGCGTTTCGTCGCCGGTGCGGGCACGGTACTCCTCGTATACGCGAACCGCTACCGCCGTATGCGTATCGCACAGGTAATGCTCCTGCTCCCACAGGGTGCGGATGGTTTCCGCTGCCTGCGCATCCTCGCAGCAGCCCGCATCAAAGTCCGCAGATATCTTTTCAAAAACCTCTGCTGCAACCTGATAGCTGCCATCTTCGGACAGACGTTCCATCAGCTCTGCCACCATCCGGTCATCCTGCCCGGAAGCCATGAACAGCAGGCGTTCCAGATTGGAGGAGATCAAAATATCCATCGACGGTGAGGATGTGGTGTAAAAATCACGGTTTTTATCGTACGTACCGTTCTTTTTGAAAAAGTCGGTCAGCACATTATTGCGGTTGGAGGCGCAGATCAGCTTGTTCACCGGCAGCCCCATCCGCTTTGCGATATATGCTGCCAGAATGTTGCCGAAGTTGCCGGTCGGCACACAAATGTTGATCTTTCCGCCCATTTTCACCGCGCCGGACTGCACCATATCGCAGTAGGCGGAAATATAATATGCAATCTGCGGCGCAAGACGGCCCCAGTTGATCGAGTTGGCGGAAGAGAGCATCATACCATCCCGATCGAGCGCCGCGCGCGTTGCCTCATCGGTGAAAATGCGCTTGACTGCACTCTGCGCATCGTCAAAATTGCCGCGGATCGCTACAACCTCAACATTTTCTCCCTTCTGCGTGACCATTTGCAGCTTCTGCATCGGGGAAACACCATCCACCGGATAATACACCATGATCTTTGTACCTTCCACATCATGGAATCCATCCAGCGCCGCCTTCCCCGTGTCGCCCGAGGTAGCAACCAGAATGCAGGCCGTACGGGTCTCGCCGGTTTTGCGCAGCGAAGCGGTCAGCAAATGCGGCAGCATCTGCAACGCCATATCCTTAAACGCGCAGGTCGGGCCGTGCCACAGCTCAAGCATATGCTTGCCATCGGCAAGCGGCACAACCGGCGCCGTATCCTTCCCGCCGAATTTACCGTCTGCATAAGCCTTTGCCGCGTACCCCGCCAGCTCCTCTGCCGAAAAGTCGGTCAGAAATTTGCCGAGCACCAGCGCCGAGCGGCCCTTGTAATCCATATTGGCCAATGCATGCCAGTCCTCCGCCGCAAGCGTTGGAAACGAGGTCGGGCAATACAGGCCGCCGTCCGGTGCGATGCCGTTGGCGATTGCATAAGCCGCAGATACCTTGCGGGATTTATCCCTTGTGCTTACATATTCCATCATCTGATACCTCCGCTGTTATCCCAGCATTTTTTGTATAAACCTATATGCATTCTCGTAGAACAGATCGTCCACGGTTTGCTGTGTGTAGCCCAGTGCGCTCATACGGTCAGCCAGACGGTACAAGTCGGCTGCACCGTCGATCCCGGCGGGCAGCAGGTCGCACCCGTCAAAATCGCAGCCCAGTGCAACGGTTTTCTCCCCGTACAGGCCGAGAAAGCGCTCAATATGATCGATCACATCATCAATCGACGAATCACTCTGCCGCACCAGAAATGGGGTGTACAGATTGATGCCGACCAATCCGCCGCGCCGCGCGATCTCTGCAAACTGCCGGTCGGTCAGATTGCGCGGATGCCGGCACAGGCCGCGCGCATTGCTGTGTGACGCCGTAAACGGCTGATCGATCGCCTCACACACCTCCCAAAAGCCCTTTTCGGACAGATGGGATACGTCCACAATGATCCCGCGCGCCGCGCACGCCTGCACCAGCCCGCGCCCGCTTTGGGTCAGCCCCTGCTCCTGATCCACCGCCGCAGGACAGCCAAACCGGCTGCAGCGGTTCCAAACCGGTGCGATCATGCGCACACCCGCATCATAAGCAATTTGCAGGGCATCCTCCCGGTCGGGCAGCAGCTCTGCCCCTTCAACCGAAAGGAACGCCGCCGCTTTGCCCGCACGTGCCGCTGCATCCAGCTCCGCCGCAGAAGTGCAGGGCATCAGCCAGTCTGCATTTGCCGCAAACTCCCGGCGGGCCGTCTGCAGCATTCGGTCAAACCGCTCCTCCGGTGGGGTATCCAGCAGGCAGCGGCGCGTCCGTGCTGCCGCTCCGTCCGGTGCGCGCGCACCGCAGAACAAGGCAAAAAACTGTGCATAGTGCGCATACTGCTGCACTGCCGGCCGGTTGATGTGCAGATCATTTTCCCGCAGCACCCGGCCGGTCTCGCAGCATTCATACAGGGTGTCGCAGTGCAGATCGAACAGCTTCATTCTCACCCTCCAAACGCATTTTCCCAATGATGAATCCGCGGCGGCAGCGGACTGTCCTCCGTGCCGTACACCTCGATCACATCGAAGCGCGGCTGCAGGCGCGTAGGATGGCTCTGCAGCCACTCCTGCGCTGCCGCAAGGATGCGCGCCTGCTTTTGCGGCGTAACGAATTCACGGGCAGCGGCAAACCGGTCATCCTTCCGCGTTTTGACCTCAACAAAAACAATATATTGCCCCTGCACCGCGATCATGTCGATTTCTCCAAACCGCGTGCGGAAATTCCGCATCTCAATCCGGTAACCCCGGTGCTCGAGAAACGCACAGGCGGCCGATTCTCCCCACGCGCCCCTCACCGCGGCGCCTCGGGATGCTTTTGATAGAATTTTTTCAAAAAGGTCTGCCGGTGGATCGGACAGGGGCCGTGCATCAGCAGCGCCTCGTCATGCGCTTTTGTCTCATACCCCTTATGCTTTTCAAAACCGTACTGCGGATAACGCTCGGCGAACTGCCGCATCAGACGGTCACGCGTTACCTTCGCCACAATAGAGGCCGCCGCCACCGACGGCACCTTGGCATCCCCGGAAACCACACAGGCATGCGGGATACACAGCCCTTCCGAACGGTTGCCGTCCACATAGGCAAAATCCGCCGGGCGGGTCAGCCCCTCAACCGCCTGCCGCATCGCACGGTAGGTAGCCTGCAAAATATTGATCTCATCGATCACGCGCTCATCCACCAGCGATACCGACCATGCAAGCGCCTGTTCGGTAATCGCATCGAACAGCATCTCGCGTTTTTTTTCGCTGAGCTTTTTGGAGTCGTTCAGCCCGTCGATCACAATACCGGCTGGCAGGATCACCGCTGCTGCACATACCGGTCCGGCAATCGGCCCGCGCCCGGCCTCATCCACGCCGCACACCGACGCATACCCCTGCGCCCATGCTTTTTCTTCAAATTCCCATGTCATATCATCAAATCTCCACGCACAAACGCGCAAACAAAATGGAAAATTGCCATGCAATTTTCATCACGATCCACAGCGCATACGCCAATCCTATCCTCCGGCTTCGGGCACCGTGCGCGGCATCCTCCAAAAGCCGTCTTAGAATAGAAAGCGCCTTGTGCGCTCCCTTATACGCTTTCGAGCGTGATCCGTCCCAGCACGCCGCCGCGGAATTCATCCAGCAGGATATGCGCCATGCGTTCGGTATCGATCTCTCCGCCGCGCAGCAAAAAGCCGCGCCGCCGCCCGGCCTGCTGCAAAAGCGCATAACCGAGGAAATCACTCTCCTCCGGAATCGAAATACCGTACCGTTCAATGATTGCCTGCGGCGCCTGCACAGCAAGCAGCTCCATCAGCTTACAGCCCAGCGTTTCCACATCAAGAATATCGTCTTTGATCGCTCCGGTACAGGCCAGCAGGATACCCACACGCTCATCCTCAAACTTGGGCCACAGGATACCCGGCGTATCCAGCAGGTCAATGCCGCTTTCCACCCGGAACCACTGGCTGCCGCGGGTCACGCCCGGCTTATCCGCTGCCTTCGCGGATTTTCGTCCCAGAATACGGTTGATAAAGGTGGACTTGCCCACATTCGGAATGCCGACCACCATCACGCGCACCGCTTTGCCCACAAGCCCCTTTTCGTTCCATTGCGCGATCTTATCCGCCAGCAGTGTGCGCACCGCGTTTGCAAACGCCTGCGTGCCCGTGCCTGCACGGCTGTCTGTTTCGATCACTGCCATGCCCTGACTGCGGAAGTATTTCGCCCACTCTGCGGTTTTCTGCGGGTCGGCCAGATCGATCCGGTTGAGGATGATCAGTCTGGGCTTGCCCGCTGCGATCTCATCCATATCCGGGTTGCGTGACACCTGCGGGATGCGTGCATCGACAACCTCGCACACCGCATCCACCTGCTTGATATACTCCGCCATCTGGCGGCGGGTTTTGGTCATATGACCGGGATACCACTGAATATTCATCCTTACGCCACCGATCCAAATCTGTCCAACGGGTAGACAACACGCAGCACGTGTCCTAAAATATATCGTTCATCCACCATGCCCAACTGACTCCAGCGACTGTCTGTGGAGTAATTGCGGTTGTCACCCATTACGAATACACTACCCTCCGGCACGGTCTGCGGATAGACCATATCACCCATTTTTTCCAGTGTATTGATTTTTTCCGCGATATACGGTTCATCTAACACTGCGCCGTTGACCAGCACATCCCCCGTGACCGGATCGATATCAACCGTATCGCCGCCGACCGCAATAATGCGTTTCACGATCGGCTGATCCCGATAAAAGCCCTCTTTACGGAGCACCACAATATCGCCCTTTTCCGGCTCATAGCTCCAGTTGCTGACCAGCATGATGCTGCGGTCTTCCAATGTCGGATACATCGAAGTACCATCCACCCCGATCAGCCGTACAAAAAATGTGAAAACCACTACAAAAAAAATCAGCACGACCATCAGGGATTCACCCCAGCCGAACAGTTCACTGGAAAAGCGGCCTTCCTGTTTTTTCTTCCCTTCTGTCTGCGTTTCCTGCATGATAATCCCTCCAAGCTGCAAACATACAATTTTATTATATCTGTATCTGCGCATACGCGCAAGTGCCAATCCGTTTTACAAAATGCAAAAACGGGGAGCAAAACGCTCCCCGTTTTTGTAGTTTTGACAAATCAAACCTTTTCTGCAACCTTAGCAGCCTTGCCTACGCGGCCGCGCAGGTAGTACAGCTTAGCACGGCGAACCTTACCGCTGCGTACAACCTCGAACTTCGCAACGTTCGGGGAGTGTACCGGGAAAGTCTTCTCAACGCCTACGCCGTAAGAAATGCGGCGAACGGTAACCGTCTGGTTTACGCCGGTGTGCTTCTTGGCAATGATGATGCCTTCGAACACCTGAATACGCTCACGGTTGCCTTCCTTGATCTTTGCGTGTACCTTTACGGTATCACCGATCTTCAGCTCCGGCAGGTCGCTCTTCAGCTGCTGCTCGGACAGTACTTTGACCAGATCCATTTTTCAGTCATCCTTTCGTCTTAGACATTCTTGCCCTATTTCTCCGGCAGAGAAAACCATGCTGCCATAAATAAGCAGAGGAATGCCCGTGTTACCGAAATATCATATCATATCCCATCATTCTTTGCAAGCATTTTTTTCGAAAAATATCCTCCAGATCACAAACTGCATGCTTGTGCCCTGTGCTTTGTTTATAGTATACTATATATGGATCTTATTTGTAAAGGAGCTCGATACCATGTGGGCTTATGAAAGCGTATTCTATCAAATCTATCCGATTGGCTTCTGCGGCGCGCCGCGCATCAATGACGGCATCACCGTTCCGCGCATCCGCAAGGCGGGCGACTGGGCCGCGCATATCGCCAAGCTCGGCTGCAACGCAGTGTACTTCTCTCCCATCTTCGAATCCGACAGCCATGGCTATGATACGCGCGATTTCCGCAAAGTAGACTGCCGTCTCGGCACCAATCAGGATTTTGCCGCTGTCTGCAAAACCCTTCATGAAAACGGTATCCGTGTTGTGCTGGACGGCGTGTTCAATCATGTTGGCCGCGGCTTCTGGGCCTTCCGCGACGTGCAGGAGAAAAAATGGGACTCCCCCTATAAAGACTGGTTCCACATCTCCTTTGAAGGAAACTCCGGTTATAACGACGGCTTCTGGTATGAGGGTTGGGAAGGCCACTACGAGCTGGTCCGCCTTAATCTGCGCAATCCTATGGTCGTGCAGCACATTTTCGACTGTATCCGCGGCTGGGTGGAGGCGTTCGATATCGACGGCCTGCGTCTGGATGTCGCTTACTGCCTGGATCAGGACTTTATCCGTCAGCTCCGCGCATTCTGCAACACGCTCAAGCCGGATTTCTTTCTTGTGGGCGAACTGCTTCACGGCGATTACAACCAATTTGTCAGCGATGATAAGCTGCACTCCTGCACCAATTACGAGTGCTATAAGGGTTTATATTCCTCGCTCAACAGCATGAATCTGTTCGAGATCACCCACTCCCTGCTGCGGCAGTTCGGCCCGGAAAACTGGACGCTGTACCGCGGCAAGCATCTGCTCTCCTTTGTTGACAACCACGATGTCACGCGCGCCGCCTCTATCCTGCAAAATCCCGCGCATCTGCCGCTCCTTTATGCGCTGCTGTTCGGTATGCCGGGCATCCCCTGCATTTATTACGGCAGCGAATGGGGCACATTCGGTGAAAAACATCAGGGAGACGACGCCCTGCGCCCTTCATTCGAAACGCCCGAATGGAACGGGCTGACCGACCGTATCGCCGCCATGGTCAAAGCGCATCGCAGCAGCAAAGCCCTGTGCCACGGCGATTTTAAGCAGCTCGTCCTGACGAATAAGCAGTGCGTCTGGGAACGCATCTGCGATGGAGAGCGCGTGCTGATTGCCGTCAATATCGACAGCGAGCCCTATACGGCGCATTTCGATGCGCGCTGCGGCCGCGCCGTCGATCTGATCACCGGAGAAATGCATGATTTCGGCGGCGGCAGCGAACTGCCCCCGTACTCTGCTTTTTTCTGGCAGTGCGAACGCTGACCTTCTTGCGGGTCTGCACCAACAAACGAAGCGCCTATGCAGGCTCCCTCTGCATAGGCGCTTATCATTTCAGAAAATCACGACCTCTTCAGCTAAATGTAATCCACCACCAAAGTGTGCACACTATTGTCCGACAAGGTAACCAAAAACTCCACATAACCGTCCGCACGGCGGAAGCGCTCCAAGGCTGCCTTGGTCAGCATAAGCGACCGGGACTGCAACATGTAATCCATACCAGCCGCCAGCGTTTGCACTGACCCGTTTTTCATCGCTGTCACGCTGCGCACAGTCCATTTGTCAAGCGGCAGTGGCAGTCTGGGTTCAACCGGCGAAAATGTGTTGTACTCCGCCACCGTCGCCGATGTGTTTTCCGGCGTTGAGTCGGTTACCCGCAAATCAAACGCCTGCCGGCTGCCGTTTTGCAAATCCACCGATATCGTATAGGTACCGGCACGCAGCTGCGCCAGCACACCGCGCCGCAGGATCAGCGCACCCGCTGTGCGGTCGAACGAAAAATCAATTTTAGAGAGACCCAGCACAACAGACTGGATATCCTCCTTCCGGGATACCCCCTCCGGCCGTAAACGCACATCCGCGAACCCACTTGCCTGATAATACCGGTCGAACACGGCCTGCGGCACGTGTTGCTGCTCTGTGCCGCCACTGACCTTTATCACAACGCTCACCTGTGCTCCGTCCGACAGACGCAGCATCAACCGATGCTCCCCCACGGGCAGACTGTTCAGGTATGCAGCCTGCACACAGACGCCTTTCTGCGTTTTCGTATAGTCGATTCTCTCCGACAAGGTTCTGCCGTTGCAGCTTACCGAGGTGACCGAAACATCCGCCGGAACTGTGATCTCCGCTCCGCTTCCTACTGTTTCCGACTTGTCATGATCCACTGCAATGCAATCAGGCGATACGCCTGCCTCGCTCGAAGTACTCACTGTCTGTCCGCCAATGGTTGCTGTTATGCCGTCAGCCAGCGTATAACCGGACACCGTGACACTGCTGGCAAAGCTTACACCCGGCGCACGGATCTCCGCACGGTATACCGTGCCATATCCGGTAACGGATGCCGCTTTGCGCGCTTCCATCCGGTAAACCGAGCTTTTCGCCGTCATGCTGACTGTCGCTTCCCCCACAAGGACCATTTCATCCACTGCTGCATCCACAGTCAGCGAAACACGGCTGTTGCCGTTCACCAGAATATTCGTAAACCCCCGTTCCTCAGCGCCCGAAAGAGATTTTTCATAAAGAGCGGCCGCGGTCTGCACCTCAACCTCCCCAATATGGGCAGCGCCCGTTGCAGTTACCTGCAGCAGGCGCCCCATCGGAGACGATACGATCACATGATCGCTCGTCGTATTTATCATTGTTACTGTACCACCGGATACAATCAGCGACCCTTCAACAATCACATTGGTCAGCGTGACCGCATCCGATCCCACACCCTCTGTAATATACAAATCGCCGGGAACGGTCACATCGGACAATGTGCAGCTTTCCGAAATGGTCACATTTTGAGTATCCGTTTTCAGATCGGCTGCGGTATATGCTTTGCCTGCCGTGGAAAGCGACGTGCCCATATAATAGTACAGGATCTTTGCCACCTCGCCGCGCGTTACCACGCGCTGCGGCTTGAACGTGCCGTCGCTGTAACCGCCGAGGATCCCCTTATCTGCCGCTGCCTTGATATAAGCCGCTGCCCAGGAGGACACCGCTCCCTTGTCGGTAAACGGCAGATCAGCCGCCGTAACATTGCCCGGATCAGCCTTGAACAGCCGTCCAATGATCACTGCCGCCTGTTCACGGGTAACTTTTCCCTGCGGATCCATACGGTTTGCCGCAACCCCGTTGATATAGCCGTATTTGACCGCAATCCGGACAGTATCATAATACCACGCATTTTTTGAAACATCGGTATAGGAAATCGCTGTCATCTCAGTAAAATGAAACGCCCGGTTGATATAGCGCATAAACTCCGCACGGGTCATCGCGCGATCCGGCTCGTATTTGCCGGTCGTCTGGCTTGGGTTGATCACACCCTCGCGATCCAGATATTCAATGTATTCTTTGGCCCAATGCCCGCTTAAATCCGATGCATGAGCCGCCGGAATCATCCCTGCCAGCAGCACGGCGCACAACAATGCGGATAACAGTCTCTTTCTCATATCAACACGCCCTTTATTGAATGCTACATTCAGTATAGCATACAAAAATATTTTTGACAACTACCATTCTTTTCATGTATTTTTTACAAAGCCTACAAATATCCTGCCCTTGCGGCTGGTACCGCCAAATGCTGTGATCCGTGCCCGTCCCGCACCGCGCACCGTCAAGCGGTCTCCCTCCTGCACCTGCCGTTCCGGCTTCAGGCATGGCATATTGTTCAGATACACCAACCCTTTTTCGATCCGCTCCTGCGCTGTTTTGCGCGGCAAACCGAAAACCAGCGCCGCAACACTATCCAGCCGTGGAGACGCAACCGATCCGCTTCCCTCCTTTTCCTCTGCCACAGGGACGCGCAGATCGCTGAGCGCCTCACGCGTCAGCGAAATCTGTTTTCTGCCGGCCTTGGCAAAATGCAGTAAAATAAATTCCGCCATTTCCTCCAGCACCAGAATATCCGCACCATCCTCGTGCACCAGAATATCCCCGATCACCGACCGGTCGATCTGCAGCCCCATCAGCGCCCCCAGATAATCCCGATGCGTCAGCGTATCTCCCTTACACTTACGGGCGCGCAGCAGGGCAAGCGGCGCAGCAGCGCGGGCGTCTTCTTCCTTCATATAATCCGGATAAAACAGGTAAACGCCGCGTTCGGCATCCTCATATCCGCCCCAGAACAGGGCATGGCCGCCTGCCCCTGCCAACCGGACTGCATCCGTGCACAATGCACGCTCTGCCATGGATAAAAAGCGCGTGCGGGTCATATAGCTGCGTGTCGTACAGATCTGCTCCTGATCCAGCAAACCAGCCAACAGCAGCCGCTCTTCCGCAGTGTGCGCCAGCGCAGCCAAAATCTCATGTTTCGTTTTCAAATCCGTCGGTCTCCATTCCCTTTATGCCACACCGCAGAACATCCTCCGTCTGCGGGCTATCATATGATGAAAAACGGACTTCCCCGCCCGTTCTGCTGAACAGTACTATTGTACTATTTTCATTTTTAAGATACAATAGAAAGAACACAGACTGCCCCCTGTTTTTTCATCCGGCAGTCGCTTCCGTTGGCACCACAAGACAAGGAGTGATCTGCTTTGGCAGTAAAAGATGCAGTACTTCACGCGCTGGAAGAAGCACGCGGCACACGCTTATCCGGCGGACGGCTGGCCGAGCAGCTCGGCGTCTCACGCGCCGCGGTGCATAAAGCGATCGGTGTGCTGCGCAGCGAGGGGCTGTCCATCGACGGCATCACCGGCGAGGGCTACCGGCTCGCGCCGGATGATGACAGCCTCACCGCTGCGGGTGTGCAGGCGCTGCTGGATACCCAAACGATCGGCCGCGAACTGCTGGTGTTTCCCACCCTTTCCTCTACAAATACTGTAATGAAAGAGCAATATCTGAACCGTCCGCATGGTTTTGTGCTGCTGGCCGAAAGCCAGACCGCGGGCCGTGGACGGCTTGGACGCAGCTTTTCCTCCCCACCGCACACGGGCATTTATCAAACCATCCTGCTGCATCCCACTCTGCCGGTGTCACAGATCCAATTTGTCACGATTGCGGCGGCTGTTGCCGCGGCAGAGGCGATTGAACAGACCGCAGGCTTTTCCCCGCAGATCAAGTGGGTCAACGATGTGCTGATGGAGGGACGCAAGCTGTGCGGCATCTTGACAGAAGCCTCGATTGAAGGAGAAACCGGCGCGGTCACTTCGCTTTGTGTCGGGATCGGCATCAACCTGCGTCCCAACCCCGTCTGGCCGGAAGAGGTACGTGCCGTTGCAGGCGCTTTAAGCGATTTCGGCTGCGTGCCGCGCCGTGCCGTGCTGTCCGCTGCCCTGCTTTCCCACTTCGAGCGCGCCTATGCCTTGCTGATATCCGGGCAGCAGGACGCTCTGCTGGCACGCTACCGCAGCCGTCTCTGCTGTCTTGACAAATCCATCACTGTCATCTCCCCCACCGGCCGCTATTCGGCTGTATGCACCGGGCTGGATGACAATGGCCACCTGCTGATCCGCACCGCGGACGGACAAACCCATCCGCTCTCCACCGGAGAGATCAGCATCCGGCTTTAACACCCCTATTTTACCAAAGGAGTTTTCCACCATGTTTCAAACCGCCGCAGGCATTACCATCCCTTTCCCCGAAAAACTGCACGAACAATATCAGCGCGAAGGCGACAGCCTGATCTGTAATCTAAGTTTTGAAAAGCTTGCCGATTTTATATCCGCTTACTACGCTATGCTGCAGGAACCCCTATTCTTAGCCATCCATCCCGACGCCGAGCAGGAGGAAGTGTGGTATTTGGACGGCATGACCAAAAAACAGCTTACCACCATTCTGGATGGCTATGGCGAACTGCTGTATCAGGACGGCCTTTCCGCTTTTGCTATCGGCTCGCTCGCTACGGAAGACGAGCTGTTTGTACAGAAATACAAGATACTTTCTCTATACAGCACACAAGCCGACCGCTACGAAGCGCTGCTGCAGCGCTTTGGCCTGACCCGTACAACACACCTGATCACCGCATGGGATACTTTTTCCGAACAACATCCCGGCTCCGCCGAACGTCTCGAGATCGCCGGGCAGACCGTACCGGATATGATCCAGGCACTGTGCGCAATCGGCATGTACCGTGGCTGAGCGTCATCCCATCATCGCGCTGCCCAAGTGTCTGAAAAACTGCTGCCTGTGCAGTGATACACATTTCCAAAATATCATGTGGTGAAAATTATATTCAACCCCCACCCTCTTCACCATAAAATCAAACAGCTGATGCCACCGGACTTTTTCGGTGGCATCAGCTGTTTTGTCATTTCATCAGAAATATTTGCAAGCGTTCACGGGCTGCATCCCCCTGTCTTTCCGGCAGGACGCTATCCCGTAAGAAGAGATCGATAAATAGCGGCAATGCAGCCGGGGGATCGTAAGCGTATTGGAACGCAAAACGAACACTATACGCTAACGCAGCCAAATCAGAGCTTAGCAAGCTCCTGTGCGATCAGCTTGTTGATGATCTGCGGATTGCCCTGCCCCTTGGAAGCCTTCATGCACTGGCCTACCAGGAAGCCGGTGACATTCTTGCCCGCCTTAAAGTCGGCAACCGCCTTTTCGTTCTTTGCGATGACCTCCTGCACGATGGCAAGGATCGCGCCTTCGTCCGACACCTGTTTCAGACCCATGCGCTCGACGATTGCTTCCACCGTTTCGTCAGTTTCAAACATCGCGGGCAGCACCTTTTTGCCTGCTGCGCCCGAAATCGTACCGGCCTCGATCAAACGGATCAGATCGACCAGCTTGTCCGCCGTCAGCTTGGTGTCCGGCAGTTCTACTGCCTTGTCGTTCAGATACTTGGAGATATCCGACAGGATCCAGTTCGCTGCCGCCTTGGGCTTGACCTGCTTAGCCGCCGCATCCAGCAGCTCGGCCTTGGCAAAGCTGTCCGAAATCAGGCGTGCTTCCATCGCCGTCATGCCGTATTCGTTCAGATACCGCTCATAACGCGAGATCGGCAGCTCCGGAATTTCGCTTTCGATCTGCTGCATCCACTCATCCGAAATTTCGACCGCGATCAGGTCCGGATCGGGGAAATACCGGTAATCCTGTGCATCCTCCTTAGTGCGCATGACCGTGTTCTTGAGCTTCACATCATCCCAGCGACGGGTCTCCTGCTGGATCTCACCGCCGGCCTCGACCACCTCGATCTGGCGGTTGATCTCGTAATCGATCGCACGCACCGCGCCCGAGAAGGTGTTAATGTTCTTCATCTCCACACGGGTACCCAGCTCTTCCGAACCCTCCGGACGGATGGATACGTTGACGTCGCACCGAATCGAACCTTCCTCCATCTTGCAGTCGCAGATATCCAGATAGGACAGCGTGGTCTTGATCATTTCGAGGAATTCCTTCGCTTCCGCCGAGGAATGCAGATCAGGCTTGGTGACCATTTCAATCAGCGGTACGCCGCAGCGGTTAAAGTCCACAACCGTGCCGTCGATCTCGTCGTGCAACAGCTTGCCCGCATCCTCTTCAAAGTGGATGCGTTCCAAACGGCAGGACTTCTTTTCGCCGTCAACATAGAAGAACACTTCGCCGTTTTCGCAGATCGGCACATCAAACTGCGAGATCTGGTACGCCTTGGGCAGATCCGGATAAAAATAGTTTTTACGGTCCGCCTTGCAGAGCTGGTTGACCGTGCAGCCGGTCGCCTTGCCCATCTTGGCCGCATAGTGGACGACCTGCTTATTCAGCACGGGCAGTGCACCCGGCATACCGGTGCAGACCGGGCAGGTATGGGTATTGATCGGCGCGCCGAACGAGGTCGAGCACGAGCAGTAAATTTTGCTTTTGGTAGAAAGCTCCGCGTGCACCTCAAGGCCGATGACAGCTTCGTATTTCATTTGTCGTTTCCTCCTTTACAGTGCCGCGATGATATTTTTCAGGCCGGATGCCTGCTCAAAGGCCAAACCGGCGTTCAGCAGGGTCTGCTCGCCGAAGCGCGGGCCGATGAGCTGCATACCGATCGGCATTTTGTTCTGATCGAAGCCGCAGGGCTGCACCAGACCCGGCAGACCCGCGATGTTGACCGATACCGTGCAGATATCGCCGGCATACATTTCAAGCGGGTTGGTCGTTTTGGCGCCGATCTCATACGCGGTGGTCGGCGCGACCGGGGTCAGGATTACATCGCACTTTTCAAAGGCAGCGGCAAACTCTTCACGGATCTTGCGCTGTGCCGCACGCGCTTTTTTATAATAGGCATCATAATAGCCGGAGGACAGCACATAGGTGCCCAGCATGATGCGGCGCTGCACCTCTGCACCGAAGCCTTCCGAGCGGGATTTGGTATACAGTGCGATCAGATCATCGCCTGCGTTCGGCGTGCGGTAGCCGTATTTTACACCGTCAAACCGCGCCAGATTGGACGATGCCTCAGCAGAGGACAGGATGTAATACACCGGCAGTGCATATTCAACCAGCGGCAGCGAGATTTCAAATACCTCAGCGCCGAGATTTTTGTAGGTTTCCGCAGCGGCAAGCACATGCTCGCGCACCTCATCCGAAATACCGGCGCCGAAATACTCCTTCGGCAGACCGATCTTCATGCCCTTGATGTCGGCGTTCAGGTTAGCGCGTGTCGAGCCTGCAAACGGCGCCTGCACCGAGGTCGAATCATGCAGCGGGTCATGGCCGGTGATCGCGTCAAA
>OFMK01001613.1_pt1 | contig 15395 bp, 16 predicted proteins | sample 1541781 | NCBI WGS metagenome assembly OFMK01 (sample SAMN04209250, study PRJEB22552) | human gut metagenome | biome: gut; material: feces | host: Homo sapiens | place: USA: Oklahoma
AGATAACTACTAGCTATCTCTCGTTTTACTGTTGTTGGTTCATCGAACCGTTCTTAAAAATAAAATGTAAAGAATTTTCGAGAATCGTATGTGTCTCACTGTTTAGTTATCAAGGTTCTTTGCTTTCTCGCAGCAACTCGTTTATATTATCACAAACCGTTTTGCTTGTCAAGAACTTTTTTTCAAGTTTTTTAAGTTTTTTCAACTTGCAAAACCCGAACGGAGAAGGAGGGATTTGAACCCTCGCGCCGCTGTTAACGACCTACTCCCTTTCCAGGGGAGCCCCTTCGGCCAGCTTGGGTACTTCTCCAAATTGCCCTAGATGTTTCTCTTCCGTTTGCCGGAATCGTTATTTATTATATAACATCTTTTTTTGTTTTGTCAAGCATTATTTTAACTTTTTTGCAAGTTTTTATTTGCCTGACGAGCGGAGAGAGTGGGATTCGAACCCACGCGCCCTTGCGGACAAACGGTTTTCAAGACCGCCTCGTTATGACCACTTCGATATCTCTCCTTATGCAATTCTGCATTTTTCGACGTCTTTCTCGTTGACGCGAATTACATTCTATCATCAAACATCATTCCTGTCAAGACATAAAATCAAATATTTTTCAAAAAAATTTCAGCTATTATGCATTTCACATTAAATCAAAATCTTTGATTACAGGGAACCACAAAATAACACGAAACACTTTCTCCATTTCAGGAATTTCTACACATCCATTCATCTGGTACATCATATGAGATACATTTTTTAATCCGATTCCCGTTCCATTTATATGACTATCTGAAAGAGCAATCCCATTCGTAATAGAAATTCCCACCTTATCTGATAAATAAAAGAATTCCAGACACACTTCCTGTTTCATATCGCCATATTTCCTTATATTAGAAACAAGATTGTTTATAATCCTCCCCATATAATTTCTGTTAATCTGTACCAGAATCGGTCTCCAGACGATTTTCTTGGCATTAACCGAAAAACCAACGTAGTCTAATAATGCCAATAGTTCTGACATGTAGTCCCCAAATGCACTCTCCACTTCCTCTGCAGATTCCAAATCTATTTTTTCTTTTGAAAACACAAAAAAATATTCAAACATTTGGTCTGAAAGCGCTCTAATCTGAAAAATCTTATCAAACGCTTTATCTATATACTCCCGACTGACTTTCCCCTCGTTTTCCTGCTTTCTTAATATTTCAATATAAGTCATAAGACCTGTCAGCGGAGTACGAAGATCATGTGCCATGCCAAGCACCAGTTTATCCTGTGCCACACGCATTTCATGCTCCTTTTCTTCTCTGTAAACCAGCATTTTTCTCATTATATCTAAACCCTGAGCCAGTTTTGCCAGTTCATCTTGCCCCTCCACCATTATGTTTGCAGATAAATTTCCCTGCCCAATTTTTTCTACTTCTCTTTCTAGATAACAGATATAATCCACATCTTCACGAATACCCGACATAAGAACTGTAAGGCCCAATACTAATCCGGTAAATAGTGAAATTCCCAGAAGAATATCATGACACCTTTCATTTCTTCCATCATAAAGCTGCACATTTGCATTTCCGTCTGCAAATTCAATCACATTTGTATAGCCTTTTTCCCAGTTAGTCAAAAGCTGAATTCCATCTTCTACAATTCCCTCCTGTATCTTAAGATCAAACAAAAGGCGTCCTTCTCTTACAACAACAAATTCTATTATACGATTGTCATATGCCCACTTTTTTAGACTTATAGCATCTGTAGCTTTGATATGATGTTTTTCTACATGAATTTGAAGTTCTTCCAGAATTTTACTCTCTCCCAAAAAATTTGATTCCCAAAAAAATCGATCCATCCATTCTCTTCCGCCAATATCAAGTAAAAGAAATACAAAAAGGCCTGCCAAAAAACTTCGAACAAGCCTTTTTAACATTTTCCTCTTCATACTGTCATTTTGCTTTCTTTTCAACAATACGCCCAAAACGATATCCCTTTCCCCACACGGTCTGGATGATCTGTGGCTTTTGCGGATCTGCTTCTATTTTTATACGAAGCTTTCGGATATGCACCATTACTGTATTTGCTGAGGTATAAACAAAAGGCTCTCCCCACAGACTTTCATAAAGATTTTGAATAGAAAAAATCTTCTGTGGATTTTGTATCATCAGACACAAAATCTTATATTCGATTTCTGTAAGATTGATTTCTTCATCCCCTATCCATACTTCATTAAACTCAGTACATAATCTGAGTTTTTCGGATATCACCCATTTGAGATTTTTCTTTTCAAGCTGTGCACGATTATAAACCTTGTATCTTCTCAGCAAAGCTTTCACCCTTCCAAGAAGTTCTGCGTACGAAAACGGCTTTACAAGATAATCATCTCCTCCAGCCATTAATCCCATTAATTTATCAGATTCTTGATCTTTTGCTGTCAAAAACAAAATAGGAGCATTTGATATTTTTCGAATTTCCTGGCAGGTTTTTATTCCAGATAGTCCGGGCATCATAATATCCAAAAGGATCAGATCCACCACCCTCTCTGTATCTTTGACAATTTTTATCCCTGCATAACCATTTTCCGCTTCCTCCATATGATATCCTTCTGCTTCCATGAGAATCCTTACACCTTCACGAATTGAGCCATCATCTTCTATTATCAAAATTGTTTCTTCATTCATAGTTGCATTGTTCCCCATTATCCTTACGCATATAAAATAAAGCTATAAAAATTAACACAACAAATCCAATAATGGCCGGAATACCATAATCTATCGTTCTGGAACCTGGGATGCCTACCAGTAAATGGCTTTGACTGTCAACCGTATACGTCCATAACGCCGGGAAAATCTGCTCTACATCTATATGGATAATCTGTGAATCTCCAGACAATAGGTTAAAAAGCATATGTACCACCACAGAAGACCAAATAGAACCCGTTTGACAGGTAATCAAAGCCAGCCCTGTCCCTGCAAGCATCAACGCTCCCAAAACAAGGATGCCATCTGAAAGGCTCTGTATCTCCACCGAGTCGAAATGTATACTCGCAAAGAGAAATGAAGAAATCATAATTGCTTTATTTCTTCCCAATTCCTTTTCAAGAGAACCCAACATCAATCCGCGAAAAGTTACTTCCTCCATTATACCCGCTCTTACTCCGTCGCAAAACACTGAAAGCAGAATGGTGTCAAACATTGTCTGAAGCGGAAGATTCTCCCATCTAAATTTTCCAGGTATAAATAAAATATAAAAAAGACTTATTGTACAAGGAAGTATTATTCCAATCATACACCATTTGGGATCAGGCAACGGCTTTCCAAGATTTATTTCCTGTACCGAGGAGTTCATGAGATATTTTGTATATAAGTAAATTAACCCCAATATACACGCAATAGCCAATGACACCGCCAATAAACGTTGCAGACTGCCTGGCAAATCAACGCTGTAAGCAAAAAGCGAAAAATCAAAAGACACTCTATATATTATATATGCAGCAAGTGTATGCAAAATACTTTTCTTCATATTTTCCTTTCAAAGCCACTCCCTCGGTATTTGCGGCAGCTGACACACCATATGCAGGAACGACTGGCATAGCCATAGACAACATTGTTATGCCCAGTTTCATAAGTTTTTTTGCCCATAACAACACATCCTCCATGTAAATAATATTTTATTTTCAGTTCTGCAGTTCCTGAATACAGTTATATCGTACAAGCAAATTCTTAATTAAAGCCTTATAATCTTCTTAATAATTCTTAATTTCAATCTGCAAAAACACTATAAAATATTCTTCTGGATTCAAATACCTGCCATTTTTTTCAATGCTTTCAAAAAAATTTCAGCTATATCCAGATCCTCTGGAGTTGTGATCTTAATATTCTTATAAGATCCCTCTACAAGGGCAACTTTCACTCCTGTTTCCTGCTCTACCACCATAGCGTCATCTGTGATTGCAGACATATCCCGGCAGCGGATTTTCTCATGCGCCTCTCGGATCAGCCTGTATTCAAATATCTGAGGTGTCTGAATTGTCCAGACAGTGCTTCTGTCCGGTGTCTCTGCAACATATCCCTGTGTATCTGCTATTTTCACCGTATCTTTGGAAGGCATACCGATCACGCAGGCACCTGTTTTCTCAACTCCCTGTATTCCTCTCCGAATAATTTCTTCTGTAATAAAAGGTCTGGCTCCGTCATGAATCAGAACATACTCTGTGTCCCGACAGGCAAGAAGTCCTTCATAAACAGAATCATATCGCTCTTTTCCACCGGGTATCACTTTTGTCACCTTGGTAAGACCATATTTTTCCACAATTTCCTCTTTACAAAAAGCAACAGACTCTGCTCCTGTTACCAGAATAATATCCGTGATCAAAGGACTCTGCTGAAAGCAATTCAGAGAATAATAGAGAACCGGTTTTCCTCCCAGCTCCAGAAACTGCTTCTGGACCCTGCTGTTCATCCGTTTACCCTGTCCTGCCGCCAAAACAATGGCTGTATTTTTTCTTTCCATAAAAACCTCCCCAAAAGTTTTTATCTTTCTCCCAGTTTCAGATTCGGCACTGCATTCAGATCCCATCCATGGCGAGTCCCTTTTTTGTACTCATAATAAGCTGCAACTCCGATCATAGCTGCGTTATCCGTACAGAAAATCGGAGACGGGCGGTAAAAGCTGTATCCATTTTCCTTGCATGCCTGCTCCATCGCTGCTCTCAGAGTACCATTGGAAGCTACTCCGCCTGCAATAGCCACCTTTTTCATCCCAAAATCCTTTGCCGCCATCATAGTATGCTCTACCAGAACATCTACCACCGCTTTCTGGAAAGATGCCGCAAGATCTGCACGATTTACCTCTTCGCCCTTCATCTGCGCCTGATTCAGATAATTCAGAACCGCAGACTTCACTCCACTGAAGCTGAAATCATACGGACAGTCTCCCACTTTTGCTCTCGGGAACTGTATCGCATCCGGATTTCCTTCTTTTGACAGTTTATCAATCTTAGGACCTCCCGGATAGCCCAGACCAATAGCCCGGGCAACTTTATCAAAGGCTTCTCCTGCCGCGTCATCTCTGGTTCTTCCCAGAATCTCAAACTCCCCGTAATCTTTAACGATCACAAGATGGGTATGTCCTCCTGAAACGATCAGGCAAAGAAACGGCGGTTCCAGATCCGGATGTTCAATATAGTTTGCGGAAACGTGCCCCTCTATATGGTGAACGCCTACAAGAGGAAGTTTTTTCGCATAGGCAATGGCCTTGGCTTCTGCAACCCCTACAAGCAGCGCGCCTACAAGCCCCGGACCATAGGTAACGCCAACAGCGTCCAGGTCGTCCAGCGTTACCCCCGCTTCCTTTAACGCTTCCTCGATTACCTGATTGATTTTTTCAATATGTTTGCGTGATGCAATTTCCGGCACAACTCCGCCATACAGCTTATGGAGTTCAATCTGAGAGGAAATCACATTAGATAAAATTGTTCTTCCGTTTTTTACAACAGATGCTGCTGTCTCATCACAGGAGCTTTCTATTGCCAGGATCAGTGTATCTTCCACTTTTATTCCTCCTCAAAATTCAGTTCCGCACTTTTTCCATCCTTCCCCGGATAAGCCTGCGGAAAAATTCCTCTTACCGTTTCCATATACTCTTCCGGACGGATCAGGGACGGACTGTAATGTGTCAGCCACATTTCTTTTACCCGGGCATCCCGCGCCAGCTCCGCCGCTTCGCGGAAAGTCATATGCTTGTAGCCTTTTGCCTTATCCGCCTTGTCATCCTCTCCGTACATTCCCTCACAGATAAAAAGATCTGACTCTCTGGCATTGCGGAGAATGGATTCCGTTGGTCTGGTATCTGTGGTATACGTAAGTTTGATCCCCTTTCGATCCGGTCCAAGAACCATATCCGGAGTATATACAACTCCATTTTCCTCTATAGTCTGGCCCTTTTGCAGCGGATTCCAGAATTTCAGCGGAATCTCCTGCTCTTTGGCACGTTCAGGAGAAAATTTGCCCTGTCTTAAAATTTCCAGAGTATATCCGTAACAGATGACATTATGATTCACTCTGAAAGCAGTAATTCGATACCCGTTCAGTTCAATAACCTCTTCCGGTTTCGTAATTTCTATAAATCTGATCTCAAAGGGCAGCTCCGGAGCGATCACCCGAAGAGCGTTCACTACCCTCTCCAGGCCTCTGGGGCCGATCAGCGTCAGAGGCTCTGTACGGTCTGCATTTCCCATGGTAAGAAGCAGTCCGGGCAGTCCGCTGATGTGATCTCCATGATAATGGGTAAAGCAGATTACATCAATCGGCTTAAAGCTCCATCCTTTTTCTTTTACAGCAACCTGAGTTCCTTCTCCGCAATCGATCAGCAAACTGCTTCCATTGTACCTGGTCATCAGAGCAGTCAGCCATCTTCTCGGAAGAGGCATCATCCCTCCGGTTCCTACTAAACAAACATCTAACATAGTTTACCTCTTTTATTCTGAAAAGACTTCTGCAAAATACCTTCTGCTGTTATCTTCACATTTTCTCTACTGGCAAAGTGTAACACAATCAGAACCTCAAAACAAGGCAAAAATCCCCTTCTGTCACAGTGTCATCGCAGTGGAAGGCTGAGTTCTGCAACAAACTCCTCTCCGGTTTTCCCACATAAAAGACTTCCTCCGTGAAGCTCTGCAATCTTTGCAGCGCTTTTCAGTCCGATCCCGCTTCCTACAGTCTGCTTCTCTTTTCCCATACCGTTGGACATTACTGTTTTCAGCGTCTTTCCTTCCACATACACCTGAATATCTGTTGTTCTGGTTCTGTCCCCATAACGCTCAATATTGGAACCAAGATTCCAGATCAGACGTCTGATCAGAAAGGGATTTGCTTTCCATACGGCTTCCGGCAGTTCCCCCTGGCTAAAAGAAACCGGAATCCCCTGAACAGACAGTTCTTCTGCCATTTCCTTTACCATTTCTGCAAACATTGACGGGTTCCAGGTCTGCATAATAATTTCTCCTGTATTCTCAAATACAAGAGCATACTCAAACATTTTATCTGATAGGTTCCTTATCTCTTCTGTTTTTTCCAGACATTTCTGAATATACGCAGGGTAATCTTCTGCCCTGCCTTTTTTTCTGTGGAGAATCTCCAGATATCCGTTAAGGGCAGTCAGAGGCGTTCTGAGATCATGAGAAACTGCCCTGATCAGCTCCTGATTGTCCCTGTGAACTTTCCGCTCATTTTCCATACTGTTTTTCAGCGTCAGTCTCATGTTGTCCAGTTCTACAGCCAGGGCGGAAATTTCATCATGCCCCTTTACAGTTACTCTGTGCTCCATGTCCCCCTGCCCGATCACTGTAATCTCAGCACGCAGGTTTCCCAGATATTTCATTCTCCTGTGAGCAAAAATAAGCAGCGGCAAAAAAACTGCCATTCCATCTGCAGCTGCAACCATCAGATAATATAACGAAAAAAATTTAAGAGACTGGTAACTCATAATCTGTACCCGGGCAGTTCCATCCTGAAATTCAATTTCTGTTTCTACAGGCGTCTCCATCCCCTGGGCGGCTATATCGCTGTCTGACCATACCCAGCTGCCCCAGAAAGGACTGTCTAAGACTTCTGGAAAAAAGCCTTCCTGATATTGTCCGTCCTCATCATAAATTCCAAGCCATGTATAAATATCTGCCTTTTCTTCAAATACCGGCATATAAATCTCCGGCTGATCCATTCTGTAGGAGGGCGCCGTCTCTTTAAGCCAGTCCATATATTCTTCCCGGGAATCTGTGAATATTTCATGTTCCAGAACCCAGCCGTAAGCTGCAAATCTTCTGCTTACAAAAAACATGGTAGCCAGAACAGCAACTGTAAAACTTGTCAGAAAAAGCAGCATAAGCTCCTGTGTCAGCTTCCGCTCTCTTTCATTTCTTTTTTTCTTAATCACAGCGGTATCCCCTTCCCCATATGGTACGGATAATTCTTGGCTTTCCGGGATCATCTTCTATTTTTGATCTCAGATTCCGGATGTGTACCATAACAATATTTGCCGCCCCGTAATAATAAGTTTCTTCCCATACCGCCTCATACAGGTGTTCCACAGAAAAAATCTGCTTTCTGTGCTTCATAAGGGTACAGAGAATGGAAAACTCCGTATCTGTCAGAGAAATCTCTTTTCCGTTTTTCCATACAGTTCCGGCTTCCGGATACACTTCCAAAGCTCCGCTGCATATTTTTTCTTCCTGTGTTCTCCGGCCGCTGCCCTGATATACATGATAGCGCCGCACCAGGGCTTTTACTCTGCTGATCAGCTCCTGATAGGAAAACGGCTTGGGAAGATAGTCGTCTCCGCCGCTGGAAAATCCCATGATCTTATCTTCCACCTGAGTTCTTGCGCTGAGAAACAGGATTGGGACATTTGATTTTTTCCGGATCTCCATACAGGTCTGATACCCGTTTAATCCCGGCATCATCACATCCAGCAGAATCAGATCATAAGCTCCATGTTCTATTTTATCCAGAGCTTCCTTTCCGTCTCCTGCTTCATCCACAGTAAATCCTTCCCCCTGCAGAAGTACCATAGCCACCTCCCGGATTTCAGGGTTATCGTCCACAATCAAAATTTCCGGTTCTTCCATTATCTTTCTCCTTTTGCGTTTGGAAATACTGCTGCCGCATTTTTCCACAAAATATTATACTACGATCTTTAAACTCTATGTTTGCATCATTCGCCTCGTTAAGTGACCGGGTATCAGGAATTTTGCATATATATGACAAAACGCCTCGCAGAATACTGTCGTATAAACAATAACCATTCTATCTCCGAATTCACTCTGTATCTTCGTCCCGGCTTCATTAAGCGTTCATATTATATCATGTTTTTCGGGCTTCAATGTGATTCTTAATAATTCTTCAGATTTATGCAACAGGTTTCTTAAGATATAAAATGTATATTTTCGTTATCATTTCATATACTCTACTTCATTTGAAAGGAGCCCGCTTTTATGGAACATCTTATTAACTGGAAGTCCACTTCCTTCTCTCATCCCCGGAAAAATACTCAGGTCTTTTTCCCTGTTACTGCACTGCATTTTATTTTTCTTACCGCGGCAGTACTTATATTTGTGTATTTTTCCGTTCCGGAAGGAAAGCTTTTCGGCTCAGAAACAGACTGGTACTGCCAGCATGTAACGCTTGTGGATACTATGCGCAGACAGTTTTATGCAACAGGAGATCTGTTTCCGGACTGGATTTCTCTTGGAAGCGGGACAAATTTTTATGCACTTTCCTACTACGGATTTCTGCGCCCGGACGTTCTGGTCAGTTATCTTCTTCCTTCTGTTCCTGTGGAAACTGTAATTCAGTTTTATGCGGTAACAGAAATGGCTGCCGGCGCCTGCCTTTTTTACTGGTGGCTTTTTCATAAATCCCTGGACAGGCTTTATTGTCTTACCGGAGGATTTCTTTATCTCACAGCCGGCTGTATGTTCCAGGCTCACAGGCAGATCATGTTTGTAAACTATCTTCCGTTTCTGATTCTTGCCCTTATATACACAGACAGACTGTCCGAAATTCATACCGGAGTTTCCGCAAAAACATTCCCCCTTCATCCCGGACTTGCTGTAAGCTTTTTTATGATATCTGTTCACAGTTTTTATTTTCTGCCCTCCTGCCTTGTCTGCTGTTCCCTGTATCTTCTCTGTACAGGCAAAAACAGACTGCACACATGGAAAATCTGGCTGATTTCTGTTATTACAGGTCTTTGTCTTGCAGCTGTCCACCTTCTTCCTACAGCGCTTGTGATCCTGGAAAATAAAAAAGACGTACAGCCCGCTTCTCTGTGGCAGATCTTTACAGTAAATCCCTCCATGAATACTTTACTTTACAGCTCCTACGGCTGTGGACTCACCCTTCTGGTCCTTTACTGTGTAATGTTATCTCTGGGCTGCAGCAAAACAAAAAAACTGGCCTTTGCGCTTCTTATCCTGTGTTTCAGTCAGCTTTGCTGCTGGCTTCTGAACGGAACCCTTTATCTTCGCCCCAAAGCTCTTATTCCCTTTCTTCCACTGTTTCTGCTGCTTACGGCCCGTACTCTCAGCCTTCTTCAGCAGAAAAAGCTGGAACACCGCTTTCTGCCGGCAGCTTTTTGCGCCATACCTGCACTGGTTCAGATATTTTTTCTTCATCATCCACAGTGGAAGCTGATCCTGGCAGATATATTTGTGCTGCTTTTTTATTCACTGTTGCCGAAATCAGAAATTGTTTTAAAGAAAAAATTTCATTTCAGAGAAAAAAACAGCTCTTCCAAAACAGGAGTATCCTCTTCCCTTTTACAGGCTTATCCTGCAAAAAACCACATAGTCTGCGTCTTTCTCTGTATTATACCTGCTCTTTTATTTGTCAGCACTGCCAAAACAGAAAAATTCGCTGCTTCCTCTGTAAAATCCAGAGAAATCTTTACCTGTCAGGAACTGAAGGAGGTCTGTTCCGAACCCGGAAACGCTGTAGATATTTTTACTGCCCCCATGACAAACAGCAACTACGCTCCTTCGGAAAACCAACGCCGTACAACCATGTATTCTTCTGTTTCCAGCACCGCCTACAACCATCTGTTTTATGACATTCTGAAAATGCCGGTCAGCACCAGAAACCGTGTTTCCATGAACGCTGCTCCCAATCCGTTTCAGGAATATCTGATGGGAATCCGATATATACAGACCACTGAAAACCGGCTTCCTGCAGGATATGTCCCCCGCCTCCAAAAGGGAAATATGGTTCTGGCAGAAAATCCCAATGTACTGCCCGTTGCTTACGGAACCTCAGCTCTTATGAGTGAAGCAGATTATGATACGCTTGATTACCCTTATAATCTGGATACCCTTACCAACCGGACCATCGTTCCGGAAACTGCCGGCACCGGGAAATCAGACTATACTTCTCAGATAAAAGAATATACTCTTCCACAGGATTTTATGAAACGTTCCTCAGAATACCTGGCAGAAACCGTATCCCGCAGTCTCCCTTCTGTCCTGAAAGATCAGATTCTGCTTCTGTCTTTTGATGTGGACTATGAGGGAACCAGGGATATTGACATAACTATTAACGGCATCCGAAACAGGCTTTCCGGTTCCTCCGCCCCTTATCCCAACCAGAATCACACGTTCACCTATATGCTTTCTGCCAATACACCTTTAAAAACTCTCGAGATTGCTTTCTCAGAGGGAAATTATAAAATAAACAATCTCCGCGGATTCACTTTGCCGATTTCCGCTATTGCTCATCCTGATATCACGCCATTTACGCCCTGCTCAGGAAACGAAAAGGCGCTTCTCCAGGGCAGTATTACCATGAAGGAGGACGGATACTTTGTAACCTCCTTTGCCTTTTCCAACGGATATGAGATTCTGGTAGACGGACGCCCTGCAGATCCGGTTATGGTAAACAAAGGATTTACAGGTTTTCCCATAAAAAAAGGGACGCATGAAATTCTTGTTACTTTCCATGCGCCCGGTAAACGGATCGGTATTCTGTTCAGTTTTGCTGCCGCAGTTCTCCTTCTGACAAAGTTATCTACATCTCTTTTGTCATCAGCACTGCGTTTTCCACAGGATTCTCATAATAATTCCTGCGAAGTCCGTCCTCTTTAAATCCAAGTCTCTGATAAAGCCGTCTGGCGGTTTCGTTTCCCTGGCGGACCTCCAGATGGACAAGCTTTATCCCCTGCATTTCCGCCATGCGGAGCATACTGTCCACAAGAAACTGTCCAATTCCCTCTTTCTGACGGTCCGAGCGTACTGCTACATTCAGGATATCTCCCTCATCCAGCACAGTCATCATACTGCAGTAGCCAAGAATACGCTCTTTTTCCTCCACCACAAAAAACATGGTGTCTTTTTTCATCAGATAAGTAAGAAAGCCTTCTTTTGTCCACGGTACAGAAAAAAGGTTCTGTTCGATATCCACAACCTGCTCCAGATCTTCCACAAGCATTTCACGAAATGTCATTGTGCAGCCTCCTGATCTTTCGCTTTTTCCCGTTCTGCCCGCTCTCTTTCCGCCTGAGAAACGCGAAGGTAGTCCGGCACATGCTCCTCTGCGGTTCCATATTTTCCTTCTTCGTAATATACAAGGCCCAGAGATGCCACTGCTGCCGCCCTCTGTCTGTTTACATGAGCCGGAGCAAAGCTGAAAGCTGCCTGAAGCTTTTCCTGGATCAGTTTTCTGAATACAGGCACACCATCCCCCAAAAAGGTAACTCTTTCCCCATACTGTTCAAGCTTTGCAAGAAGCTCCTCAATGGGAACCGCCATCTGATCCTCCACTGTCTGAAGTCTGTGGTCTTTAAAACGATAAATCCCTGTATATACCTGGTTTCTTCTGGCATCCATGATCGGACAGATCAGGCCTTGTGTGTCATAAAGATTATAAGCCAGAGCTTCTACCGTAGGCACACTGATCAATGGCTTTTTAAGGGCAAGCCCCAGCCCTTTTGCAGTAGCAGAGCCAATACGAAGCCCGGTAAAAGAGCCCGGACCGCCGGCAACAGCAATAGCGTCAACCGTATCCAGGTCAAGCTCTGTCATCTTTGCCACCTCATCCAGCATGGGAAGCAGAGTCTGAGAATGTGTTTTTTTATAATTCACTGTATATTCTGCAGTCAGAATTTCGTCTTCAACAACAGCTACGGAAGCTACGATTCCCGAACTGTCCAAACCTAAAATTTTCATATTTTATTCAACCTCCTGTACAGTGATCCTGCGGTAATCAAATCCCTGTGTCAGATCCTTTTCTATGGTAACCTCAATCCGTTTTTCCGGAAGGATATCTCTGATCAGCTCCGCCCACTCAATAAGGCAGATCCCCTCTCCGAAAAAATAATCGTCGTAACCGATCTCTTCCATTTCTTCAATATCACCGATACGGTACACATCAAAATGATAAAAAGGCAGACGGCCTTCCTCATAAACCTGCACGATCGTAAAGGTAGGACTGCTGACAGGCTCTGTGATGCCAAGCCCCGCTGCCACTCCCTGGGTAAAAACAGTTTTTCCCACACCGAGATCTCCGTTCAGGGTATATACCTGTCCCGGCTTTGCTGCTTCACCGATTTTTTTTCCTAATTCAAATGTCTCCTCCGGACTTCTGGTTTCTATTATCATGGCTCCGCCTTCCCAAACAAATTCCGGCTGCTGATCACTCCGTTCCCGGCGGCTTTCATGCCGGCTAAACAATTATCACCTGACTGATTCAGCAGCTCCGGTCTTTTACTTATTTCTTGCAGAATTGTTCTTTGCATATTATAATAGAGCAAACAGAGAAAAACAATACTTTTCGCAAAAGGAGAATAAAACTATGGCAAATCCAGTTGTAACAATCACCATGGAAAACGGTGATGTAATGAAAGCAGAGCTTTATCCGGAGGTTGCTCCCAATACGGTAAATAACTTTATCAGTCTTGTAAAAAAAGGATTCTATGACGGTCTGATCTTCCACCGTGTCATCAACGGCTTCATGATCCAGGGCGGCTGCCCGGACGGAACCGGCATGGGCGGCCCGGGATACAGCATTAAAGGCGAGTTCGCTCAGAACGGCGTTGCAAATGACCTTGCGCACACTCCCGGTGTTCTTTCCATGGCAAGAGCCATGCACCCAAACTCCGGCGGAAGCCAGTTCTTTATCATGCACAAGGCTGCTCCTCATCTTGATGGAAGCTACGCTGCCTTCGGCAAGATCACAGAGGGTATGGATGTTGTAAACCGCATTGCAGAAGAGGATACCGACTACAGTGACAGACCCCTTGACGATCAGGTAATGAAAACAGTAACTGTGGAAACCTTTGGCGTGGATTATCCGGAACCGGAGAAATGCTGAGTTTTTCCTATCACATCTCCCTAGAGATGTGATAGGTCTTCTAAACATACTGAAAAGATAGGAGATAATCAGACATGATAACAAGTCTTATTATAGGAATTGTATCTGGTTGGGTTGCCAGCGTTATTATGCATGTCAAAAGCAAAGGGTGGGTTACAAACTTAATCATTGGAATCATTGGTTCAATGCTAGGACATTACTTTATTTCTTTATTAGGATTATTTGCATATAGCTTTTTTTCCAATATTATAGTTTCAATTGCCGGTGCATGCGTTTTTTTATATATTGGAAAAAAACTATTTTAATTACGGAGAATAACTATGATGAATAATATATGTCCTAAATGTGGAGCACCATTAAATTCAAACGATATACTATGCCCTAAATGCGGTTACACTATAAATCATACCTCAAACGCAACGATTTCCAACAAAGAAAACAAAATGTTTTCAGGCAATAACAATCCCGTTTTTGTATTTAACAATAGTCATAAATCTAAACCTAAATTTAAATTTAGCCAGGGACTTATCATTGGAACTATTGTAGGTATAGTGGTAGGTGCCATTTCAGGTGGAACTATAGCATACTCTTTCCTCCAAACCCAAACTATATTTAATATAGCCGATAATAATACAAAGTCAAATAATATAGATACAACAACTGATATACCTACTACAGATAAAGCCGATTCCACCAATGATACAATTTTAAATAACAATATTCCATCCGATACCACGTCAGCCAATACACCTTCAACTCCTCAAACCACTACTACCAATAACTTAGAAAATGTTGTATTGGAACACTTAGGATTGGACGATTCGGAAATAAAAGGTGCATACCGAAATGGATTCTATAAATGCGGCATTGATTTAGAGCCTGGTGAATATGTTTACCTAGGATCAATTGGAAGCGCATTCATTACAATTTATGAGGATGCCTCAAAAACAAAACCAAAAGCATCTTTATACAGTGGAATAGGTAAGATCACACTCGAAGAAAATGATTTCATTGATATACCTTCAACACTTGATCTTTTAATTCCATATGCATCATTTGACACTAATAATTTAAATAAATATGGAATTTATGTATGCGGACAAGACATTGCCCCTGGTGAATATAAAATACATTCTGTTCCCTATAATTACAGAACTACTTACGATAGCCATTCTACATGGACTTCTGACAGTGGTTATATAGAGATATATAATAATTTATTTGATAATGTTCCTCTTCAAAATTTATATATAAATGATTCTTCATACTTAACCCTGTCCGAAGGACAATTATTATTTTTGAGAGGTGCTGCATTAACCGCATCGAATTAAACATCAATATTTGGCATTTACGAAAAAACAGTATGGATGCTTTCATACTAACATCAGAAAAACCAGTGTCTACATAACGATGTTAAACAGGGGGAGTGATTTTGTCTGTTAGGCACTTGATTTTTTGTAGAGTTTGATATACATTTTTCATATAAGTTGAGCCTGTGAAAAAATCTCTGTAAATTAAACACTATAAAGGTCTTCTATGATAAAATATATTAA